>LAZR01002623.1_pt1 | contig 10358 bp, 4 predicted proteins | sample 329461 | NCBI WGS metagenome assembly LAZR01 (sample SAMN03002196, study PRJNA259156) | marine sediment metagenome | biome: sea floor; feature: Hydrothermal impacted sediments; material: marine sediment; isolation source: Loki non-amplified sample from Loki's castle hydrothermal vent sediment ...
ATTATTGGGGGTGAAAAAATAACTGTAGCAATGGCTAAACAGTATCTTGGAAGATTGACTGTTGGGATTACTCCGAAGAGTCCTGTAGATAGAAGTCACGATATAGGTACAGCTAATTTGGCGCTACAATTTGGGCTACCATGGGAGTGGATTGTTGAGAATATCCTTGATATTGAAGACCCCGCGACGTTGTTACTTATGAAGGATATTAGAGAACTTGAAGAGTTACCTCCTGTTAAGGAACGCCTGATGCAGGACGCACTTGAACATCTTGAAGCGCTAATTGAGGAAGATGAGTTTGATGAATTAGCGGGTGTAGATTTAGCATCTTTGCCCCCAGAGTTCGCTGATGCTGCTCGACAGCTATTAGGCGGTGGTGGTAGTGAAGCAGGTGGGGGTGGAGCAGCATTACCTCCCCTAGGTGCTAAAGGAGCGCCTAAGGGTGGTCTAGGACGAGGCCCAGGCCCACCAGGGTCACATCCTTCAACATTGATTCCTAGAGGTCTAGGCACTCCGAATGCGCAGCCTCAACCAGGGACAGCCCTGGTTGGGGAAGAAATGAGAAGATAATGACAAGGCAAACACAAGATGATGTAATACCTGAGGGCCTAGCTGGAAAATGGGAAAAAATGACTCAGGTTGCCGGTGAGAGGCTTATGGACAAAAGAAAGAGGATTATGACGGCTGTCGGCACAAGGCCATATAAAGGATTGCCTGTCAGTGAGGCTGAGTTATTGTCAAGATACTCGCAAGTACGTCACGACCCACAGGCTCTACTTGAAGTACTACAAGAGAATGTTAAATTTAAGCCTGATGGGACTGTTCTAGTACCAAAGGCGCTAATAGAAGCAATGTCAACTATGGAGAAAAAGATTAGAGAAGAAGGGGTAGGCTAAGATGGCACAAACTATAGATAATTTATTGGCCGAAATTAGACGCAAAAGGGAATTAGCTGGTGATATTAGACCTACCGATTTATCAGATTTACTTACTAGACTTACAATTGGAGGTACTAGGCAAGAAGATACTGGTGGATTCTCTTTAGAAGATTTACTTGGGCTAGGTTTTGGTGATGGTGGAGGAGGCGGAGGAGGTAGAGGCGGTGGGGGAGCCGCATTTGGTGGTACAAGAGCTGGAGCAGAATTAGGTCAGTTACAGCTTTTAGAACAACTTGGATTAGAGCAAGGATTTGAGGCTGGAGAGTCAGCACTAGATAGAGCATTACGACTTACTCTTCTTGGTAAAGAACAGGGATTTGAAGCAGGAGAATCAGGGCTTGATAGAGCACTTAGACAAGCACTTCTTGCAACAGAACAGAAATTTACAGGAGAACAAAGTCTTCTAGGCCGTGAATTCGAGGCTGCAGAATCAGAAAAAGGTCGAGAATTTACACGCGCGCAAGAACTTGCAAAGCGCAAGGATGAGCGTCTACGGATTTTTAGTGAGATGAGGGGTACTGATCCTGTTCGTGCAGTATTGTTTGCGATGGGCATTGGTGGTGAAGGTGGTGTTGGTGGACGATTTGAAGATTTGCCACCAATAGAGGGCGCAAGAACATTAGGTACACAAACTGAGGCTGGATTAGAAGCGTTGCTTGGTGGAAAGATTCGTATTGGCCAAGGTGGCGTGACAGGTCTACAAAGTCCTGTCAAGGCCGCAGCCGCATTTTCAGCGGGACAAGGTGTTCGTGGTGGTGTTGGTGCTCTTAAAGATGCTAGAACACTATTAACTTCAGCATTCGGTGTTGGCGCTGAGAAAGGTAAGGGACGACCAGGTATGTCACGCGATGAGATACTTCGCCAAATTAAGAGCGTGACGCCAGCTGGTGTGATTTAGACGACATTTTCTTGGGTCGGGCTCACTATGCTCTCCGGTGTGTCCGGCCCGCTTTTCAATAAGGAGATTTAAAGATGCCATTGCTGTCTGGTGACGGCACACCGCTACCGAAGTTAACTGGTACGCTTAAACTTAAGAAGCGCACTGGTTTTTTCGATTCGTTTGAAACCCCAGATAAGAGACTTAGACGTATTCGCACGCTCAAACAGAGTGAGACTAGACAGAAGACTCATCATACACTTGATTCTGTTTTACCCGCATTTCAGGCGGCGAAGGTTAGAAGAGGGCTAGAGCAGAGAGTACGTACTAGTGAAGATAAAGATTCAAGTCGCGGATTGTTTAGAGATATAATTGGTGAGCGTCGTAAGCGTGATGATGAGGAACGTAGGGCTCAAGAGTTAGACATAGCGGCAGCTAGAAGTCGATTTAGAGATATTGAAGAACGTCAGCAACCATTATCAGTTGAGTCTGCTGAAGATATTCTTAAAGGTAAAAAAAGAATAGCCCTTGAGCGATTTAAGAAGGTAGAGCAGCGACAACAACCATCAAAGAAACCTGGATTAGAGCGTTTTCTACCATCAGGCGTTGATATTGTTGTAACTGATAAAGATGCACGTTTTGATGAAAAAACAGGTAATGTGCATATTTCTAGAAAGATACTTAAGTCACCTGGTGGTCCAGGTACTGTAGCACATGAAGGTGCACATGCTACACTTGCACGATTGCCTAATCGAGAGGCAACACTTACAAAGCTAAATGCAGCATTTAATGCTCTTTCCGATGAAGAAAAAGATAGTTTTTTTGCTCTTGCGCAAAGTACTTTAGGTCAAGAAGGTCAAGGAACAAGAGAGAATCGTTATACAGTTGGTGGGCCAGAAGAACTTTTTGCAGATATAACGGCTGTATCTATGCTTAAGGGCGATACTCGTATCCCATCTACATTAGTAGATGCAATAACCCCAGCTGATAAAAAAGTAACAGACCTTCGTATAGAGCATCAATTTCGACGGCAAGAAGAGATTAATAAACAGTTTGAGCAACGAGAGGTAACGCCTTCATTAGCTACTATAAATGATGCACCAGAATTTCCAGAGCCTCCAGATGTTCCTGTAGGGGAACCTTTTAATTACAAATTAACTGCAATTGGTCCTCCTATTGGCCCAAAGAAATATGAGTGGGTTAAAATAGACTCGAAACCATCGTCATCACCAGGAACTCAAAACAGGTTTGAGGAATTGCTTGACAATAATATTGAAGAGTATGAAGGAACCTTTGGCACTATTCCAAAATTTGGTTCTCAAGCATATGAAACCGCAGAAAAACGTGCTCTTGAAACTTGGAATAATGAACAAGCCCATATTTCTGATAGTGTGGTAGCTGAGCGAAAGGTTGGCTTATTTAAAAACTCTCGTGAATTACGTGCAAAAGAAGAAATTAAATCGTCTGGTATAAAATCTAAATTTGATATTGTTATAGACAGCATTACAAACGAAGTAGCTACTGAATTTGTACGCGGAGGTATACCACTTGAGGGCGGTGGTAAAATGGGTGTAGGTGAAAAACAAGCCTTAAAGTTTGCCAAAGAAACAGTAAAAACATTTTTGAATGAAGTAGAGAAAGATATTCGTGATGATTTAGGAGATGGGGCTAGTGACCAAGAAGTTCGTGAGCATTTATATAGAACATTAAATGTACAAAAGCATCTAACAGAAATTTTAGATTCTTGGGGTTTTCCTCGTGGCGAGGGTATTAATATACCTCCTTCAGCTTTAGAGGAAGCATTACGTCGAGATTCTGAAGAGGTAGAAGAATTATTTAAAGGTTTTCCTGGTAAACCAGGATTGATAAAATCAGTTACCAATTTATTTAGTAAAGAATGGATTCCAACTTTAGAAACACCTGCTATTTTAGCAGGAGAAGTTAAAGGACAAGCCTTTCTATCTTTAGAGGATGTTCATAGTATAGGACAAAAATCTCTTGCAGACCCTGCTGCGGCATTTCTTTTACGCGGCACTATTCCAACACCACAAATGGGGCCAGAAAAAGAAGGGCTAGAGTTTAGTGCACAAATTAAATCTATAGAAACTGAAACAGGTCTTGCTGGTGTTGTGCGAGGTGTAGAACTTGGTACTGAACTACAAACTGGGCAGAAAGATACTACAATATCTGAGTTTCTTCGCTCGCAATTAGCGGAAGATATAGTATCTGAAGTTATTTCGCCAGAGTATATAGCTCTCGCATTACCGTTTGCAACTGTTGGAACAGCTCGATTTGCATCCCCATTAGCTAAATCTATTAAAGTAGCTGCAAATCTATTGTTTACTGGTGTAGAACCTAATTTATTACGTGGTACGTTTCGCGGTTTATCAGCTTTTGCTAAAGACCCACGAACTATTTCTAACATTCCAGAAGCTATAAAGGGCACTAGACTATTTCAACGTGGAGCAGAGCATATACGTGCAGTACGTGCTGGTGATGTTAATTGGTGGGGTAGTTCAGCAACACCAAGGCTTGGGGATGATGCAGAAAGATTATTATCACAAACTCAAAAAGGACTCGATAATTTTACTACTACAGAGATTCGCACTATTGCTGAGACAGAAGGTGTAGTTACAAAAGGTTTATCTCGTAGCACTATTTTAGAAAAATTATTTGAGAAACAGTATTTTCGCCAAATACAAGCAGATAATTCTTCATTACTTAGTAAGATAATAGATGATATAGAAAATGGTAGGGAAATTGATTCACGATATATTCCATTAGTGGAAGCTATTAAGGAAGATTTAGCAACTGGGCGTAAAGTAGCCGACATATTAAAAGACGGACTAAATGTACGACGTGCTCCGCTTGCACTACAGCCAGGAACATCTATACTATACCATGGAACAACATCTTTGGATGAAGCAGATATTCTTAAACGTGGTCTTCCAGCCGAAACACCTATGGCAACAGATAGAAAAATTGCTGAAGAATTTGCGACAGCACGAGCAAAAGCGGCAGGAGGGGAACCTAGAGTATTTACTGTACGTGTACGAAACTCTACTTTAACTCCCGCTGTTGAGGCTGGGCATAGGTCGAATGTGGTTAATCGTGTAATTACAACAACATCAAATATAGATGATAGTTTGTCTCCAGCTATGCGTGCAGTAGTACGTGCAGAAAGAGTAGGCGAAGAAGTAGTTTTTAATACTATACGCGGCCCTTTGAATGAAGAATTTAGGGCGTTAAAAACTGCGGTACAAGAAGGTAGGGCTACAGAAGAACAAATTGAACGTGCTAATTTATTGCGCAGACTTCTGAACGCTGGGGAAAAAGAGCTTAATGATACTTTAAGAGTATTAGCAGAAGGGGATATTGGAATACGTATTGCTGAAGGTGCCTCCAAATCTCGCGTTTTAACTAGTATTTCTGAAGCTATTGATACCCCAGTTAGTTCATGGGGTATTGTGAAAGGATGGGCTTCTGAGACAGGCGGGGGAACTTTTGAAGGAATATCAGAACTTTTCAGACGAAAAAGTAGTAATGAACTTGTAAATAATGCTTTACGCAATGTGGCTATTGGTGACCATCCAGGTGTTCCTCTTCATAGATTACGAATATCAGTTAATGATATTTTAAGAGAACCGTTAGCAAGCGAGGTACTGGACTTAGCTACTACATCTGATCTAATAATTTTAGCAAAGGCTGATAGAGTCCTTGTAAGAACAGAATCTAATATTAGAGGTTTGCTTACGATGAAGCAAGGCGTATTAGAAGACCTTGCTCAGACAGTGATGCTTAGATCAGAATATGTGGGGGCAGGCCCAAAAACCCTTAGAAATCTTTTACGTAAAGTAGTAACAGATTCAAGAAAGATACGTGAGCGTTTAAAAAATACTGCTTTTCCTAATATAAATAAATTACTTAAACAAAGTATTCCTACCGCAACTACAGCAAGAGCGCAAAAGCAATTACTTAATGCTTTCGATGTTGAGTTTGGAACTATAGCCGCTAGAGAAAAAGAGCTTAAAAAATATACTAATATGTTGAATGCTCGACGTACTAGAACTAAAGACCCATTTATAAAACAAGTGCTTAAAGAAGATGCTGAGTTTGCTGAGTGGTCTTTTAAAATGCAAAATGTTAAAGACTTTAAAGACCCTATATGGGTAGCTGGTCAAAAAGAAGTTGTAAGTATGTTGAAAAGCATTATGAAAGGTCATAGAGGAGGCGTAAAAGCACGAATGAAAAAGCTTCCTATAGACACAGCTAAGGAATTAGCTTCTGATGTGCAAAATCATCTTAAGGCTCTTGGTGGTAAACTTAGCAAAATAGAGAGAGAAGCATTTACTGAACGATTAATGACAATGCGTTTAGATATGCATGATGCCTCTATTCTTGGTAAAGAAGAGTTACGTTTTGATGCTGGTCGAAGAATGAAGGTACTTATTGAATCTAGTGGTCATCCTAAGAGTGATATCAATAAATCGTTTAAGGCTATATCTATTCTAGTTGAAACCGCTAAAACACCACCTGGGGAATTATTGATGGCATTAGAAAGAACAATGGGTAAAGATGCTCTCTCTCAACTTCTATCTGCACGAAGATTAAGTGAGCGAGGAGCAGAAGTTCTTTATGATGTTGTTGGTATTCCTCGTATGTTAATGACTACATTTGACATTTCAGCTCCTATGAGGCAGGGTGTACTATTAGCACCTGGTCATCCTCGTATTTTTGGTGGTGCATTTAAAGATGCTATTAAGGTATTTTTCAGTGAAAAAAATGCGGTTCAGTTGAACGATGCTTTAACATATGGTAGAGGAACAGTAAAACTGCAAGGTAGAGAAGCACAAGACCTTTTTGCTTTAGGTGAAGAAATGGGCCTATATTTGGCTCCTTGGGATGCAATGGGATCGGCAATTTCAATTAGTACACGCGAAGAGGCTTTTATGACTAGACTCGCTCGCATGATTCCAGGTATTAAAATGAGTGAGCGTTCTTATATTCTCTTTTTAAATAAATTACGTGCAGACGTATTTGATTCGACAATCCGTAGTTGGGCTAAAGCTAAAAAAGCACCAAGTAAAGACGAGATGTTTCAAATTGCACATTTTATTAATGTTGCCACTGGTCGTGGTTCGGTAAAAGCGCTTCCAGAATCAGTTAAATCATTGATGCCAATTATAAACATGACAATGTTCTCTCCACGTCTAGCTATCTCTAGATTTCAATCTGTAGGTAGCCTTGGCCATGCTTTGGTAACACCAGGTAGCAAAGCATCAAGATTAATTATTAAAGATATGTCAACCTTTGTTGGTACTGGAATGGCTGTTCAAACTATAGGTTGGTTGGGAGGATTGTGGGACCTGGAATTTGATCCTACCAAAGCAGATTTTGGAAAAATTAGAATAGGCAATACTAGTTTTGATTTTTGGGGTGGTTTTAAACCATATGTTACATATTTTGCTCGTATGAGTAAAGATATTGCGTCAGGTGATTTTGATCGCTTAGACAATACCTTAACACAACTAGCACGTAGTAAACTATCACCAATCTCAGGTGGGATTTGGGATGTAGTATCAGGACATGATTTTCTTGGGCGACCAATTCAATGGAATACATTAGATTTTGATAATATATTTATTCAAAGAATGATACCACTTGTTGCTCAAGATGCAATTGAAGCTTGGGATAATTCAGAATTTAAAGCATTAGAAACAGGTCTCGCTACTGTAGGTGCTTTCTTTGGTATCGGCGTAGTAACTTATCGACGTTTGTTTGAAGAACGTGAAGAAATTTTAAATGAAATTTCACAAGAAAAATATGGTTTAGATTTTAATGATGAAAATCTAAGTAAGGTACAGCTCAAAAGTATAAAAGAAGATGCACGAACATTAGAAATAGAAAAAGATATTGATAAACAAAACGAGGGTCGTAAGAACGAATTTGAAGAAAGAATGGCTGTAGAGACTGATAAGCTCAAACAATGGACAGAAGAAGGTAAAGTAATAAATGAAGAAACAGGAGAAATAGAGTCAAGACAAGATTCAACACAATCTCAAGATAATAGTCTACTTAATAGTGGTGTTCTGAGTGGGCGTAATTGGATTTCTAAATACCAAGATCGTCAGGCAGGGTTTCATAGATATCAAGAAGGTTTAAGAAGTGGTTTAGGCATCTCATTTGCGGATGATGAATCAACTAATGCTGTAGATATGGCAGTAGGTGCATTTTTTGATATTACACCAAGTCAATTCTTAGATGAACAAAGAATGCCAATATGGGATGAATATTTTGCTGCTAAAGATAAGGCTAGACTTGTTGCTATAGCAGCAGGTCGAGCCAGTGATCTAATAGACCCTGAAAGAGGTGAGGCTCAAGTTGAAAAGTATCTAAGCCCAACAGAAGATGATCCTGTTGTATTACAATTTAAAGAAGCACAGACAACAAGAGATAGCTTATCAGAGCTATCAAAGTATAGGTTCCTTGATGTTAATCAATCAAATCAAGTAGACGAATTATTAGAAAAGGTAAAGGAAGTCACAGCAAATGCTCGTGAGCGCGGTATAAAAATTACGCATCGACAATTTCTCAAAAATATACTTCAAAGTATACCATCAGATCATCCATTATATAAGGTTGTAGCTGTTGCATTCTTGAGAAAAACTGAAGATACTCGTGAACAGGTATGGAACCCAGAGCGTGATCAACTTGTACTTGATAATCCTGAGAGTGTTAGATTCTATATATCTCTATATAAAAATATGAGTGAGGTTAATAAGCTTAGATTTTTAGAGAGACACAGTACAAAATACTTTAGTAATAATTTCATCGAGGAAGAAGGATTGCATCCCGATTTTTAAAAGTATAGGGTTGCATATAACATAACTAAGCGTTATAATAGTAATAGGATAATAAAATATTAGGAGAGCGCAAGGTAGCTATATAGCTATTGAGCGCTTTTCATTCGTTAAGGAGGAACTTCTATGGCGGATCAGGAGGAAACTGGTCAGTCGGCGGAGACCACTGATGGTACGCCGACAGGTGAGGAAAAAGAAACTAAGTCGGCAGTCGAACCGAGCGTAGAAAAAACAGATGAAAAGTCTGACTCGGAGGCCACACCCGAAGGGGAACCGGCCAAGCCGTCTGTAGACGACATTCCATTGGAGACGTTTCTCGAAAGAGAAGACGTTAAGCGGTATGTTCAGTCTGTTAGTGACAAAGCTACAGCACGCTCCGAGACACGTTCTGTTGAACTTGCCAAGAAGCGTGAAACAGAAGCTAGGTCATCAGCAGAGTTGGCTGAGCGTAAGAAACTCGTTGAAAACGAGGAGTTCGATGAGCTTGGTCGTAGGGACGCCGCGAAACTCGAAGCCGAGGAGCGTTTGCTGGAGTCGCTCGAAGTAGCTGGCGGTGTTATCTCTCAGGTGACAGCTAAGAGGTACGCTGAAGAGCTAGGCGAGGAGACGGTAGAACGGATCGTGAAAGAGAATAACGACCGTAATGGAACCATTGTTGATATGACTACAGCACTTGCTGAAGAAGCAACAAAAAGGGCTGTGTTAAATGCAACAGGGTCTGCGGTTGAGGAAGCTGAGAAACGATTCGAGGAAAAGCTTGAGGCCCGATTAGCCGAAGCTGGCTTGCAGAAGCGAGAAGAGGATAAAAAGGAAACTGGCCCTGTCGATAAAGTATCTGGAGCACCGGCAAGTACGCCCGACTCTGATGAGGCAGAAACGTATGAATCGATGTCAGAGAAATACGGCAGAGGTGAGGTTTCTTGGGATGAGCTTTTACCCTACAAAAAGGAACATGACGCAGAAAGGCTTAAGAACTAAGCCGATAAGCGAAAGTAGGCTACCATGCCACAGACGGCAACAACTGGCAATCTTGCCAGCGCACAGAGAATTGTAATTGAACAGGCTAGATTCACAGCCGAGCACAATGCTCCTATGCTTCAGCTTGTTGAGCACTTTAGGCTCGGCAAGGGTGAGAAGCAGATTGATGTACCGAAGGTCGGTCAGTTCACTGCACAGTCAGTTGGTGACGGTGTTGACATCGTGGATGAGCAGGACATCGGTATGACGATTGTAACTGTAACTACAAGCGAAGTTGGGCTTAAGATTATTCTTACCGACAAGCTAGTCAGGCAGTTGAACGAAGATACCTTCCGAATGGTTGGTAGACAGGCTGGTGACGCCATGGCAAGGAAGAAGGATGGTGACCTTTTGGCGCTGTTCTCAGCCCTTAATGGTGGAACAGACTTGGGCGCAGCAGGTCGAGACATGGAACTCGGTAATGTTTCCGTGCTTATCGGTCATGCTATGGCTAACAAGTTCCCGAAGCCGTGGGCAATTGTACAGCACCCATGGGCGACTATGCACGTAGCAATGTCATCCTTTGGTTTTTCCGGTGGTGCCCCAGGTGGCGCACCAGGAGCAGCTTTCCCATCTACCTTCTCACAGGATATGCTGAAGGACTTCTTCCAAGTTAGTGTTGGTGGTACGCCCATCTTCCATGATGGTAACCTTACCGTTGACAGT
>LAZR01002624.1_pt1 | contig 10358 bp, 11 predicted proteins | sample 329461 | NCBI WGS metagenome assembly LAZR01 (sample SAMN03002196, study PRJNA259156) | marine sediment metagenome | biome: sea floor; feature: Hydrothermal impacted sediments; material: marine sediment; isolation source: Loki non-amplified sample from Loki's castle hydrothermal vent sediment ...
AATCAATACGGTAGGCGGAACCGGGACGGAGGCTGCTCTTCAAGAAACTTTAAATTTTGGTGAAGTAGAAATCGATGGTATCGAGTTGGATATTCTGGCGTTGGTCGGTGAGACCACCACCATTGGTTTCAATTATGTCTACCTTGATGGCGACTTGTCTGATGTTATTGTTCCCGCCGAAAGTGTATTGAATGTACCGGGCACGGATATTACCGACGTCACCTATCTGGCACAGATGCCTGAAAACGCTTATAGCCTAACTTTGGATCATGGCTTTACTGTGGCGAATATGTCTCTCGATGCGCATTTGGATTATAGCTATCGCGATGATGTTAATTCCTCGGCTGTGCTTACCCCAGTAGGTGATTTGGGCTTGTGGAATGCACGCTTGTCATGGAGTGATATTGCTTTGAGTGATGCTACTGCAAGTGTCAGTGTCTGGGTTAAGAATTTGACTGATGAGGAAGAGATAGTTTATGACCTTGCTCAATCAGGTAACCAATTCAATACCCCAAGAACTTATGGTGTCGACTTTAAACTGAATTTCTAAAAATTCATCTAAAGTTAACATTTCTGCCCTAAGATTTGGATCAAAAGATATAATCACATTTGGATTACTTTTTTTTGCAAAATTAATAGCTTTAAAACACGCATCTCGAGATTTTTTACTAATAGAAAGAGCACTTCCCATAATATGAAGGTTTTTTACATCTTTAAAGTAATTTTCCTTTATGTCCTCTGGAGAAATTTCACCAGCAGCTCCTTTTGCAAATATAAATTTACGGGAACCATCAGAATTATACTGATTGAATGCAATTCCTGTAGTTTTCCCCTCTGCTATTCTAATTTGAGAAATATCAACATTATCTTGTTGTAACTTCCTAATTACACTATTACCGAAGTCATCATTTCCAATTACACCTATGTATCCCGTGGTGAATTTGAATGGTTTTGACATACGAGCAGCAGAGTCAATAAAATTAGCTGGGGCTCCACTTGGAAAAGGGCCCCTATAAGTACCCCCAATTGTTCCATGTTGAGTATTTAACTCTGTACGCAAAAATTCAACTAGTAATTCACCTAAAGAAATTATATCTGGGCTCATGATTTTCTTCTGATTGTTATTTTAGTTATTTAATTAAAACAGATTAAATGACAAACTAAAATAATTATCCATACTAAAAAAAAAAAAATCACTTCACATATTTTTGTTTAAATGATTCAATTGTGCTTGAAATTTCGTTCAATTGTAGTTTTATTTCTTTAGGATTCATTTTTTTTAATTTGTCCACATTATTTGTAATCTCTTTCATTTCATCTATCCATACATTCATAAGTATTTCTCTTTCCTTATTTTTAACGGCCGTTTTCATTTCGTTAGAGATCCATTCTTTCGCTTTTTCATATATCTGCTTCTTTAGAACATCCATCGTGATTTTAGTTAAATCTTGTTTACTTCTGAGATTTTCTATAACTGGTTTTAATTGATTTCTGAATTGTGTATTTTCTTCATTATGTTTTTTTTCGATATCGCGTAATACCTTATCTTTTATGTCAAATTCGTCTTTGATATTTTGAATTTTATTAGAAAGATCTTCACCCATTCCTTTCATTCTTTCTAGTAGCTCGTTAATTTTTGCTTCAGTATATGTAAATCTTTCATTAAATTTTTGTTCAAATGATTTAAATCTCTCATCTACTGCTTGACCAAATTTTTTAAAGCTATCTATTACTTTTTTATCAAGAGTTTTATACCTTGCTTCTAATTTCTTATCAAGAGTATTATACCTTTCTTCTAATTTCTTATCTAGAGTATTATACTTTTCTTCTAATTTTGTGTCAAATTGATTCGTTATATCGCCAAATTTTTGATTGGCGCTTTTTATTTGTTCATTTATTTTATCTCCAATTTTTTTAACTTCGGCATTTAATTGTTGCTCAATTTTTTTAATATTTTCACTAATATGGTTTTTTAATCTATCCTCCTGTTCTTTTAGTTTTCCACTCTGCATTTTATTTTCATTACTGGTTTTGTCTTCTAACTTACTTAATTGGTTAGTTAAATTTTGCTCCAACTTTTTAACTTGGGCATCAGATTTTTGTTCAATATCCTTTGCAGAGATTTCTTTAATATTTGATATTTTATTATCACCTTTTATAATTTACAATTTTTTTCCATAACTTACGAATTTTGTTTTTTCCAAGCTAAAAAGCCTTTAGTTTCTTTACCTCGAAAAACAGCTCTTTTTCCTCGATTTTCTTTTTCATACTTATTATATATTTCTATTTTTTTGTCTTTTTTTATTGGTGTTGCAGCTATCTTGATTTTTTTAAGTTTTAGTGGAGAAGGTTTTGGTTTTGGTTTTGGTTTTGGCGTTGTATCTACCTTAACTTTTTTAAGTTTTAGTGGAGAGGGTCTTGGTTTTGGTTTTGCTTTTGGCGTTGTATCTACCTTAACTTTTTTAAGTTTTAGTGGAGAGGGTCTTGGTTTTGGTTTTGCTTTTGGCGTCGCATCTACTTTAACTTCTGGAAGTTTTGTTTTAATTGGTTTTTCTTTAGGTGTTATATCTACCTTAACTTCTTCAATTTTTAGTGGAGAAGGTTTTGGTTTTGGCGTTGCATCTACTTTAACTTCTGGAAGTTTTGTTTTAATTGGTTTTTCTTTAGGCGTTATATCTACTTTAGCTTCTTCAATTTTTAGAGGAGAAGGTTTTGCTTTTGGCGTCGCTTCTGCTATAACTTCTGGAAGTTTTGTTTTAATTGGCTTTTCTTTAGGTGTTATATCTACCTTAACTTTTTTAAGTTTTAGTGGAGTAGGTTTTGCTTTTGGCGTCGCATCTATTATGACTTCTGGAAGCTTTATTTTAATTGGCTTTTCTTTAGGTGTTATATCTGTCTTAGCTTCTTCAAGTTTTAGTGGAGAAGGTTTTGCTTTTGGCGTCGCATCTACTATAACTTCTGGAAGTTTTATTTTAATTGGTTTTTCTTTAGATGTTATATCTACCTTAGCTTCTTCAACTTTTTTTATTGAGGGCTCCTCTTTAATTTTAGTTTCCAATTTATCTTCCTGAATTTTTGAACCCATTATCATTAGTTCATTTTCTTCTCTATTAAGTTTTAATAGGGCTTCTAAATTTTGTTCACAATCTTTTCTTGAGCTTTCTAGTGAAATTTTCAACTTATCTACTAATTCTGTTGCTGATTTGATGCTTCCTTTCTTTAATTGATTTATTTTTTTTTCCACATCTGTAATATTTTTAAAAAAGCTATCAACAAGAGCCTTTTTTTGAATTGACATTTTATGTAATTCTTTTTGAATATATTCGTAATAGTTCTCTTCTTTTTTAGGAGGTTCATCTACAGTCTTTATTTTTGATTTTAATTCACGATATTTAGAGGCAATAGAAGTCAAATTGACTAATTGACTTCTTAATTCCTTTTCATTTTTTCCAATGAGTTCAATAAATTCTGAAGCAGAATTTGCAGGAACTATGTCTGGAATTAAAATTTCCCCCTTTTTTAAAAAAGTATAAAGTAATAATTCAAAACAATTATCTACATTTAATTCAGATGTAACAGAGGTTATTGAAAAACGGGGTTTTTTTCCTAAATAATTTTCAATCGCTTCTTTAAATTCATTATTTAATGAGAGTTTGTCTAATTTATTTCCAACTATAAGTGTTAAAGGCTCTTCAGAATAGTAATTGATTGTATCTAAATAATTTTTTTTATGAGTTTTTAATGTCTCTTCTGGCCTTGCTAAATCAAAAACTATTAGAGCAAGGTCAACATCAGAAACAAAGGCCTTATTAAAATTGGGATTAACTAACCGATTTCCTCCTACGTCCCATATATTTATTTTAAATACTACTCCTGTTTTTTTTAATTTATAATCTTTTTTACTTACTTTACTATTAATTGTAGGCGAGTAACTACTTGGAATTTCTTTTCCTAAAAATAAATTTACTAATGATGTTTTTCCAACTTTTCTCTCACCGATGACAGCTAACTTTAAATTGACATTCTTCAAATTCAGTATTCGCCTTGTAAGAATTAAAAAACAAGTTTAGCACAATTTTTAGCGTTTTTCCAAAAATTAGTTAAAAGCAACTTAATTCATAAATTCTTAACATGGAACTTATATTTAAATTTATTGAGGAAACTTGTTTGTTAATTTTTTGAATTCAAACTTTATTTAATTAAATTCATATTTCTTAAATCTTTTAACACAATCAATAAAGAACAACAAGTATATTAAGGGATAAGTGGTAAGTTAATGGTATTAAAAACTAAAATTACAGAAATGTTAGGGATTAAACATCCTATTATCGCAGCTCCTATGGGTCCATTTTACACTAAAGAATTAACCGTCGCAATTTCTAATGCGGGGGGATTAGGAGTATTAAGTCATACTAATTTATTTGGAAAGAATAGCCTACAAGAAATGAAGAATGAAATGGAATATATAATTGAGCACACTGATAAGCCTTTTGGATTTAATATTAGGACATCAAGAATACAGCTTGACGCTTCAAAGCTCTGTCGTGGGATCTCGCGGTTTATTATGGATAATCCAAAAATAAAAGAACAATGTATTTATGCAATCACTAGTGCAGGTTCACCAAAAACATTGCCAAACGCAAAACCATACCAAAAATTAAAAGAAAGTGGTTCAAACATTAAACATTTCCATGTTGCGCCAGCGTTATGGCTTGCGGATAAATGTATTGATTCAAATATTGATGGCTTAGTAGTCACTGGAGGTGAAGGTGGAGGACATCAATCCTATGAGAAAGTTAGCTCTTTGGTGTTACTCCAACAAGTCGTGCAAAAGCATCCTGATATACCTATAATCGCTTGTGGCGGTTTTGCTTCTGGAGAAGGACTTGCTTCTGCTTTAGCTATGGGAGCTGGGGCGATTGCTATGGGATCTCGATTTATTGCTTCAAAAGAAAGTGAATTTCATAATGAATATAAGAATATTATTCCTACTGCGAAAGCTAGTGATACTCTGTGGGTAACTGGTGTTTTAGGACCAATTAGATTATGGAAAAACAATTATTCAATAAATCATGGAGTTGTATCAAGTAAAGAAGAAAAACAGGCATTAGAAAGCCAATTAACCTCTGAAATGTTCTTGGAAGATCAAAAGCATTATGAAATGGTGTATGATGGAAATATATCAGATGGTGCTGTTCTTTTAGGACAAAGCATTGGTATGATTGAGTCGATTGACAGTGTTCAAGACATTATTGATGGAATAGTCAATAGAGCTGAAGAAAAGTTGAGAAAAGCAAGCTCCTATATAATTTAAATTATAGTAAGATTAAAATAAATACTTTTATTATGTTTTTTCTTATTCTATAATATTTTAAAATAATTTCTTTTTAACAATGAACGCAAAGAATAAAATTAAATTAATTTTTGAAATATTAGACAGATATGAAGATGGCTCTTGCTTATATTGTGGGAACACATTAAAAGGAGATTTGGAAGAATTTGATGAATTTTATAGTAATGATTGGTGTCCAGACTGCACTGCTAGTATAGATCCAGATGATAATTGGGAGGAGACTTGCTTAAACGCTATATCCTTAGTGATTCAAGATAAAAAGTTCAAACCCTAATATAACATTAGACTAAAATATTAATTATGAATTATCAATAGCATTATGATATTTAAAACAGAAATTTTACTTGAAGGGCTAGCTTTTCCAGAATCCCCACGTTGGCATAATAACAAACTCTGGTTTTCTGATATGGTTTCCTGTAAAGTAATGACTGTTGACAATAGCGGCAACGTAGAAACTATAATTAAGGTACCAAAACGCCCTTCTGGGTTAGGTTGGCTTCCTGATGGCATTTTATTAATAGTTTCAATGGAGGATCGTCGCTTACTTCGCCTCGAGAGTAAGGGTTTTACAGAAATAGCCGATTTAAGCAAATTAGCAACGTTCCACTGCAATGACATGGTAGTTGACAAGCTTGGTCGAGCATATATCGGAAATTTTGGGTTTGATTATGTTAATCAAAAACCTTTTGCTCTAGCCAAGATCATTCTTGTAAAACCTAATGGTGATGTACAAGTGGTCGCTGATAAGATGGCTTTTCCAAATGGAACCGTAATTACCCCTGACGATTCTACACTTATTGTTAGTGAAACATTTGGTAATTGCCTTACAGCGTTCACTATTATGGAGGATGGTTCCCTTACAGAACGCCGCATTTGGGCTAACCTTAAAGACCTATATCCTGACGGAATTTGTCTTGACGCAGATGGGGCTATTTGGGTTGCAGCACCAAGGAGTGGTAGTGTTATACGTGTTCTAAAGGGTGGCGAAATAACCCATAGAATTAAAGTCTCGACTCAAGCCTACGCTTGCATGTTAGGTGGTCACGACCGTCGTACGCTTTTTGTAACTACATCAGAAGAAAATAGAACTAACGGTCGTATAGAATTTATTAGGGTCGATATACCTGGTGCAGGTCTCCCATAATAATCTAATTAAAGGATTTAAGTAAAAAATAAAAAAAAAATTTAAAATGTCCGAAAATAGAAAAGAAATAAGACCGTATGAGTACATTGAATATTTCTTGAAAGAAACAGCATTATTAGTCACAATGGATAACAAAGAAAACCCAAACGTAATGGCTTTGGATTGGAAAACAATAGGAGAGCTATGGATGATTCCAATTATAACTGTAGCAGTTTCTCCTTCTCGTTTCACTTTTGAATTACTGACTAAAGGTGTTGATGAATTTACATTAAATATCCCTTCCAGCAAAATTGCTAATGTTATAGATATAACTGGCACCTGCTCAGGAAGAAATACTGATAAATTTAAAATAGCGGATCTAGATATTATTGAAGGGAATCGAACAAGAATTCCAACTATTAAAGATTGTATCTTGAGCTATGAATGCAAAATAGTCCATTCATGCAAATCTGGAAATATGGCAGGACATCATTTGTTTTTTGGTCAAGTTTTAACTGCATTTGCCTCGAATGATATTATTACATAACATATTTTAAAATTCTTTTACACAAATGCAATCTGAAGAGCTTAAAATTTCTTCACCACAAGGACATTTTTTTGGATGTCCATATATTTCACATATTCTCTTTATTACGTTACATGAAAAAAGTAAATTAAATTTTTCACACTCTGCATGAGCATCTTCAGCCGTTATTTTTAGTACATTTATTAATAACATCTCAAGGAGACGAGCATGACGAGTTAATTCGATAGCAAGGTCTTTCCCTTTTTCGGATAAAAGAACTGGTTTATAACGTTTGTAGATTACATATCCATTATTTTCTAATCTTTTAATACAACTCCCAATTGTAGAGTGTGCAATATTCATTCTTTTAGAAATATCTCCTACTTTCATACCTTCAGAGCGATATAAGATTTTCAAAACATGATAATCTAAATCCAACATTTTCTGTCTTACCTTCGTTTAATATTTATTTACTATATATAAAAATTAATACTAATTTAATGACCTACAAATAAGAGTAATAGAACCATTGTTAAAATTCCGGCAAAAATAAGTAATATTTGTCTGATACTATATTTTAGATCTGTAGTTTGATGAAGTTCTGGTGTTAAATCTGAGAGAGCTATATAAATAAAACTTGCAGCTGAAATTGCCAATAAAAATGGTACGATAATTGAAATTGATCCTAATACAAAGTAAGATATAATAGCTGCTGGTATCGTAGTTGAACTTGATGCAATGTTATAAATAAAAGCCTTTTTTTTCGAATATCCCGAATGAAGGAGAATACCAAAATCTCCCGTTTCATGAGCAAGTTCATGAATGATAATGGCGAGTCCTACTCCAAACCCAATAGTAACATTTTCTTCTATTAAAAATGATGATGCTATAACAATTCCATCAATTAAATTGTGCAGAGAATCTCCTATAAGAATAATTTGCCCTGAGGCATGTGAATGAACCTCGCACTCCTTATCACGACAATTCCTCCAGATAACTATTTTTTCGGTGAAAAAGAAAAACAAAACTCCTCCTAAGACGTACGGCATGATAATACGTGGGTCTCCCACAGCCTCTATTGCTTCGGGAATTAATCCTAAAAATGCAGCAGTAAGCAAAATGCCTGTTGCAAAAGCGATGAGAAGCGGAATTAACTTTTTTTGATATTTTTCTCCTAAAGAAACAAAACCTGCTGCTGCTGTTATTGCCCCAACACTTCCTAAAATACTAAATAACACGACCCATAAAATAATTTTTAATCACTTCGGTTCAATTTTAAATTGTTTTATTTAGTTCTCATAATGATTTAAAATTTACGATGCATCGTAAGCTAAAAATTAACTTTTTTTAATGTTTCGTTATTAATATAATTAAGATGAATATAGCTAAAGTCGATAAAAAATTAAAAAATGATGAAACCTCAAAAAAAAATCATTTTAGAGGTTATTTTTTACCTAATAACGTAGTATGTATTTCAATTATTGGAATATTTGGGGCTCTTATTTGTGTTTTAACTATGGTGATACCTATTCCCATTCCTGCAACTCAAGGATATATCAATATTGGAGATGCTGCTGTTATGATTTCTGGATTATTATTCGGTCCTTTAATCGGAGGTCTTTCTGGAGGAATTGGCTCAGCACTCGCAGATATTTTTTTAGGGTACGGTATATACGCTCCAGCGACTTTAATAATTAAAGGTTTAGAGGGCTTTTTTGTTGGAATAATTGCAAATCCAAAAAAAATGAAATCTGATTATAGAGACATTCTAGCTGTTTTAATAGGAGGATCTACAATGGTAATTGGATATTTCTTATATGAGATAATCCTTTGGGGATTTGAAGCTGCTTTAATTGAATCAATTTTAAATGGTTCAATTCAGTTTGGCTTAGGAGCTTTTTTGTCACTTTTCTTTGCATTTACAGCACGGAAAACCATTGTTGATAGCTTACCAAATGTTTTCAGAAAGATTTTTGTATTTGAACTTCCAGAAACTGATTTGAAGTCATGAATTAAAATATAAGAAAAATATTAGTTATTATTTTTAATTAGATAAAACTGATAGGAACTTTTGAATTTACTTTTTTAACACTTTTATGAATTCAGATTTGATTTTCGTAACTCTTTTTACAATTTTAGCTTGAAGCTCTAAGGAAATTTTCGAACTTTCTTCTGAAGGAATTGTTAGATGATATTTATAATTAGGTTCTTCAGTTTCGCTTGGTGGTGGATCTGATTTAATAAAAACAACATCTTTCGTTTGCTTAAAATCAAAGATTAACTCAATTTCATTATCCAGCTTATTTTCTACGGTAATTTTTCTTATAATCTTATCATACCTAGTCCGAACTTTGATGTGTTCTTTAGGTTTTAACGCATCTTCGAAATTGATTTCTGGTTTACCCTCAATTACATGTACAATATCGTCATCTACAGATATATCATCATCAATCATTTCTTCAGATATTATTTTATTACCTATCGTTCCTGAAGTTGTTAAAAATAAGAAGGGTAAACCATTTTTAAATAACGTCATTGGAGAATTCGGAGGAATGTCTTTAGGATCTCCTTCTTTAATGAGTATATATTTAACAATTACATCCCATGTTTGTTCATTATATGTAACCGAATTTGCGTTATATTCAATATTAATTTTTCGGTCAATGGTAAATTCGCATTTTGATTTAAACCAATTAAGTTTTATTTTTTTTCTTGTTGGTACATTTGCTCTCACTTTAGACCACCTCACAACATTAGATTTTTTAATCTTTGAGTTCTCTTCATTACTTTGCGTGGAAGTGCTTGCTGAACTTGTTCAGTTTCATAGAACATTGGTTGCGCATTAGGAGCAATCGGAGGAGGAAAAGCGCCTGTGCCATCAGAAGGAATTTCAAATATAGCAAATCCTAGCTCTACATCCTCATATGTAAATGCTGACTGATTATTTACGACAATAAATCCTTCTATTTCTGCGGTTTCATCAGCGCCATTGATATCTACATTTAAAGTAGTTTCCCATTTTATTCGAATATCATTGATGAAGTAGTTAATTTTTACGATAACTTCACCTTCTTTCTTTGCATTTATTATAAAATCAAAAGTACCGGTCATATCTGCATATATTCTATAAGAGCTAGCTTCACATATTCTAGAAACCTCTTCTCGCATTTCTCGTGTAAAATCGATAGCATAAGATATAATACTATTTGCTGCTGATTTTTCTCTTTCAATGATTTGATTTGAGTTATTTTTATCAGGAAGAGAAACAATTGTCTGTTGTAGTGTAATGTATTCTTTATCTTCTGGAGTTATATAATTTAATCTAATATCGGCAGAGTTGGGATCAAAAGAGGCGG
>LAZR01002625.1_pt1 | contig 10355 bp, 7 predicted proteins | sample 329461 | NCBI WGS metagenome assembly LAZR01 (sample SAMN03002196, study PRJNA259156) | marine sediment metagenome | biome: sea floor; feature: Hydrothermal impacted sediments; material: marine sediment; isolation source: Loki non-amplified sample from Loki's castle hydrothermal vent sediment ...
CGGAAGAAGCCGAAAAACCCGCCGAGGAGGCCTAAACCGTTGTCGAAACCGACTGTGCCGATTGCGCGGCGCCATGGCCGCCCGATCGTCCGCATTGGGCAAAGCCGGGCATGTTTTCCGGCATTCCCGAAATGAAACTCGCCCGCGAACCCCAAAAGATTCTAGATGACAGTAGCTTTTCAGTCAGTGCTACAGCAGTCCGTATTCCAACAGCAGGTGGACATTCTGAATCAGTAAATGTCGAATTTAAAGAAGATTTTAATATAAACGATGTCCGTAAACTACTAAATGATACTCCTGGAGTTACGGTACAAGACAATCCAGATACCAACACCTACCCTATGCCCATCTATGCGCACGATAAAGACGATGTTTTTGTCGGCCGAATACGCAGAGATGAAACCCAAGAAAATACATTGAATATGTGGATTGTTTCCGATAACCTTCGAAAGGGGGCTGCCACCAATGCCGTTCAAATTGCAGAGTATTTGGTTGAAAATAAGTTGGTTTAGATACAAGCCTACTTAAAAATTTGCATTCAATATCCTCACCAAAGCGGGTCTTTCTAAAAGTTAGGTTAAAAACCGCCGCCTCTCCATTTCCTATTGGTGTTTTTAGTGCATTAAAATTTCCCCAAAAATGAAAAAGCTAATTGTATCGGGTTTACTAGGCACACTCCTATTTGCTTGTGAAACCACAGAAAAAAAAGAAACTATTACAGTGAACTATCCGCAAACCAAAAAAGTTGATTCCGTTGATACCTATTTCGGCACCGATATAAAGGATCCTTACCGTTGGCTTGAAGATGACCGCAGTGAGGAAACAAAAGCTTGGGTCAAAGCGGAAAACAAGGTGACTTTCGGATATCTAGAAAAAATTCCCTTTCGCAATGCCTTAAAAAACCGACTGGAAAAACTTTGGAACTACGAAAAATTAGGTTCTCCGTTTAAAGAAGGCGAATATACCTACTTCTATAAAAATGACGGGCTTCAGGATCAATACGTAGTTTATAGAAAAAAAGACAATACAGAACCGGAAGTATTTTTAGACCCGAATACATTTTCAGAAGATGGCACAACTTCACTTGCCGGACTGAGCTTTACCAAAGATGGCTCGTTAGCCGCATATCTTATTTCCGAGGGGGGTAGTGACTGGCGCAAGGCCATCGTTATCGATACCAAATCAATGGAAATCGTAGAAGATACTTTGACCGATATCAAATTTAGCGGATTGGAATGGCAAGGCAATGAAGGTTTCTACTATTCAAGTTATGACAAACCTGAAGGCAGCGAACTATCGGCTAAAACCGACCAACATAAAGTCTATTTTCATACGTTGGGGACGGTACAAAAGGAAGACCGTTTGATATTTGGAGATCGTCCGGAAGAAAAACATCGGTACATCGGAGCATCAATAAGTGAAGATCAGCGGTATCTGACCCTATCCGCAGCTACTTCTACTTCAGGTAACAAACTTTTTATCAAAGACCTCCAAGATTCGAACGGAGTGCTCGTTCCAATCGTATCCGATACGGATTCGGACAATTATCTTATTGATAACGTAGGTTCAAAACTTTATATCGTTACAGATAGGAACGCCCCTAACAAAAAAATAATAACCGTCGACGCCGCAAAACCATCCCCTGAAAACTGGGAAGATTTTATTTCGGAAACCGAAAATGTACTTTCTCCGAGTACTGGAGGCGGTTATTTTTTCACGGAATACATGGTCGACGCTGTCTCTAAAGTGATGCAATACGACTACGATGGCAAAATGGTCAGGGAGATAAAACTTCCAGGAGTGGGCAGTGCTTCCGGATTTGGTGGGAAAAAAGAAGATTCCGATTTTTACTTTTCCTTTACCAATTATATTACGCCCGGCTCATCCTACAAATACAATGTGGATAGTGGAGAATATGAGTTGTATTGGAAACCTGATATTGATTTTAATTCCGACGAATACGAGTCGAACCAAGTCTTTTTTAGCTCCAAGGACGGTACGAAAATTCCGATGATAATCACTCATAAAAAGGGTCTTGAGCTGAACGGTAAAAACCCCACTATACTTTATGCCTATGGTGGTTTCAACATTAGCATCACACCTTCATTCAGTATAGCCAATACCGTTTGGATGGAGCAGGGAGGCATCTATGCAGTACCGAACCTCCGAGGCGGGGGAGAATACGGTAAGAAGTGGCATCAAGCTGGTATAAAGATGAAGAAACAAAACGTTTTCGATGATTTCATTGCGGCGGCGGAATACCTCATAGATAAAAATTATACATCCTCCGATTATTTGGCAATACGTGGCGGAAGCAACGGCGGGCTTCTTGTTGGTGCGACCATGACCCAACGCCCGGATTTGATGCAGGTTGCCTTGCCTGCTGTAGGTGTTATGGATATGCTGCGCTATCATACGTTTACCGCGGGTGCAGGTTGGGCCTATGATTATGGGACATCTGAAGACAGTAAAGAAATGTTCGATTACTTAAAGGGGTATTCGCCCGTTCATAATATCGAGGCAGATACAGAATACCCTGCAACTTTGGTGACCACCGGTGACCACGATGACCGTGTTGTACCTGCCCATAGTTTTAAATTCGCTGCAGAATTACAGGTAAAGCAAACAGGCCAAAATCCCACTCTTATCCGTATCGAAACCAATGCCGGTCATGGCGCAGGAACCCCAGTCAGCAAGACTATCGAACAATATGCGGATATTTTCGGATTTACGCTTTATAATATGGGTTTACGGGAGCTGCCTAACCAGTCCGTTTTGAAAGCGTTCAAAGAATAATCATTAGAACATCGCCATTTTGGATGAAAATCCGTTTCTTGTTGAGCCTGACTTTTAGTACAGAACACCAACTATATGTTACAAGTAGATCATGTTTCTTTTGCCTATGATAACGATATTCCCATTTTGGAAAATATCAATCTCAAAGTGGCCAAGGGGGAGCATATATCTATTATTGGTGAAAGCGGTTGTGGTAAAAGCACCTTGTTGAAGATTATTTATGGACTTTTACATATCAAGGTCGGTGAAGTGTATTGGAACGATACCCAAATTTTGGGGCCTCTACATAATCTAGTGCCGGGAGAGCCATATATGAAATATCTTTCCCAAGATTATGACTTGATGCCTTACACTACCGTAGAAGAAAATATCAGTCAATTTCTGTCTGTTTTCGAGCCTGAAGAGATGCAGGCACGTAGTCTTGAATTGATGGAAATGCTCGAAATGACCGATTTTGCCGATACAAAGGTCCGCTACCTTAGCGGTGGTCAACAACAACGGGTCGCACTTGCACGCGTTTTAGCGCAAGAACCGGAAATATTACTACTCGACGAACCCTTTAGTCACATTGACAATTTTCGCAAGAACGGTCTACGTCGTAACCTATTCGGATATTTGAAGCGGAAAAAGATAACCGTATTGACCGCTACCCACGATCATAATGATATGCTGCCTTTTGCAGACCGGGTGGTGGTGCTCAGAGATCGTTATATTATAGCAAAGGATACGCCGAAAAATCTTTATGAACACCCTAAAGATATCTATGTCGCTTCATTATTTGGAGAGGCCAATAAAATTCCCATTAATATTGTAAAGTCATATGCCGACACCAAACGACGAATTATCGTATACGCTCACGAATTCAAGGTTTCGGCACGCTCCGGACTCGAAGTTGTTGTAAAGAGTGCCTACTATATGGGCAACTATTTTATGATAGTCGGCATCTATGAAGGTCAGGACATCTATTTTCACCACGATACTCCCTTCGAAAGTGGCAAAGTGGTTTTTCTAAATATTTCGTTGGAAACCATCAATCAACGGATGGCCGATACCCTGACATGAATAAAACAATAGCTGTTCAAGAACTCGATTTTAAGGCTGTCAGAAGTGGTGGGGCAGGCGGTCAACATGTAAATAAAGTTTCCACCAAGGTAGAATTATCTTTTGACGTCAAAAATTCTAATGCCCTTTCTCCAAATCAAAAAGCCCGGGTTATTCGTCAGATAAACAGCAAGTTGACCAAAGATAATGTACTCAATCTCTCTTGTGATGAAACTAGAAGTCAACATAGAAATAAGGATTTAGCGATAAAACGTTTTTTGGAGGTCATGCGAATTGGTCTGCGAGTCCCAAAAGTGCGGCGAAAGACCAAACCTAAAAGGTCTGCAATAGAGAAACGGTTGAAATCCAAGAAAAAAAATGCGGAGAAAAAGGCACGAAGGCAGCGGCCGGATTTGCGGTAAGGCTAACTATACATTGGCGGCAAAAGTCATACTGAAAATCAAATAATAAATTCAGTAGAATACTTTGTAGATAAATTTGCAACAACTTTCCTGTTACGATACCCTTCATACTTGATAAACATCACACAAATGTGTCATTGATTGCTTGAATTCTAGCATTAAAAGGTGTTATCCCCTTTTTTAAAAGTCAAATTTTAGCTGAACCGAAACGGTTTCCCCTTCCGGATTCTGCTTTTTATCCTCAGTATTCAAGTTGGCTAACGAGATGCCCAATAATCGCACTGAGTTCTGAAGTTCTTCTTGATACAGTAGCGCCTTCGCGGTTTCCAGTATCAAATGTTTATCTACGATGAAATAGGATAGTGTCTTACTTCGGGTATTCAAGGTAAAATCGCTATACTTTATCTTCAATGTTACTGTTTTACCGGCAATTTTAGATTTCTTCAATCGGCGCTCGAGTTCTTCAGCGATATGTTCCAAACGCTCGAGCATAAAAATCTCGCTACTTAAATTTTCACTGAAAGTGCGCTCGGCCCCAACCGATTTAGGAATACGATGGGGTTTTACCGCACTGTTGTGAATTCCACGGACAACATGATAATAGTAGCTTCCGCTTTTCCCAAATTTTTCGGCTAAGAATTCCAGTGATTTTTCCTTTAAATCTTTTCCGGTAAAAATACCCAGCCCGTACATTTTTTCGGCAGTAACTTTGCCGACGCCATAAAACTTACGAATTTCCAAATTCTCTAAAAAAACGATGACCTCCTCGGGGTTCACCGTTTTTTGACCGTTCGGTTTATTAATATCACTGGCGACCTTTGCGATAAACTTATTGATAGAGATACCTGCAGAAGCGTTCAATCCTGTTTTCTCCAAAATTTTTTTTCGGATTTCCTTGGCAATCAAAGTCGCCGATGGATTTCCCTTTTTATTTACGGTAACATCAAGATAAGCTTCGTCTAAAGAAAGAGGTTCGACTAAATCGGTGTATTCGTAAAATACGCTTCGAATTTGTTTTGAAATATCTTTATATCGATCAAAACGCGCCTTCACGAAAATCAGATCGGGACAGTTACGTTTGGCCAGAACACTGCTCATAGCGCTGCGTACTCCGAATTTCCGCGCCTCGTAGCTGGCAGCGGCCACTACCCCGCGCTGAGAGCTTCCGCCTACGGCAATAGGTTTTCCCCGTAGTTCAGGATTATCCAACTGCTCGACGGAAGCGTAAAACGCATCCATGTCGACATGAATAATCTTTCGTAGGGGAAAATCGGTTTCCATAGGGTAAATTTACGATAACTTATAGCGGTGCCCATTATCCTAAAACAACTGAAAACGTAACTAATGCTTGAAATAGAACGAAAATTTTTGGTGAGCTCCCAGACCTATCGTACAGAAGCAAGCTCGAAGACGCGCATTATACAAGGCTTTTTGAATACCCACCCTGAGCGTACGGTACGTGTTCGTATTAAGGGGGATTCGGGATTTCTAACTGTTAAAGGGAAATCGAACGAAGCAGGCACTATACGTTTTGAATGGGAGACAAAAATCGATGTAGGGGATGCAGAACAACTTCTAGAACAGTGTGAACCGGGTGCCATCGAAAAAACTCGTTTCGAGGTAAAAATAGGAAGTCATATTTTCGAAGTAGACGAATTTCACGGTGAAAACGAAGGACTCATTGTAGCCGAGATTGAATTACATCATGAAAACGAATCTTTTAAAAAACCCGATTGGCTTGCCAAAGAGGTCACTGGCGACATAAAATATTACAATTCCCAGCTCAGCAAAAAACCCTTTAAGAATTGGAGCAGCCATTGACCGAGTGTGAAGTTTAAATCACTTGATTACCGCCTATTCGAAATCCATCCTTAACATAAAAATCCATCCAATTTTAGAGTGTGGACTTCCATCCACCACCAACCGCGCGATATAACTCTACCATGGAAGAAAGCTGATTGAAGCGGGCATCGATAACATTTAAACTTGAGTTCAACGCATTTTCGCGAGCGTTCAAAACTTCCAGATAATTGGCAAGACCATTTTCAAGCAGCTCTTCGGAATAGTCCGTAGCGATATCATACGCTTCGAATTCCTTTTGTTTTATTTCTATTATCTCCTTGGCCGCTTCGTAGGTATAATAAGCATCTGAAACTTCTTTGGTAGCGGTCAAAATAGCTCGCCTGAATTCCAATCGCGCCTGCTCTTGTTCAGCTTGTGAAACCTCAAATCGGGTACGTATCTGCCGACCGTTGAAAATAGGTTGGGTCAGGCCCCCGATGAGGGTGGCGAATAGCGAAGAACTATCGAAGAGTCTATCAAAGCTCAAACTTTGCAGTCCGCCCGTAGCGTTTAAGGTTAAGGAGGGATAAAAATCGGCCCGTGCCACATTGGTAAGCTCAAAGGCATTGACCAAACTATATTCGGCGGCAATAACGTCGGGCCGGTTGCGCAATAATTGAATAGGAACACCGGTACGCATCACAGCGTCGATGTTTTGCGCATCAAGGTTGCTTCTTTCAAAGTCAACAGGCTCTTTTCCTAATAAGATAGAAAGTGCATTTTCCTGTAATTTGGCCTCTCTGGTCAGGTCTATCAATAGGCCCTTTGCAAAATAGACCTGCGCTTCGGTCTGTTTGACGGCAACAGCAGTGACATTACCCGCCTCTTTGAGTGCCTTGGTTGTTTCGGTGGCGTTTTCACGGGTCTTAACAGTCTCTGCGGTAATACGTATCTGTTCGTCGAGCGAAAGCAAGCTATAGTAAGCCGTGGCTATTCTGGCAATCAGCTCGGTCTTGACCGCTTGGTGCGCCGCAACGCTTTGCAAATAGGATGCATCGAAAGCTCGTTTTTGACTACGGATCCGTCCCCAAACATCTGCCTCCCATGAAAGGTTTCCGCTTAGCTGATAGATATCCAGCTTAGAAAACTGCGCTCCGAATTGGCTATTATCCGAAAGTTCTTGATGGGTGTACTGCGCGTTACCGTTCAAAGTAGGGTAAAAACCTGCCCTGCCCTGTTTGAAAAATGCTTCCGACTTTGCGATTTGCTGAATGGCAATACGAATGTCTATATTGTTCGCAAGACCTTCCTCTATATATCCTTGAAGAAGGGGATCTTTGAACACCTCGTTCCAAGGAAGGTTGGCAATGGACAGCGTATCTTGCGGAAGACTATCCGTTCTAAAACCGGACTGGTCCACAATGTCTGGCCGTTCGTAATTCTTTGCAGCAAAACACGAGGATAATACTACCGGTATGGCCAGCGTAAGGAAAATCCTGTAAAAAATTCTCATCTTCATATCAATTATTTTCTTCAATATTGATTTTTTCTTTCGCTGCTTCGGGAACTCCTGTCAATTTTTCCTGTAACCATTGGAAAAGGATAAATAGGATAGGGATAACAAATACCCCGAACACGGTGCCTACAAAAAGTCCACCTACCGCTCCGGTACCTATGGAACGGTTTCCTGCGGCGCCGACCCCGTTGGCGAGGACCAAAGGCATTAGGCCTAAAATAAACGCGAATGACGTCATAAGAATGGGTCTCAACCGCGATTCCGCTCCGTCGATGGCCGCGTCGAGTATGCTTTCGCCCTGTCGCCTACGCTGCAAGGCAAACTCCACGATAAGAATCGCATTCTTAGCCAATAGCCCCAACAACATAATCAATGCTATCTGGAAATAGATGTTATTTTGTAGCCCCGTAAACTGTGTCGTCAAGTAGGCTCCCATAACACCTAAAGGCAGTGATAACAGTATGGAAAAGGGAATTAGGTAGCTCTCATACTGCGCCGCTAGCAAGAAATAAACAAAAACGATGGAAAGGGCAAAGATTATAGCAGCCTGATTACCGGCATTGACCTCTTCACGTGAAAGACCCGAATACGCCGTTGTATAATCACTGGGAAGGGACTTGGCTACTTCGTTAACAGCAGCAATTCCGTCTCCCGTACTAAACCCGGGATTCATCGCCGCCGTTATTTTAGTTGAATTGAAAAGATTGAAGCGTGTCACGGCTTGTGGACCATACACCCGTTCTAGATCAATAAATTCGGTAATGGGTGCCATTTCTCCATTCTGCGTTCGTACAAAGAGTCCGTTGAGGGCATCTTTGTTCGCTCGATCTTCAGGTAGTGCTTGAACGTAAACGCGATATTGTTTACCAAAGCGGGAGAAATCAGTTGCGAATATACTACCGATGTAACCTTGAAGGGTTGAAAAAATGCTGCTGATCGCAACCCCTTTTTCCTTGGCCAAGGGCACGTTGACTTTTAACTCGTACTGAGGATACTCAGTGCTAAAAGCAGACTGTGCAAACTTGAATTCTGGCCGTTGGGTAAGTTTCCCCATGAAATCTTGGTTCACTGCATCCAAATCTTTGAAACTACCGCTAGTACGATCTAGCAAATTGACCTCAACCCCCGCCGAGTTCCCGAAACCAGGTACACTGGGGCGTCCAAAAAATATAATTTCGGCTTCTGGAATTTGGGAGGCGATACCGAACATCTTCGCTGTGATACTCTCCAGTGAAAGGGAATCAGCTCCACGTTCTTCCCAATCGATAAGCTTGGCAATACCAAAACCATAATTACTGCCCTCACCATTAAGTAAACTTCGACCATCGATAACAAACATTCCCTCTATACCCGGTATCTCGTTTATTTTGGCGTACAACTTATTGTTGACTTCACGGGTTCTATCGACCGATGACCCCGGAGGCAATTCTACGTTCATAAAGATGATTCCCTGATCCTCTTGGGGAACGAAGCCCGTTCTCACGACGGAAGAAGACCAAAAGATAGCGCCGACAGCAAGCAGCAAGACTACGCCCGTAATCCATTTATGGCGATATAAAAAATGTACCGATTTACCATATTTATCAACCGTCGCATCAAAACCGCGATTGAATGCCACGAAAAAGCGCTGAATAAAATTCTTCTTTTTCCCATTTTCCTTTTCATCATGCCCCTTTAAGAGTAGTGCACAAAGCGCAGGACTAAGCGTTAAGGCGTTCACGGCAGAAATCAAAATTGCTATGATAAGCGTTACACCGAACTGTTCATAGAATACCCCTGAAGGTCCTGTGATAAAAGTAACAGGTATAAATACGGCGGCAAGAACAAGGGTAATGGATACAATGGCACCCGAAATTTCACTCATAGCCACATTAGTGGCTTTTCTAGCGCTTTTTTCCCCAGCATCTATTTTGGCATGTACAGCCTCTACCACAACAATGGCATCATCTACTACAATACCAATGGCAAGTACTAAAGCAAAAAGCGTTAATAGGTTTATAGAATAACCAAACAGGTTGAGGAAGAAGAAAGTACCTATAATAGACACTGGCACCGCTATAGCAGGAATCAGGGTAGACCTAAAATCTTGCAGAAAGATAAAGACTACCAAGAAGACCAATAAAAATGCCTCGATGAGCGTTTCTACCACCTTGTCTATGGAAGCCTCCAAAAAATCGTTCGCATTAAAAGGGGTGAACAGCTTTATACCTTCGGGAAGTTCCGACTTGATAGTTTCTAGCCTGGTATCGATGTTTTCTATAATTTCTTTCGCATTGGATCCCTTAGTCTGGAAAACACCCATCACCACGGACGGATTACCAAAAGTTCTGGAAGATGAAGAATATCCTTGTGCACCTAGCTCTATATCGGCTATATCGTCAAGCCTTAAATATTGTCCGTCACCAAGTGCTTTAATGACGATTTCGCTGTACTGTTGCTCCGTTTTAAAGCGACCCCCGTACTTAATAGTATAGGAAAAAGCTTCTCCGTCATTTTCGCCTAAAGACCCGGCAGAGGCCTCAAGGCTCTGCTCGTTTAGGGCAGCGGTAATATCAGTTGGAATGAGGTTGTAGGCGGCTAGCTTCTCTGGTTTGAGCCAGATACGCATGGCATAATCCTTCTGTCCGAAGACGGTCACGTTACCCACACCCTTGACCCGCTGCACATCAGGAATGACGTTTATTTTAAGATAGTTCTGAATGAAAGTATCGTCGTAATCATCATTCTCACTGTAAAAGGAGATAAACATCAAGGCGTCGGTCTGCTGTTTTTGGGTGATGACGCCCGTCTGCAAGACT
>LAZR01002626.1_pt1 | contig 10354 bp, 10 predicted proteins | sample 329461 | NCBI WGS metagenome assembly LAZR01 (sample SAMN03002196, study PRJNA259156) | marine sediment metagenome | biome: sea floor; feature: Hydrothermal impacted sediments; material: marine sediment; isolation source: Loki non-amplified sample from Loki's castle hydrothermal vent sediment ...
CTATAGAACTTGCACTAACAAATTTGGAAGAACTGAATTATTAATAAAGGAGGTGAAATAAATGGATAAGAATAAGACTGTTAAAATTAAAAGGGAAACGGTTGACCTACAAGCAAGTGGGTATGAATGGACTTGTCCAAGCTGTGGATTTCTTAATCATGAAGTAGAAATAAGCCAAAGCGTAAAATGTAGTGCTTGTGATGAGGAGTACACTGTTTGGGATATTCATCACACTAATGAATAATTTGACTTGACAAGGTCTCAGTAGTGATTAACTTATTAATTAAATAAAAAGGTAAAAGAAAATGAGTAAAGAAGAAAAGAATGATTGGGAATTTAAACACCTCGAAATTAAAAAAGAGAATTTTGTGACTACAATAGTTATGGATCATCCCCCACTATCAAATCTAGACACTCGTGTGAATACTATGGGCCCTGCACTTGTTGATGAGCTTGGTAAAGTTCAAGATCTGCTATATAATGACAACGAAACTCGTGTAATCATATTAAGAGGTTCTAAAAATTATTTTTCAGGCGGGGGTGATTTTGGGGGTGAACCACCAACAGAACCACGCAACATTGCATGGTCCGTAAAAAAGGGAGTAGTTAAAGGTCAACGGGTTTTTAAACGATTTCGAGACATCCCTATTCCTGTGATTGCCGCAATTGAAGGATATGCAGGTGGTGGGGGATTAGAAATAGCAATGAGTTGTGACTTAAGATATGCTACAGAAGATACTGTTTTTAGGCAAATTGAGACTGCAGTTGGGATGATTCCAGGGTGGGGAGGTACTCAACTCATGGCACGTCACATAGGGGTTGGAAGAACTATGGAACTAATGTTACTGGGGAAAGAATTTTCAGCTCAAAGAGCTTATGAAATCGGCTTGATTAATGGGGTTTTTAGTGAAGAAGATTTTGAAAAGGAAGTGTATGAAGTCGCAAATTATATTGTAGCCCAATGCGCTCCCATTGCTACTGGAATTGGGAAGCAGATGGTCAATTTTGGAGGGACGGTACCACTTGATGTTGGACTTGAAATGGAATCTTATGGGTATGGTATAGTTGCAGGTACGACAGATTTCATTGAGGGACTTATGGCTGCAGGACAAGGTCGGCCTCCAAAATACAAAAATAAGTAAATTTTTCAAAATTCAGTTTTTTTCTTTCTACTTTTAATGGTAATATGTTAAAAGAAGGAGTAGGGCATATCTCCCTTTCAATTGAAATATTTTCCCAACTTAGAAACACTGGGTTAAAACCAGTTGCTCTCTATACAGCTAATTGGAGAGGGTATGTAAATAGATATAGAATCGATTATAAAAAGCTTGTATTAAATTTCGGGTTCAGCTTCGTGCTTAGATGCTTTCAGTGGTAACCGTTTTTTGTATTTGGACGATTCTATTTAATTCTTCTTTATCACTTGGATCCATCATGATAATCCTAACCAAAATCAATCCCCTTTTGCTAAAATGGTCGATAAAATTGCCATTGATCATTGGATTAATCTGTCCTTTACTAGAATCAAATTTGATTTTAATCTTATTACTTTTTTCCATTATTCTTTCGCACACTTTTTCTCTGATAATTTAATTCTTTTTCTTTCTATCTCTAAAAACAAATATATTTTGGAGAATTCTAATATATCAAAATAAATAGTTCGCCATTTCATTTAAATGGAAATTGAAAATTTTATAAGTTCTACATTTTTTTTCTACTGAAATATCACAGAAAGTTTTTTGAATTAACAACTCATATACTATACTAGAATTATACTAAGGGAAATTATTATGAAGAGTATTCAAGAAAGTTTGATAACACGTGTGAAAGCCCCAGCTAGGGTTGATAATAAGATAAATGCAATAAAGTGCAACAATTGCGGAAACATACGATATCCCGCAAGAACCTATTGTAATAGATGCCAAGGTACTGAATTTTCTCCTGTGTTATTAGGACCTAAAGGTGATGTTATAACCTTTACATCAACTTATAAAAGGAAGGCTACTGATAAACAACGAATTTTTGGATCTGCGAGGCTTTATTCTGAAGATGGGAAAGATTTCATTGGAGTGAGTGGAACTTTTGATGTAGAAAGCATCGATGATTTAAGTATAGGGGATAAGGTAATACTAACCCCTAATGATAAATATAACATATTTAAAAAAGTGGAGGATTAAATTATGAGAAATGTAGCGGTTATTGGGGCAGGTATGAGCCAATTCGGTCGACTGGACGCACTTTTATATCAAGAAATTGGTAGACCCGCAGTAAATGACGCAATTGAAAATGCGGGAATTGATCGAAAATTAGTTCAAAGTGCTTATTACGGTTCATGTGGAGGAGTTGGCGTCGGTCATGAAATATTTAATGAAAGTGGAATAACAGGAATTCCAATTACCAGAGTTGTTAACGCTTGTTCATCTGGTTCAAACGCCTTCCGATTAGCATTCATGGATATTGCTTCGGGAATGAGTGATTGCTCAATGGCAATGGGAATCGAAAAAATGAAGAACGTATCAATGGGTATGGTTGGAGGAGGCACTAGATTTCAGATAGAAGCAAAAGCTTTTAGTCATGGTTCTCCTATGCCTAGTGGTAGTGGTGGTGGCATGCCTGCGGGTTTTGCACTTATGGGCAGAATGCACATGAAAGAATATGGTTCAAAAGAAGAAGACTTCGCAAATATTGTTGTGAAAAGCAGAAGAAATGGTTCAAAAAATCGAAAGGCAGAATTTCAAACAAAGATGACATTGGATGAGGTTTTGGATGATGTAATGATTAATGATCCACTTACTAGATCACAATGTTGCCCCCGAACAGATGGAGCTGCAGCTGTAGTCCTCATGAGTGAAGATTATGTAAGGGAACATCACATCGATACCCCGATATGGATCATAGGAAGTGCAATGGGAAGTAATATGGGGGGAGCAATGGATAGACTCTATCATCAAGAGACCGGTAACTGGTATGGCCCAGGAATAGTTACAGATTATTTAACTGCTCAAAAAGTCTATAAAATGGCTAAAGTTGAACCAAAAGATTTCCTTGACAGAGGTTTTGTTGAATGTCATGATTGTTTTTCAGTTTCAGAGCTTGTTCATTATGAGGATTTCGGTTTCTGTAAAAAAGGCGAAGGACAAGACATGATTAACGACGGTCGTGTAGAAATTGACGGGGATATTCCTGTTAATCCTAGTGGTGGGTTACTATCGGTTGGTCATCCACTCGGAGCGACGGGAGTGCGACAAGTTGTTGAGATTTATTGGCAGATGACAAAGGATAAGGAAGTGGCAAAACGCCAAGTACCGGATAAACATCTTGATCTTGGACTTCAGCATACTTTAGGACAACCTGGTTTAGGTTTTACTAACGTAATGCATGTTTTTTCAAGAGATCGCTAAATTTATATTATTTTTTTATTTATTATTTTTAATTTTCATTTTATTATAATTTAAAATTATTATTTTTAAGATATGACTATGGAGCCACCAACTTTAACTGAGAAAGAATCAATTGCTAGAGAAAAATATTTAGCAGAACTTCCCAAGTTAGGAGTAAATCCTAACCAACAAAGTCTTGGAACCTTAATTGAGCATTGGGGTGAGGAGAGAAGTGACAAAATTGGTTTATATTTTGAGGATGAGTCTTTTACTTGGGGTCAAATTAATGATGAGTGTAATGCTGTTTCTAATTATTTCCGTAGTATAGGTTTGGAACCAGGAGATATAATTGCTTTTATCCATGAAAATTCACCTGAATATATTTTTATCACAGTGGGTATTAATAAAATCCAAGGAGTAAGTGCTTTGATTAATCTTAATCAAAGAAAGCAAGCACTTGTTCATGCTATAGAAATAGTCAGTCCTAAATGGGTTATAATCGGAGATGAAAAATTTTTAGAGTTTTTTGACGAAATTGTTGATGAACTATCAATTGAAAAAAAAAATATTTTTGTTATAAATAAATCCGAAAAGAAAACCCATAAATATTTGGATTTAAGCGAAAAGTTGAAACTTTCCTCAAAAGAAAATCCTCCTACTACTCATGATTCAAAATTAGCAGATACTGCTGAATATATTTATACTTCTGGAACAACAGGCTTACCAAAAGCAGTGATAATTCCTAATTGGGCTTTTCCCTTTAATGGATTATATTATGGATCTTGTTTTGCCCATCTAGATTCTAATGACGTTATTTATTCCGTTACACCTCTATACCACTCTCTCGGCCAATGTACTGCTTGGGGAAATGCGGCTTATGCCGGTTCAACATTAGTTTTAGCGAAAAGATTCTCAGTTTCAAATTATTGGAAAGACGTTCGCAAATATAAAGTGACAGTAGCTTTTTATATCGGTGAAATTCCTCGTTATCTTCTAAATCGACTCCCCTCTGATCAAGATAAGAACCACACTCTTAAAAAATTAATCGGATTAGGTCTGAGAAAAAAAATATGGTTAGAATTTAAATCGCGATTCAATATTGAACATATTTACGAATATTATTCATCAACAGAAGGTTTTGGCCCGTTAGTTAATTTTGATGAAGTTCCTGGCATGATTGGAAGAAATACTAATCCTAATTCTGCGATCGCAAAGGTGGATCCTGAAACGGGAGAACTCTTAAAGAATGATGAAGGATTTATGATACGATGTGTATCAGGAGATACTGGTATGTCACTTCTAAAAATTGAAGATGTTGAGAATTATACGAAGTATCGAGATAATGAAAAAACCAAACAAAGATTAATTCAAAACGTTTTTGAACCTGGTGATGCGTACTTTAAAACGTTTGATTTTTTGAAAGTACACGATGACCACTGGGTTAGTTTTGCTGACAGGTTTGGTGACACATTTAGATGGAAAGGTGAGAATGTATCTACTCTAGAAGTCGAAAATATTCTTGATACTCATCAAATGGTTCTTTCAAGCGCTGTCTATGGTGTTTCTATTCCAGGAACGGAAGGGAAAGCAGGAATGGCTTCATTAATGGTAGAGTCAGCTTCTAATATAGATATTAACAATGTTTCCGAATTCATAAGTGATTCATTACCTAAATATTCTGTTCCCGTTTTTCTCCGAATTCGTGAAACTTTGGCTTTGACTGGTTCATATAAAATTACTAAAGTAGGTCTGAAAAGAGAAGGATTTGATATAGGAAAAATAAAAGACCAATTATACTGCTGGGATGTGTCAAGTAAAACATATATCCCCTTTAATACCGAATTATATGAACAAGTAAAAGCAGGAAAATTAAAATTCTAACTATTCATAAACTCCAACCTAAGCCATTATTTTTCTATTACTTCTATCAGTCAAGTTTATTTATGATTGAAAATCTATAAATAAAAATCGGGGTAATTAAAATATATTAAATAAAATTTGGAGGAAATATTGCATATGGTATATGAAGGTTTTGAACTATTGGAAATTCGTGTCGATCGTGGTGTGTTGTTCGCAACGATTAATAATCCACCAATGAATATATTAAATAATGAGCTTTATGGTGAGTTTGGTAAATTAGCAGCTGAGGTAGTCAAAGACGATAATGTAAAGGTTATAGTTTTTGATAGTGCTGATCCAGATTACTTTATTGCCCATTATGATGTAAATCTTCTTCTTAAATATCCTGATGAAGCACCCCCAAAACCCACGGAATTACATTGGGGACATAAAATGCAGGAGACTTATCGCACAATGCCAAAAATATCAATTGCAAAAATTGAAGGTCGAGTTCGAGGTGGAGGAAGTGAATTTTCCTTAGCACTTGATATGAGGTTTGGCGCTCTTGGAAAAGCCATTTTAGGACAGGTAGAGGCACCATTGGGTATTATTCCTGGAGGAGGGGGCACTCAGAGGCTTCCCCGACTAATAGGAAGATCTCGTGCAATGGAAATTGTCGTAGGAGGGATGGACTTTCCCGCAGATGTTGCTGAAAGATATGGTTATATTAATCGAGCTCTTCCACCAGAAGAATTAACACCATTTGTAGAAGAACTTGCGTATCGAATTGCATCATATCCCGCAGAAACAATCGCAATAGCAAAAAAAGCTGTACTGTTAGCTCTAGAAACAACTGTTGAAGAAGGGCTGCTAGAAGAAACTCATCTATTCAATCTTACTTGTGTTTCAGCTGCTGCAAAAGAAAGGATGGGTTTGTTTGTTAAAATGGGCGGTCAGACACGGGAGGGTGAACTCGATATCATTAAAGTAGTAGATAAAATTACAAAAAAAATCGAGGAAAAGTAAAACTCTTCAATAATAGTCAATAAATTTAATTTTTTTTTCTTTCAATTATCCTTTTATAATTAAAAAATTTAAGATTCTTTCCTTATTATTTAAGATACATACCTTAAAGTTATTACCATGAAAAAATTTGCCCCTAAAATAGAAAGGAAGGATTATTGGGTAAGAGAGTTAAAGAAATTTATTCCTAAATTTCTGGAAGAGCATCCCATATTAAAAAACTTTCATGAAAACGCTACAGTAATTCTTCATGGGTCTATCACATTGGGTTTTGATGATCCGTTTTCAGACATTGATCTCTGGTTCCTTCTTCCTGAAAATGAACTTATGGAACTAAAAAGTGTCTCAGAATCACTTTTTTTTAACATTGAGCATGAATTCAAGTCGGGACATTTAAATGCAGAATCTATTGAGGATTTCTCAAGGCGTTTTCATCAGCTGAAAAATCATAATGATCAGAACGATATGGATATTGTCTTTCAATTAAGGAATGCAGAAGTTGTGATAGATGAATCTGGAATAGGGGATGAACTAGTCAAATTAGCATGTCAACCTATGAGAAAAGAAGTTAGTGAACTATTTTTTTTTTACCATTATGTGGAAATGCGAGGTGAACATCGTACCAGTGATAACCCAATGGAGAGACATGATCCAGTTGGAGTTTTATTATCTCTTCCAAAAACAATAGCCCACGCTTTAAGGGCTGCTATGGTTCTTGATGGTGAACCTTATCCATATGATAAATGGCTTTATTATACCGCGTCTCAAACTCCCACAGGGAAAAAACTTATCCCAAGCGTTGAAAAAATAATTAATCTTATTGCAGACGATAAACTTCGGTTTAAAGGCTCTGAAGCAGACCATCCAATTGGTCAAGAATTACGAGTCATACGAAGAATATTAATTGAAGCAGCTCAAGCGAAAGGAAATAATTCCCCTTGGTTAGAAAAATGGTGGCTCTATATAACCCATTCTCGTGATCAGATTAAAAATGTTAATTGGTAGAAAAGAAAATTAACATTCATGAGTAAAAAATATGAATTTATTTGTAATTATACCCTAAATATATAAATAACAATTTCAAATTGAGGAAAAAATATGGAATATACAGATTATAAAGTATTTAAAATTGAAGTAAAGAATAGTATCGCATGGGTAACCATCGACAATCCTCCTGTTAATTTAATCAACATGGCTTTCTTAGTAGACATGGAACGTTTTTTTACCCAAGTCAAAACTGATGATGATGTGAAAGTTATTGTCTTTCAAAGTGCTGATCCAGAAATATTTATTTCACATTTCGACGTTACTGCCTTAACTGATTTTCCAAAGGAAGCCGCTCCAGCTGCCAAAGAGTTGACAGGCTGGAAAAAGTATTTTATGGAATTTCGGACGTTACCGAAAATTACAATAGGATTAATTCAAGGAATCGTTGGAGGGGGGGGGAATGAGTTTTGCCTTTCTCTTGATATGCGATTCGGTGCAATAGATAAAGCAGTATTCTCCCAAACGGAGGCCGCAGTAGGAATCATTGCAGGAGGGGGAGGAACACATTGGTTGACACGTTTAATGGGGAGATCACGATCATTAGAAGCCATGCTAGGTTTGATGCCATTTTCGGCCAAAATGGCAGAGCGTTACGGCTGGATTAATAGGGCATTGCCAGCAGATAAAATTGTTCAGTTTGTAGAGATTTTAGCAAATAGTATAGCATATGTTTCAGCTGAAACTATTGCTCTTGTTAAAAGATCTGTTGTTGTAGCTGAAGAAATGCCACGTAAAGAAGGTTTACTTGAGGAAGGTCATCTCTTTGCTATAGCAGCAGGCTCAGGGGATTCTAAAGGAAGGATGGACCAAGCTCTCGATTCGGGTCTACAAACGCGCGAAAATGAATTATGGCCAAAAAGAAGATTAGAAGAATTAAAGAAAGTTTTAGGAGACAATGTTTAATTCTTCTTTTTTAACTTGGTTGCTTAGGTAAAGCTCATTTTTTCATATTGCAAAACCTATAAATATATTTCTACTTAAATTAAATTCATAGAATAAATTCCCAAATCAATAATCAAAGAAATTATAATCTTTATAACTTAAAAAGATGAGAAGATATGAGTTACGAAAATTTTAAATTGTTTAAAGTGAAAGTAGATAGGGGTGTTGCATTTGTAACAATTGATAATCCTCCTATGAATCTTTTGAATATGCAAATGATAATGGAATTTGCTGTCCTTGCTCAAACTGTTCAAAATGATGATAATGTACGAGTTTTAGTTTTTGATAGTGCTGACCCTGATTTCTTTATAGCACACTTTGATGTCGGAGGATTAGTTACAATGCCCGATGAAGCAGCACCAAAAAAAGAAAACCTTGAAGGTACAGTCCATATGATAAATGAAACATATCGTACGATGTCGAAGGTTTCAATAGCTAAGGTTGCTGGAATCGTGCGCGGGGGTGGTTTTGAGTTCATTCAAAGTTTCGATATGATATTTGGAGAACTAGGAAAAGCAGTTTTTGCTCAACCAGAAATTGGGGTTGGGATTATACCAGGAGGGGGAGGAACAATTAGAATTCCTCGTGAAGTTGGACGAAGGCGAGCAATGGAGGTTGTTCTTGGAGGACATGATTTTCCTGCTGAAATAGCTGAGCTCTATGGATTGATAAACCGAGCCCTTCCTCCAGATAAACTAACTCTCTATGTAGAGAATTTAGCGTATAGAATTGCATCATTTCCTGCGGAATCAATAGCCATTGCAAAAAAATCTGTATTAGCAGGAGTAGAACTACCGATAGTAGACGCTCTTTTGGAAGAACAATACCTATTTGGGCAAGCTGTTGCGTTACCCTCTTCGAAGGCGAGAATGAATATGTTTCTAAATGTTGAAGGGCAATCCCGTGAGATGGAAGCTAATCATAATACATTGCTTGAGGAACAAGAAGAGAATCCATTCTCTATACTTGAGGAAAAAGATGAGTGAGTTATTATAAGAGAAAATTATTAATTTAATTTTAGAAAATAAAATTATATTACTCTATTTTTTTTAAAAATTTGAATGTCTTCCTCTGAATGATCAAGAGATTTCAAGATTTCTTCGGTATTTTGACCAATTTTAGGAGCAAAACTTCTAATTGTTGCTGGTGTTCTAGATAATTTAATTGGTGAACCCAGATTTTGAACCTCTCCTAATATTGGGTGTTCCATCTTCACAATCATGTTCCGAGCTAAAATTTGTGGGTCTTCACATGCCTCCCAGAAATTTTTAACAGCTGAAACGCAAGTATCGTAATTTTCAAAGATCTTAAGCCACTCTGCTTGAGTTTTCTGTAAGAATTCATTCTGTAACTCACCGATAACTTTTTCTTTTTCCTCTCCCTGAGTATATTGTTTTCCTTTCAAGTCTTTCTTTCCCAATCCTTCACAGAGAGCATGCCAAAACTTCGGCTCAATTGCTCCAACTGCTAAGTATTTGTTGTCTTTGGTTCGGTAAACACCATAATATGGGGATCCACCTCCCCCACCTGAGCCCCATCCTTTTTTTCCACTTAAATCTCTCACAAATTTATTTGCAGCAACAATGGGTTGAAAAAAGAATGTAGAATCTGTCATAGATATATCAACGAATTGACCTCTTCTTTCTGGATTTTGTTCCCTCTCAAAAAGAGCACTGAGTATACCTATTGCAGCAATTAATGCTCCGCCAATATCTGCTGGGGAAAGTCCCGGGACTAAGGGTGGTCTTTCTTGGTCTTCCCTCCCAAATACAGCTCTCTCTCTGGTAGCATCTAAAATTCCACTGATTCCTATATAATTTATATCATGACCTGCCTTTTGTTTGTATGGACCATTTTGTCCATATCCCGTCATAGAACAACAGATTATAGAAGGATTAATAGCTGATAATGTTTTATAATCAATTCCCAACCTTTCCATAACCATTGGTCGAAATGTATCCATAACAACGTCAGCTTTTTTAACTAATTCATAGAAAATCTTCTTAGCGTCATCAGTTTTCAAATTTAAGGTTATTGATTTCTTATTTCTCATGAGAACAGCGTTAAAAGCGCTTTCGTAATATTTATCTTTCCGAAAAAAAGGAGGTAAATTACTCATAGGA
>LAZR01002627.1_pt1 | contig 10349 bp, 8 predicted proteins | sample 329461 | NCBI WGS metagenome assembly LAZR01 (sample SAMN03002196, study PRJNA259156) | marine sediment metagenome | biome: sea floor; feature: Hydrothermal impacted sediments; material: marine sediment; isolation source: Loki non-amplified sample from Loki's castle hydrothermal vent sediment ...
TTAAATAAATCACTTTTTTAATAAACGTTTTTAATAAGAAAAGAAAGTTCACTATTTAAATATTTTCACCTTTTTAATATTCGGAATAGAATTCTAACACCTAATACTTATTAAATTTTCACAAAAAATTTAATAATAGTTATGGATTTGAGAAAATTTAACTTTAGCGTAATTCTTATGGAGGAGTTTAATTTACTTATTAAATATTCATTTTATGACAGGTATAATTTTTGCTTAATCAATTAATCTAAGAATAAAATAATGGTAATTAACTAAGATTGTATTTTTGTTTCTCAAATACATAATTAATAAATAATATTACAAATCTATTTTATTATAAATTAGGACTTCAATTTATTATTGATAAACAAATTGTCAGTTAAATATCATATTCCATTATTATAAGGAGTGAAACAAAATGAAAAGACAAGTCGACAATAGTACTTACTTGAAATATCTTCTTCAATATCTAAATATGGACGATTTAAAAAAAATATGTCGAGATTTTGAAATTAAAGGGTTCTCTAGGAAAAAAAAATCGGAATTGATTGATTTCATTCTTGAGTCTTTAGCAGAAGAAGAATTTGAAGTACTTTTACAACAAAAAGAATTAGAAATTATCTCAAACGGTGTAGAATTAGCATTAAAGAAGATTAGAGGTGAAGATAGGGAGACTGTTACTGAGATTAAAACAGTAAATCCCGATGATCATGAGATCGAATTAATATTTAAAGGCTTTAATTGGGAAAATAAATCATTTTTATCAATAACTTCTGCCAATATTAATGACCCTGAAAGAGATTGTGATTGCCGAATTGGCTCAAATATGGGATTTTGTAGTCATTTTTGGATAGGATTTATCTATTCATTAAAACAAGATTGGTTTAAGCTTAAAGATTGGACTTTAACATCGTTACCAAGAGATTTTGAGAGTAGAATTAAAAATATAAAATTATCAGAAAAAACAATAGGAGACGCAAGTGAAAAGATATCAAAACCTACAATTCTTATCGATGAAACAGCAACTGGAGCGAAACTAATGAATTATATTAATTCATCTATTATAGTTTATGAAGGCGAGATTACAGAAATTGTAGAAAGAGAATCAGAATTTCAAGGGAACATTACAAAATATTTTATTGTTTCGCTAAAAGACATCAAATTTGGTCCAAAATTAAAAAAAAAAAGTGATTACAGGGAAGAAGATATAAAGATTGTTGAAGAGATAAAAGTTCGAATTAGTGAAAAACTACAAAATGAAAATTGTTTAAAAGAAGGAGATAAAATTAATTTTAATGGAAAACTCGTAAAGGATAATTTTTGGGGCTACACGGTAAAGAATGTCAGAAAAATTGTAATGAAATAACCAGTATAACAATAAGTTCATTTACGTTTATCGAGCGCTTTTCTTATTTTATATTAAGATCAACAAAATCTTAATTAATCTATACTTAAAGATTAAATAACTAATTTTTTTTAATAATATATGTCTGATTTTATGAAAGATAAAGTATGTATTGTAACAGGAGCTAATTCAGGTATTGGTAAAGCTACAGCACTAGGTTTAGCAAACTTAGGAGCGACGATTATAATGCTTTGTCGAGACAAATCTCGAGGCGAGTTAGCAATGTCAGATATTATAGCTAAAAGTGGAAATGAGTCAATTAATTTATTATTAGCAGATCTCTCGTCACAACAATCTATTCGGCAATTTGTTTCAGACTTTAAAAAAAGATATGATAAATTGCATGTCTTAATAAATAACGCAGGAGTTAATCTTAGCAAACGGTATGAAACAGTAGATGGTTTGGAAAGATCATTTGCTATAAACGCGTTAGCTCCATTTTTATTAATGAATTTGTTGCGTGAAATTCTTATGGATAGTGCTCCTGCTAGAATTATTAATGTAGCATCTTCTATGCAAAGAAAGACTATTAATTTTGATGACCTTCAATTTGAAAAACATTATCCTTCATGGAAGGTTTATTCACATTCAAAAGCTGCAGTTGTACTTTTGACTTATGAATTTGCTAGACAATTAAGCGGTACGGGAGTTACTGTGAATTGTCTTCATCCTGGGGCCGTTAAGACAAATATTTTACGTGATTATAAGAGAATTATTAAATTTTTTGCGAAGCTTTTCCTTTATTTTGCTAAAAGTCCCGAAAAGGGAGCAGAAACATCAATCCTTCTTGCATCTTCCCCAGATCTGGAGAATACAAGTGGAAAGTATTTTAAAAATAAAAAAGAAGCGAAATCAAAAGAAATCACGTATGATAAATCTATCGCTAAAAGACTTTGGGATATTTGTGCTAATCTAACTAAACTAGATAAATACTAAATTTTCAAATTCTAAATATAAATTTCACTAAAAAGCTGATAATTAGCATTGTCTCTCACTTTTTAAATTTATTAACAATGAAGATCTAAATATTGCTAGTATTAAATTTTCTAAAAAAAAAATAAAACCTCAAAAACTTCAAATACAAGCGAAACAATATTTTTTAGACGAAATGAAAGATTGGAAAAAGGATTATTCACTAAAGATCACTGAAAATGACGAAGCAATTCAAAATGTAGTTTCAGACAATAGAATAGTCTTTGGGCATGCTGCAGGAGAACCAATCGCATTGGTTGATGAATTAATAAAACAAAAAGATCGTCTTCATAATGTAGAAATAGTTCATATGGTTCCACTACAAGAATGTAAATATTGTCTACCAGGAATGGAGAAAAACTTTCGGCATAATTCTTTATTTGCAGGATCAGGGACCCGTGGATCAATCCATGAGGGAAGATCAGATTTTACACCCGTATTTTTCTCAGAGATTCCTCGTCTCTTTAGAGATAACATTTTACCATTAGATGTTGCTTTAATTCAAATTTCACCCCCAGATGAAAATGGATATATGAGTTTTGGAGTTTCTATAGACTACACAATGCAAGCAGCTAAATCTGCTAAAATTGTAATTGCTGAGGTAAATAAGCAAATGCCTCGAACAAGAAGTTCTTATATTCATATTTCGCAGATTGATTATATTGTTGAAAATGATCATCCAATATTAGAAATCCCCCTACCTAAAATTTCGGTTGTTGAGGAAAGAATAGGTAGTCATATTGCTTCATTAGTTCCTGATAGAGCAAATTTGCAGTTAGGGATAGGAGGTATTCCTGATGCTGTTTTGAATTTTTTACAAGAAAAGAAAGATTTAGGGATCCACTCTGAAATGTTTTCTGATGGTGTTCTTGATTTATATGAGAAAGGGATTATAACGAACAAATTTAATAATCTTAACCCTGGTAAATTTACAGCTACTTTTTTAATGGGCACTAAGCGTCTTTATGACTTCGCGGATAAAAATCCGCATATTGATATGCGCCCTGTTGATTACACAAATAACCTAAACATTGCTGGCAAAATCAATACTCTCATTTCAATTAATTCTGCTATACAAGTTGATTTACACGGTCAAGTATGTGCTGACACTATTGGATTTCAACAGTACTCTGGTGTAGGAGGACAAGTTGATTTTGTACGCGCTTCAAGTTTATCTCCAGAGGGAAAATCAATAATTGCACTTCCTTCGACAAATAAAAAGAAAACATTTTCTCGAATAGTCTCCAAGTTGGATGAAGGAGCGTGTGTAACAACTTCTCGTAATGATGTTCATTATATCGTTACTGAGTTTGGAATCGCTGATTTAAGAGGAAAAACTATTCGCCAACGAGCAGAAGCGTTAATAAAAATTTCACATCCTGATTTCCAAGAACAACTTAAAAAGGATTTCTTTTAATATGTTTAATATTTATCTTTTAGTGATTTTGTTAATTGTTTTAATTTATCAGAAACTTTTAATTTGAATGGTCGTACTTCTTCTAATTTCTTATAAGAATCAGGTAATTTCTCTATATTATCTAAATAAAATTTCTGAATATCATCAAGTTTTGGTAATTTAGTAATTAATTCACCGTTTTTCATGGAAAGGGTTAATAACGCTTCAGCATTTGGAGGGTGAGGCTCTTCTTCTAAGATTATAATATCTTCTTTAAATTTATTATTTTCATCAAATATCCGATATACCTGTTTTGTCCCTGGATATGTTAATTTTTCTTCACTAATTTTTATTCTGGGAGTATTATTATATTCCATCAACTTATATACGCCTGAAATGGTGGGATCATCACTGGAAGTTGCTAATTCAGTTCCCACACCAAATACATCGATAGGTGCTTTCTTATCAATAATTTTTTTTATTTTATATTCATTCAAATCTGAACTTGCTATGATTAACACCTTTTCACATCCATTTTTATCTAAAATTCTCCGAACCTTTTTAGCATGTTCAATTAAATCACCAGAATCTATCCTCACTCCTTTAATATTATTTCCATACTTGCACGCTTTTTGAGCTCCTTTTTCTGTGTCATACGTATCAATTAAGAGGATTGAGTTTTCATTATAAATTTTGTAATATGAGTCGAAGCTTTCTATTTCATTTCTGAATTTTTGTACAAAACTGTGTGCCATGGTGCCAGTAGAATTGATACCTAATTCGAGATCTGCGATTACATTGCTTGTTCCGTTGAATCCTGCAATATAACTAGCTCGAGCCGCATATACACCCGCAAGTGGACTATGTGATCTTCTTGTACCAAATTCAAGGAGAACTTTACTATGAGCTATATTTTTAATTCTTGATGCTTTAGAAGCAATTAGGGTTTGAAAATTAATTACGTTAAGTAGATAAGTTTCGGCTATCTGAGCATGGAATAAAGGTCCTTGAATTCTAACAATTGGCTCATTTGGAAAGAAAAAATTTCCTTCCTTCATTGCCCATACATCCACATTGAATTTAAAATTAGATAAATACTCGTCAAAAAAACTAGAATCAATATTTTTAAATACTGGTTTTTTTCTTAAAAACTCGATAGCGCGCTCTGAAAATCTAGCATTCTGTAAGTAATGAAGAACTTGTTCTAATCCCGCAAATATTAAATAATTACGATTTTTGGGAAGTTTTCTGATAAATAATTCAAATGTAGCTACATCCTCCTCATCATTAATGTTGTTTTCTAAATTATACTGGTAGTATGCAGCCCCCATCGTTAATTGATAAAAATCTGTGGCTAAAATCATGTTAAAATCATTAATAAAACCAGAGTTCATATCACTCATTTTTATCATCGTAATTTCTTATATCTTCTTAAGTATTTACTTTGATTTCTTTGTTTTAAATATTTCATTTTAGAACAACAGTAGAACACAAATTAAGTAAAAATAAAAATAAAATTCATCCAAGTTCTTAAATGATTAAAATTCAATCTCTAACTTTAATCAAAAATTATTGTATTAAAGATAAATTGCTTTAATTTATTTAATTAAATTAAAATTTGGAAAAAAGGAATTTAAATATTAAAACTTTTTAAAAGAAATTATAAAAAATAAATAAATTAATAGTTCAAATTCCATATTTTAGGTGTTGGTAAAAGGTGAAGATATTTTTTAGCTATGCTAGTATTGACCAAATTGACTATAAAATCGAAAAAATTGTTGATTTTTTAGAGTTCCAAGACGATATAGAAAGAGTATTTTATTGGGAACGTGACACAAAAGGAGGGGAATCTTTTGATGATTATATGAGGAATAATATAAAAGCAAGCAATTTAGTTATTGTGCTATTTACACCTAATACTAAGAATTCTATACCTGTTCTTGAAGAGATTGGCATGGCTAAAGCTTTTCAAAAGCCTATTATGCCTATTTTTGACCATACTGATAAAATTGTTGCAGGCATACAATCAATTCGAGGAGTGAAATATATTCCTAATTTTCGAATGTTTTGTGAAGATTTATATAACAAAATAACAGGAAAAAAAGCAAAGTTTAGAGAAGCGGATCCTTTATTTGAATTTCGTAATGAAATTTATGAAACTTTTAAATTTAATAAAACTTCATATGTTGAACCTGAACTTAGAGATGTGACAGAAATTTATGAAGATAAAGATGAAATCGAGAAGGAACTTCCTTCAATTAGTTATCGGATCTTTAAATTTATCTTGTTTGATCCACTAAATCGGGGATCTCTAAATGTAATAACAGCGCCATCTGGTTCAGGCAAATCTATTCTTTTAAATTCGCTAAAACATGATATTCTTCATCAAGAACATCTGTCAAGTTATATTCCTTTTTCAATCAATGCAGAAGAATTGAAAGAAACCAAGAAAGATCTTTTACACGTGTTTTATAATTATTTACTTCCCCATACAGAAGAAAGATATTTTTCAAATTTTAAATCATTTATAAAATCTGGGAAAGGAGTCATTCTTTTAGATGGACTTAGTAAAAGTTTACACCCGCAGGAATTACTTAAAAATCTTTGCGAATTGGTTCATTCAAATAAAGCACGAATAATTATCACCTGCAGACCAGTTGTACATAAATATATTCGAAATTCCCCTAAAATAAAAGAAAAATCCCATTTATATCAGTTAAATTCTTTTAAAACGTCATCGCTTTTTGAATGGGTTGTATTAAATAAAAATGATTTTGACCAAACTCGACATCATCAAGCCAGGTCTATTTACTTAGTTCTAAGAGAAAAAGTTCAACAAAAAGAAGAAGAAGGAGAAGAAATCGTTCTGCCATCGCTAATGCAAGAGTTATCTATTTGATTTCTAAAATTCCACTTTTACATTGCAATTTTTAGGATTCGTATTTTATAAGTTTAGAAATTTATCGTCGTTTAAATAATAATAATTAGAGAAATGGATGTTTTAAAGAATAAAAAACTTAAAAAAGTGAGGGAGTATAACGTTCAATGTTTTTATAATACTAAGAATTAATCAATATTATCTCTTGGATTAATTTTAATTATATAATGATTTAATAAAAATAACAAATTCAGTGTAGAATGTTTAAAGGGCAAAAATTGAAAGTAGAGAATGAGAAAATGTAATTTTACTCTTTATTTACAAATAATATGGGGCAAAGTAGTAAAAGTAGAAAAAACTATATAAATTTAGAAAATAATTTTGTATAAACACATATCTTAATAAATAAATTAGTGTTTGGAGTTAACAAAAAATGTACCATTTAGACGATACAGAATATATTAACACACCATATTATCGAAAAACAAGTAGCGTTTGTCCAGAATGCTTACAACCAATCTCAGCAGAAGTCTATGAAGAAGAAGAAAAAATTTGGATGAGAAAAACATGCCAAGACCACGGATACTTTAGAGATTTAATTAGTAGTTCAGCTAAATATTATAAGTGGACTCACTTCGCTTGGAAGGATAAAAATGGAAATGTTATTTGGAAATTTGATAAAGATGGTGAATCTAATCCCCCAGATATTGAAGGAGATGATCCAAGAGGTTGTCCATATAATTGTGGATTGTGCTCTGAACATATTTCGACCTGTTCATTAGCGTTAATCGATTTAACTAATCGATGCAACTTTAACTGTAATTTCTGTTATGCGAACGTTCTTCAGTCAGGATACCTCGTAGAACCATCCTTAGAAGAAATCGATAGAATAATGAAACACTTCAGAAGTAAGCCAATTCCCGCAGTTGCAATTATGTTTACCGGTGGAGAACCAACTGTTAGAAAAGATTTTCCTGAAATTTGTAAAATGGCAAAAGATAACGGATTTAAAGAAGTAATTGCTGCTACTAATGGCTATGGTTTTCAAAAGAAAAAGGGAGGGCTTGAATGGACAAAAAAGGTTAAAGAAATGGGTCTGGACACTTTATACTTCCAATTTGATGGCATTAACGATGCAACATACGAAAAAACCAGAGGCATTAAAAACCTCATGGCATACAAGCAAAGAGTTATAGAAAATTGCCGTAAAGCCGGAGTTAATTCAATTGTTTTGGTTGCTACAATTGCTAAAGGAATTACTGATATTGAGGTTGGCAATATTATTCAATACGCCATAGATAATGTGGACGTGGTTCGCGGAATCACATTTCAGCCTCTTTCTCTATGCGGCCGAATTGTTTTTGAAGAACGTGCAGAGTTAAGGATTACTAATGCCGACATTCTCAAAGAAATCGAGAATCAAACTGGAGGGAGGATTAGCATGGAAAATGCGTGGTATCCCCTTTCGACTATCGTGGAACTAGGCAGAATTATATCATACTTAGCTGATGTTGAACCAATTGAGTTTACTTGCCACCCAGATTGCGGATTCGCTTCTTACATGGTCGTGAATCCTAGTACAGGAGAAATGGTTCCAATTATGGAGTATTTCGACCCACTGAAGATCATCGATTTCGCAAATAAATTTTGGGCAAAGATTAAGGACAAAGAAAAGAAACCGCTCAGAATTTTTGAAGATCTTCTAGGAGATTTTGGGAAAACGCTCGATAAAGGGCTAAACTATCTTGATAAGACACAGCTCAAAGCGCGCTTCTTACTTGGTATTTTGCAATATATGAAGAAGCCAGGGAAGATAATGGAGCTATTTAGCCGACTCTTGATGAATGGAGATTGGGAAAGCATCAGTTCCTTTAGTTACGGCGCTTTATTGCTTTCAAGCATGCACTTTCAAGATGCATATAACATGGACTTAGAGAGAGCCAAGAGATGCATCGTTCACTTCGGAGTAGCCATGCCTGATGACACAGTAAAAGAAATAAGTTTTTGTACGATGAATTCTATTCACAGGGCCTCTATTGAAAAACAGGTTGCGAAGAAAATAACAGCAAAGGTTAGAAATGAGTTTGATACTACTACAGGGCAAGAAATACGAGAAGTCACCCCTGAAGTGGCCCGTAATGGTGGAATTAAGAAGGAGAGTGATGCCTAAATGCCTGAAGAATACGTCAAGGATAAGGACGGTATGAAGATTCGTAAGTTAGTAGAGCTGAGAACAACAACTGCTAAAGAATATGAGGATGTAATGTTAAGTCGGGTGGAAGAATTCAAAAACAAGAATGCGGATAAGAGTAATTTTAACAACTTTTTTCAAAATACGTTAGTATCTACTTTCGGGAGCCTTTTAGACATCAAACTCGGAATCGATAAGTCGTTAGGCGATGATAACGTAAAAAAGATTCATAAAATTATAGAAAATATTTTACTATTTGGTCTTTAATTTGTCTTTTTTTTCTTATTTTTTTATTAGATTTTTTTTGTATATTTTTCATTTCTTTTTTGAACGCTATTAACTTTTCTTTACAAGTTAATGCCACTTTAGATCTTAAATTAGAAGTCGATAAAGCCCTTGGAGAAGAGAGTTTAAAGAAAGTTCATAAGGTCTGTTGATGGTATTTTGTTAATGGGCCTCTAAATTTCTTTTTTACTTCAGTTTTTACAATAGTTTTATTTTTGCCTTATATATACCTACAGAACTTGAATTTCCACAATATACTTTTCAAAGAAGTATCGATCAAATAAAAAAAAGGGATAATACATGATAATTTAATATATCAAAATCCTATAAACTAGAAAAATTAGGTATAAAGCACTTACGATTGCTAATATAAAGCCATATTTTTTAAAATAAATTCTGGAATTTCGCTTCTTAGATGATTTAAAAATGCTTTCGTCATATTCAGCATGACAAGTAGAACAAGTAAAGATGGTAGGGTTTTCTAATTTTTTGTTATAGCGTACTATACTACCACAAATGGTGCATTTGAAATTTATTTTTTTCATATAATTAAATCATGTGGATAATATTTTTAATAGTTAAGTATTGCAATTTTGAATTTTCTTTAATAAACTCAATCAATCTCTAAGATTCTTTATTGTATTATTTTATGTATGATCCTTTTCTATTGAAATTTTAGCTAGAGAATATGTTTTATGAGGTTTTTAAATCAAAAAACAATACAAAAGTGATCATTTACCCCTATTTTATTTGAAAATAACGATAGAAACGGTTTAAATTTCATTCAAAATAAGAACACAAAGAAATCCCCGATATAATATTTCCAGAGTTTCAAAATTTAAAAAATACAAAAGAATCCGTTAATGAAAAAGAACCAAACGAAATCTAAAATGAATTTAGGTTTGTGAAAATATCTGATATTTCAAAATCGGTTATCTAAAAATTTTGAATATCTTTAGGTTGAACCGTTTTTCTCCCATCTTAGAAAAACAACCTTTGCCTACTACATGAATATTTTTTAGCTTATTCAATTTTACATTTTTCTTTAATTTTTCAGCAGCAATTGTGTTCCAATCTATATTGTATTTCTTTTTCTCATTACACTGGGCATGTGCCCATACCATGTTTTCAGGTCGGTTATCCTGGGGGTTGTTGTTAAGATGGTCCCATTCTTGACACCATTTAGGATCTTCTTTAATGAAACGTTGTTCACAGTAGAAAC
>LAZR01002629.1_pt1 | contig 10347 bp, 6 predicted proteins | sample 329461 | NCBI WGS metagenome assembly LAZR01 (sample SAMN03002196, study PRJNA259156) | marine sediment metagenome | biome: sea floor; feature: Hydrothermal impacted sediments; material: marine sediment; isolation source: Loki non-amplified sample from Loki's castle hydrothermal vent sediment ...
ATATAAGCCATTGCATCAAATATCGCGAAAGGCTGCATTAAAATAGATGACAGCTTATATCCCAAGATAGCCTGAGTTAAATTATGCCTTGCCTCTCTCAATAGCATAGTCATATATGATTGAGATGCAGTTGCACTCCATCCTCTACGGGAGACTATATCAAGATGGTCTTTCCAGAAGTTCGCTCCCATCTGTCCGGCTGACTCTGTATATTCTTTAGTCTTAACCAGATACTTCATATCTTCAAGCTCTGGTTGCATATTTATATACCATTGCTGTTCATTAATAGCCTGCTCGAATATACCCAGAATATCAGTCCTCGGTATTTTCCTGACACCTTTTTGTCTTTGATATGTAAATCCTTTAGCTGTTTGAGTCGTTCTATGCTTCGTAGGAACTATGGCCTCTGATGGCAGATAATTAAATTCTCTTTCGTATTTGATGGGCAGAATATAAACTGGCAACTTAGGGAATATTTTATTTTCAATCTCTTCGTAAGTTGCTATAATTTTAGCCTCATGCTGAGTCGTATGCTTTTTGATAATGTCTATTACCTTACTCTCCTGCTTAGTTAATTCAGGAACTTCAGTGTAATCATTTCTATCCATTAAGGTCTGAACTTGGTCGAACGCCCCTTCCTGTAAGCGAATGTTAATCATTATCTTAACTTCCTGCTCAGGAGTTAAAGTCTCCATACCTAAATCAATTATCTCCTGTAAGGCAGTATCAATAATAGTTCTTGTCTCTAATAAAGCACTTGTCTCTTTAAGCACTAATCGTTTAATTAACTTCTGGTTTTCACCACCAGCTTTATAACCATCAAGCATCTCTGCTACTCTTAAAGGGTTAAGAGTCTCTATGTAGAATTGTTTAGCTCCCTTTGTCCATGTGCTTTCCTTCTTAGGGTCAATATTGACTGTCGAGGCTTTCAGTTTAGCTTGTGCAATATTCCGTAACCGCTCATTGTACTTATATTTAAGCTGTAGTTTTAACTTACCCATCTCTTTCAGATGATTAGCAGTATTAATTAAATTCTGTAATTCCACAGTAGTCATATCGTTTACGTTTTTCTTCTCAAGACTTTTTAAATCTTTTAGCAGTTTAGGGCTAATCCCTGATGGTACACCTTCACGTTCTATAAAATCTCTGAGATTCTCCAACTTTTTAAGTGTCCGGGGAGTGATTTTCTTTGTTTCAATATCAACTAATACCTCATTGACTTTCTTCTGATAATCAACTGAGATATCCCCTTTGAGCTTCTTTAATTCCTTAAATTCAGCAACCTTATCTTTATGAGCTTGCTCATCTGCAAGTCTGCCTACTCTTCCATAAATACTTACTAATCTCTTACGAGTTAAATTCTGGGCAATGGCATTTAAAAACTTACCCCTTATATTAGAAGGTAGATTCTCATTGATATAAGTTACGAGTAAATCTCTTGTCTGTTTCATCTCAGCCTGACTATCTTTAAAATGAGCTATGAGTTCTTTCTTGGTTATTTGAGTGCCTTCTTTAATCCCTCGCTTCTCACCTTTAAGTTCAGCCTTGATTTTGGACTGAAATAATATCTCTCTTAATTCTGTTCTGGCTATTGCCTTCGCTTCTTTAGTCCCTGCTATCTTTGCATTTTGAATAGTTTGCTTTATAACAGTCCTAAGTGCTACATCCTCTCCAGCATCTAAGCGTATTTTCTTTTCTTTTGGTAATACTTCTTCTATAGTTTTCTCACCTGCAATAACTGTATCTAAATCTTCATCTGATATAGTTTCCTCTTCCTCTGGTTTAAATCCCTCAATCTCAGATTCTTTGTTTTCAGTAGTTATGATTTCAGGTTCTTTATCCTCTGCTATATCTTTTAACTTCTGTATGGTCTTTTCGATATGTTCTTTACCTTCAGGAGTTTCAGCAACAATATCCAATGCCCTCAGATCGGCTTCCTCCGGCGTTGCTCCCATAGCCATTTCTGCTGATTTAACCTCTTCATATTGACTCAGCATATCATCAGACATTGTACCTTTAATACGCCCTTGCAAAGTAGTCCAGACACTCCCTGCGCCTCCTATCCCTGCCCCGAATATAGCCCCGATAGCTCCTGATTCCTTCATACGAGGATCAAAGACAACATCCTGCCCAAGTGCCTTTCTCTGAATAATATCCTGATAAACCTCTTCTCCTGCTTCTGAAATGCCCACAGCGCCTATTTTCAAGCCAGAAGCTAATATTCGCCTTATCATGGTTTTGGTAGCAGTTTTCCCTAAGAATCTAAGAGGGGTAAAGGCTAATGCGTACTGTGCGGCATCTAAGCCTGTTAGAGCCATATCCCCTTTAAAGACATACTTAGCTACCGAATCAGCCTCTTCTTCGCTATCACCCCTATTCAGAGACTCCTCATAAGCCCCTCCTGCTTCAAGGGCAGACTCTATTGTCCGGGATAATGTTGCCCCTCCAATAGCTCCTAAAATGAGTTTACCGGCTGTCCCGAGTCCTACCGCTGTAGCTGTCCCAGCGCCAGCATAGGCGCCTATTACTGCCGCGGGCAATAAGGATAAGGTAAAAGGTACAGACCTTGTTACAGAAGTAGCCCACCATTCAGGGTCTACCATCTTTCTCCATGTGAATTCTGATGGGTCTTCTGGTGGAATATACGCAAGACGTAGCTTTTCACCATATTCAACATAATCCTTATAAACTTCCTTAGAGCCAGCCCATTGTAAAGTTCTGCCTACAGTAGTATAAACATCCCCCATGCCAGCTTTAAGAGAACCCAATGCCTTCTCACTTAAATCCGCATCCTTTATTTTTAACTGTTCCATAAGTTCATCATGGAGTTCATAAGCTACAGATGGCGTTATATCGAGGGTAGCCGCTAAGGATAAGGAATTTCTACTCTTTCTTTTAATGTCTTCTTCGGTTTCAGGTAACTGTTTTTCAACTTCGTTCCATTCCCCTGTTACTCCAAGCAGACTTCTCTGTTCAGTCTCAAAACCCTCAAGGCTGATGCCAGTATTTTTATCAACAATAGGCTTGTCCTCAGTAATATTGCCTGTAGTTAAAGGCACAGATTCAAACCCTGTTAAACTGATACCAGTTAATTCGTCTTTTCTTCCTGTCTCAGGTATTACAGGCATTATCTCTTTAACCTCTCATTAGCTATTTTAATATTACTTTCTGTTACGGGTAGGTTATTCCTCTCCAGAAATTCTATCGCTCCCTTATTATCTTCTGGCACTAACCCTGTAAATGGTTCTGTGAATTTTATGAAACTCCAGAATTTATCAAGCAATCCCTTAGCTTTATTTTCCATGTAAGGTTTAGTAATTTCTGTTAATACTTCAAAGGCATCCTCACCTGTCTCTACTCTTTTTTTAACAGTTTCAGCTAAGTTATCATGTATCTCTGCATTAGTTAAATCCTCTGCATTTGTAATATCATCAATATCGTCAGGGGTTATAAAAGTAAAGGTCTTCTTTAATCCATCAAGTGTCTTATAAGCCCTTGATAACTGAGTATGCTTTTTATCTGTACCGGCTGACACCCTCTTCCTTCTATCTTCAATAAAACTAAATACATCATCAGGATGTAAGCCCTTATTACTTAAAGCCCTGATTCGCTCATCAGGCCATAATTCAGGACTCTCCTGTATGCCAAGTCTAACCTCAGCCCTTATGGTCGGATCAGACTTCGGGAAGCCCACACCATCTGATATAGACTTTCTTATTTTAGCAACCTTTGTTAAATCCATCGCTAAGAAAGTAGAATCATTTAAAAGTCTCAACGCTCCCATTGAATCGTTATTATCCAAGCGTTCCTGAATAGCATTAGTCTCCTGTAACTCACCTACCGACTGTTCTTCGTTTATCCTCTCTTCATCTCTATCTCTTGCACTCTCAAGCCATGATATGAGTGTATTCTGTTCTTTAACATCAAGAGATTTATCTTTCCTTATGACAGCCTCAGTTGCCTTAGCATCTTCAGGAGTCATTAAATACTGAGGTAGATACTTAGCAAAGGCTGTCTCAACCTTTACTGCTGACATAGTAGCTTTTGCCTTATCCCGATACAGTTCAATTAATACAGGGGTTAATAATTCATCATTATATTTACCCTTTAAGGCGTCCTGTATTACTCCAATATCTTTATCACTAAAGGCTTTATCAAGAAATGCCCTTGTTAATGTCTGAGTTTCCTTGAGTACCAGAGGATTAATAACTGACGGGGGTTTGCCTGTACTTTCATAAAACTCAGTTATCCCATCTATAGCAGTATCAAGTGATTCAGTCCCCTGTAAAATACCCTGGGTATGTTGAGCCATCATCTGATTACCAACTTCAAGTGTCATGTTCCATCTTTGTTGACTGACATGCCCCGATAACTTAGTATCAATACGATTAAAATACGCCTGCTGTCTGATTTTAAGTCTCTCGGTATCATTTTTACTTAAACCTACTTTACTTATCTTCTCGCCGATATAGCCCATTGACTCAATAGCTTTTGAAGTATCGGTATAATCAGGGAACTCATCCTTTGCCTTTAAGTAATTATCCCATGCAGAGAGTGAATTCTCCCCTTGTGATTGCAAAATACCTTGAATATGAGGCTGTGCCTTTGTCTGCCAATCAATTTCAGCTTTTTGAATGTAGAGGTTTCTATCATCAATTTTCTGCTTCTCTGCCCTTAAAGCAATTACTTCCCCGATAGTTGCAATCGCCTTACCTGCCTGCCCTATGGCTCTTGGAACGGCAGAAGTAATGGCAGGGGATACTGGACGTAAGCCAGTAGTAGGCGCGCCCTGCCTTGGAAATGGGTCTACTGTTATTTCTTTTTTAGGTATTCTTGGCACTAAATTTCCTCTTTCTTACCTGTTCCTCTTTTTGTAAATATTCCTGCTGTGCGACCAAGTCCAGTCAAGAGGGTTGAGCCAGCGCCTAATCTCCCTGCTATCCGAGCCTGACTACCCCTCATACGACTTAATATATCAGCTTGCTCAAAGCCAGCTTGTTCTGCTGCAAGTCTGCTTTGTTCCACAGTGCCAGCGTATCGTATCGCTAAGGCATCCAATTCTATTTCTGCCGCTGTTTCCTCTGCAACTATTAATGGAGTTCCTTCCGCTTCAACTCCTGCCTTTGCAAATGACGCTCTCTGTGTAGCTAAAGTTCTTTCTGATTTTTTTCTAAATCTCTGTTCAATAATCTTTTTCTCTGTCTTTGCCAATTCCATTCGCTTAGAGGTTAAATCAGCGTTTTGTCTTGCAATTAAAGCATTGTATCCAGACATGACTGATTGTGCCTGTCCTTGCTGGAAAGAACTAAACGCTGAAACTGCCGTTCCAGCGAACATTGAGATTACAGCCCAACCTAAAGTCGAAATACCTAAAAAGTCCAATCTCTCAACATGATAACTTTTAATCTCTGGAACTTTGGTTATATTATGCCATAATGTTTTTATGATTTTAATCATTATTTATGTCACATCAAGTTCTGCAATAATCGCCAAAACCGTTATTGGTAAAGGCTTTTCCTGCTTTATTGTTACATGACCTTCTTTGCCCCATCCTTTTATAAACTCAACTTCTTTATCTCCAGAAAATAAAGCAGTCTCAGTTATCTCTTTAAAAGTACCCGTAGGTGTCTTTCCATATTTATACTGCTTGGCATCTTTCAGTCTAAGAACAACCTGATTAATACGTTTCTTTCTCCCTTGAGATGTGCCTTCAGCATCTGCCTGTTCAACCCTCATAGTTTGTAATACCGAATCATAAGCAAGCCCGGCATGCACCCTTGAAGCTGTTGTGTCTATAGTTATCGAACCACTTGAAACAGTCTTTGAAGCCTGAACAACACCATCGCCTATGACTGCTACTAATTCCCCTTCTAAATGGTCAAGTCCTGAAATAGTTGTCGTAGACGCACCATTATAAGTAAGCCCGCTATCTAAAAAGAAACATTCATTTGAGTTTAATGCCTCTCCATCATATTGCTGTTCCAGCATTTCTATATATCGCACAGTTCCACCATTAATAGTTCTGTTTACCACAACCCAAACTTCATCATATCCGTTATTCTCTATACTTGGGATCACAGCTACACTTTCAAAACTACTATCTCCTGTTGAATCTGTTGTTATGTGCCTGTGCCAAGCTATCATCTGTCTTAATCTGTCATAGGTCATTGCTGCTAATACACCATCATTTCTGACACACCACAGGATAGAAAAAGGCAACTGCTGATATGCCATATATTCTATGTAGTCTTTAGTTATATGCTCTGCCAAATCAGTCATATCAGGTGAAACGTAAGTCTGATTTTCCCATCTGTAAGAAAACTCTAAAATCTGCCTCTTCCCCTTTTGCAGATATAAAACAACATCTTTAACTTCAATGGCTTCGTGATATGCAGAGCCATTAGAGGACTCTTTAGCTACCCTTACATTTAAGGGAGTAATAGCATCCTCTACTGAAGATGCTGCTATCTTAAATTCACCACCGGCTGTACCGGCAGCTAAAATTTTACCAGAAGAAAGCCAATGTATTTTATTAACATGCCGGGCAGCAATAGTGTAAATGATGGCATCATCATCAGCAGTACCAGCTTCCATATTTGTGTAATCACCTGACTTGGAAGAATATAATGTCTGGATTTTAGACCACCATAACCTTTGCTCAAAGAAAGTTACAGAAGTAGGCCAGCCTTCATCAGCACTCCACGCACCTTCTGCCCAATCTATGACTTTATCACCAGCAGTCCCCGTATCAAGTTGAGCATCACCATTAGCTGTAACCGTATGCACTGTATTTCCACTATCAGTAAAGGTCGTGCTTTCATCTGAACCATTCATGTGAAGCAAAAGTTTAGTATTAGCATCTGACGAATACTCAGTTATTGGGGGAATAAAACCAGAGGTATTCCTTGTTACTCCATTAGATACCCTAAATTCATCTATCCATCCATTAAATTCGTGAGCAATAGAGCCACTTTTGTTCTCCGCTCCTATATGGAAAAGACCTGTATAATTAGCTGGTCTTTGAGAACTACCCGTAAAGGCAGCTAATGTCCCATCTATAAATATATAATAGTTATTCCCATCCTCACAAACTTCTACATGATGCCATGTACTTACATCAATGACCTCTGGCGCTGTGGTTACACTTAATACAATGCTTCCCCCTGATGCTATGCGAAACCGCACAGTATTGCCTCCTAATAACTCACATTCCATGAAATTATTTGCATCAGTTCTTTGAAACCAAAGGTCTTGGCTAATTAACGCATCAGCCGTATAAATCCAGCAATCTACCGTCCAGCTTCCACCACTAAAATCCCAATCAGCATGGTCTGGTACGGTTAGATAATCGCCATCCGCATCAAATAAACCCGCTGCTGTACCAAATTTAGGTTGAGCATAAGTAGCACTTGTTCCTAAATTACCGGCAGTCCCATCTGGTTCATCTTGAATATCACCTGTTACTGATGTGCCACTTGAATATGCTGTTATCTTAACAACCCCATCTTTGACTCTCCATAAACCGCCCACATGGTTAGCGTTAAATATTGAGGATGATGCAGTTAATGTAACGCCTGTACCGATATCATTATTAGAAGATATTGTTGTTGTAGTTATATTGGTAGTAAGGAAGGGCCCCCTTTTATAACCAATATCTGCCAAAGTCCAGCTTGTATGACCCGTTCTGGATAAAGTAGCAGGAGCATGGCTTGGGTGAGCTATATAAAGTATATCTGCTGATTGAGTAAATTGAAGTTCAGGAAGTTCAGCTTCGGTATAAGTAGTAACTATTTCATAGGGTGAACCTCCGGAATCAATCTGTCCCTGATTTCTATAAAAACGGCAATACAGGTCTCCAAACTCAATTATATATGCTTGTGTAGTAGAGAATTCAAAGGAAACTAAACGGCATTTTTTAGTAGCACTATTCTTAGAGTCGGCTATATAGCGGAATCCGGTACGGTTGGAAGCCGGTCCCTGTGGACGAGGAATGAAGTTCTGTAGAGTCTTACATCCCGAATAATATTTTTCAAAGGCTATCTGTCCATCAAGGAGGCTTGTCAATTCCCCAGCCCTAAAATCTGACCAAATAGCGTATGATTTCGGCATTAATTATTCCTCATCTCTTTTGCCAAGAGGTATCCTTTCTGGTTGTATCTGGATTACCAGTTCCTGCATTTATTGAGAAAACATCTAAAAGTGTATCGGTAGATTTTACTTCCAATCTATCTCTAAGCGTTTTATCATCAGTAAGTTTAGTCGCAAGTTTAAGCGTAAGAACTGTTATAAATATTGTTGAGAATTTTGTTGAATCAGTAATCTGCTTGATATATGCAATCCGTACCTGGTCATATTCATCAATAGCATCTGTAACCATATAATCGCCCTCTGTATCCCAAGTGGGATTACCTGAACTTTCATTCGTATTCTCTTCAACGGAATATACACGCAGGGAATCAGAAGGAATAGCGTATTTATAACCCCAATTATAAGCAGGTTTTGCATATAACTTAAGGTCAGTATCATTTACCAATGTTTCTGCCGTTACTTCTTCGGCAGTCTCAAGGGTAAGTGTTCCGGCTGCAGCTGTATTGATTTTATAATTTTTATTATTATTCTCCGATCCTACAACACCAGCCAAATCATCAGCCTCAAAACCTGATGTTACAAACGCAGTCCCACTATCTGCTATTGTATCGGGGTCAGCATCAGCAAATGTTATCGTTATTGTAGAACAGTCCAGTATTCCAGCAGCAGTCAGCCTTACTCTTTTCAGAGCAAAAGGCCAAGGATAACTCGATAATAGTTCATCCCTTGTCTGGTCATAAATATTCTGAATATGTTTCTTTGATAACTCTGCAATAGCTGTAATCGGGCTTTCTCCAGCCTCAACTAAAGCCATATTAATTATTTGAAGTTCAGTCATTTTGTGCCTCTATTTTTCCTTTAGCTTCTCATTTATGAGAGTTAAGAATCCAACCTCCATAGCTTGCTCAACTCTGCTTTTACTATATGGTTTACCTAAAACAGAATTTACATTAAAGGCATTTAATGTCTCTCTATAGAATTCAATAAGCAATGCCTTCTCTAAATCCTTATCGTTTGCTATTGGGATTGCCAACCTTGAAGCTAAAAAGACAGTAAAGCAGGTTAAGAAATCCATTGTAAAGAGTGTTACTGTAGTTATCTGCTTTATGTATCTAATATTAATCTTATCTCCTGCACTTTCAACATTTGTTACTATGTTTGTTTCCTCTATATCCCACATAGGTTCTATAACATCATTTGCCGTGCTTGACTCTACTGAAAGCACTCTTAATGAAGTAGCGGGGATAGGATATTTAAACGAATAAATATTTGAATTGCTTAAAGCAGCCTGAGTCAACTGTGACCTTGCTACTGCAAATTTCCAAGCAAAGTATTGCAATAATTCATCTCTTGTGTAATCGTAAATATCTTGAAGCCCAATATCGGACTTATCAGATAACGCTGCAACTTGAGCTTCCCCTATCCTTGCTAAAGCTAAATTAGCAATTATCACCTCTGTAAGTGCCATTTAAATATTCTCCTTACCTGTACTCTACGGAATCTATGAGTTCCTCGACTTTTTGTAGAACTTTATCAGGATTCATTGTTTCTCTTTTACATTTCTTTATAAATCCAAACCAGTCATCTTCAAGTTTGACTTCATCATAATAGCTTTTATCATATTCTAACTTTTCGCTGCCTAACGCCTTTAAAATCTTTTCAAAAACCTCACAGATTTTATAGTATTTTCTTCTCTCTTCCTCATTTAACCCACGATTTTTCTGTGAATAGTTTAAGACTATATTTCTGATAACATTATAGGTAATCTCCTGAATTGGGATTTCATCCCCTTTTTCATTATTAGCGATTTTAATATCTTCAAGATCAAAGACAATTTTCAATTTCTTCATACTCCCCCCCCTCGGCTGCATTATAAAATTCAATTACGAATCTTTTATACGCAAGCCATTGTTTAAATTTAACTTCTTTAGAGTCTCCCATAAAACCTCCCTATGAAACGTAAAGATATTGTTTTACACCCGAACCCAAATCAGAGTTATCTATACTCACAGTTTTTAATCCCCCATCCACATTAATCTTTAATTTACCACTTGCTATGCCTTGACCTATCTCTAATATATCGCTTGGGTCATAACTCATAATTGAATGATAAGCACTGTTAGCAGCGTTTCTAAATTTTATCTCATTATCATTTGCAAAAAATAAATCATCTGTTAAATAGACATCTGCGTTACAATAAATAGACACATCAGCCGTTAAGTCAAGCCTGCCATCAGCCGAAGAGTTAATACTTAAAGC
>LAZR01002630.1_pt1 | contig 10346 bp, 11 predicted proteins | sample 329461 | NCBI WGS metagenome assembly LAZR01 (sample SAMN03002196, study PRJNA259156) | marine sediment metagenome | biome: sea floor; feature: Hydrothermal impacted sediments; material: marine sediment; isolation source: Loki non-amplified sample from Loki's castle hydrothermal vent sediment ...
TTTTAGAACAGATTTCTTTAACAAAATAGGACATGTTTTTTTCCCACACAGGAGTCTAGCACCTTTACACCGAAGACAAATGTTTTTTTCTACTTGAGGACGCACCAAGATATATCTCTCGAATTTGGAAAATACATATTAAATAATAATTTTCAGTTATTAAAAAGGTAAAGGACTTAGAATTTTTAATATTTATATTAAAAGGCAAATAATTTCTAAGAATAGTCTAAAATTTCGCTAATTTAAATACTAAGGTTGGATAGGACCATAACCCCGATTAAAGGAAATGTAATTGATGAGTTACTCAGCTAAAATCATACTGTATATACATCGCCCGTGCTTTTACCATTGGTTCTAAAAAGAAAAATCTTATGGAAAACATTCCTTCAAACCCAAAAATTATTGGCAAAACGGTCCATTTCGCAAAATAATAATTTTTCTTACATATTTTCAATCCATCCTTGAAGAAAGCCATTTCATAGGAATTTAGTATAATTTTTTTTCATATAACAGCTTAGCTTTTGAAAAATGAGATTTTTTTTCCAAGTGTAATGATATTTCATTATGAACAATTTCAAATTCAAATATTATGAAATAAATTGGTAAAACTCCTGGAAAGTACTTTTGATTATCTTTAAGATGTAAAGTTATCCAAATTTTCGTAAAAATTCGATATAAATAATAGAATAGAAAAAAATAGGTATAAAAGTTAATAAGTATCAAAAAAAGGAATATTTCCGTAGAAATGTTATTGATTAGAAGAACTGTAATAAGAAATGTCAACGAATTTAGTAAAGTAAACGAGCTACCTGTTTTTTCGATGTAAAAACAATATTCTCTTTTAGAAATGGGATAAAAACAAGGAACTTTTGTTGTAGTGAGTAAATCAAGGGATACACGTAACCCATAGAAAACCACACCGATAATCCAAGCTATAAAAAATGATTTTTGTGTCAGAACTGAATGTATTACGTTTATAACTGCCGATATTACTATACCTATTATAAAAGAGTGCGATCCTGCTCGATGTTCCAGATAATTTGATTTAAAAATTCTTTTCAAAGGTGTTAAAAAATTGCTAAAATGAGATAATCAAGGGTAATCTCTTTTAAAAAGAAAATACACATTAAAGCCCCAAAAACTGAATGAGTGAAAAAGTCCATAATAAGATCATGTTGCTGTAATTTTTTATTTATAGTAATAAAATATGATTTTTAAAGGAGAAAACTAATTAATGCATATTAATTTATTTTATTGATAAATATGAGCTTTAAAATAAAAAATAACGTTTTTTGGGTAGGTAAAATAGATTGGGAACTCAGAAAATTCCATGGAAATGAATATTCCACGAATCGTGGTTCTACTTACAATTCCTACCTTATTAAAGAAGAGAGGATTGCCTTAATTGACACTGTTTGGATGCCATTTTCAAAAGAATTTGTTAAAAATCTATCAAAAGAAATTGACTTAGATAAGATTGATTATGTTATTGCAAATCATGCCGAAATTGATCATAGTGGAGGACTTCCTGAACTTATGGAAAAGATACCAGATAAACCAATTTATTGTACAGCAAATGGTGTAAAATCAATAAAAGGACATTATCACAAAGATTGGAATTTTCAAGTAGTAAAAACGGGTGATACATTAGATCTTGGAAATGGTAAACAATTAATATTTGTTGAAATGCGAATGCTACATTGGCCTGATAGCATGGCATGTTATTTAACTAAAGATAATATATTATTCAGCAACGACGCCTTTGGCCAACATTACGCCAGTGAATTTATGTATAATGATCTTGTGGACCAAAATGAACTTTTTACGGAATGCATAAAATATTATGCTAATATTCTTACGCCCTTTAGTGCGTTTGTTGATAAAAAAATAAAAGAAGTTCTAGACCTTAAAATTCCTATTGATATTATTGCGACAAGTCATGGTGTTATTTGGAGAGACAATCCAACTCAAATTGTAGAAAAGTATTTAGCATGGGCAAATGCATATCAAGAAGACCAAATTACAATATTATATGATACAATGTGGGATGGAACAAAAAGAATGGCGGAAGCTATAACAAAAGGAATTCTTGAGATTGATAAGAATGTCACTATTAAATTGTTTAAAATATCTAAAACTGATAAAAACGACATAATTACAGAAATTTTCAAATCTAAGATTATTCTTGTAGGTTCACCTACTATTAGTGGAGGAATTCTATCCGGAGTTGCGGAAATTTTGGAGATGATTAAAGGATTGCGATTTAAAAAAAAGAAAGCAGCAGCCTTTGGTTGTTATGGTTGGAGTGGTGAATCAATAAAAATTATCAGTGATATTTTAGAGAAAAGTGGATTTTCTATACTTAATGAAGGTATACGCGCTTTATGGAATCCCGATCAAGAAAGCTTAGAAAGATGTGAAGAATTCGGAAGAGGTATAGCAAAAAAAAATTAATTTAATCTCTCAATTGATATTGAAACTATAAAAAATAAATAGAGAATACAAAAAGTGATAAGATTATTATAATTAAGAGTGCATTTAATGGAACAATCCCCAGAATCCATCACACAGCTTTTATTGCGCCAGATGTTGTAATAATTGGAGATGTGAAAATAGGGGCATATACAAATATATGGTTTGGAGCGAAACTTCGTGGAGATTGGGGGAAAATTGTAGTAGGAGAAAATACCAGTATTCAAGAGAATGTTGTATTGCATTCAAACCCGAGAGAGGTTTGCAAAATTGGTAATGATGTAAGGTTAGCTCATTTATCTATGTGTCACGGACCTTGTATAGTCGGAGATAAATCATTAGTAGGAATAAATGCAACCGTTTTACAAGGTGCTAAACTTAGAATGGGTTGTGTTTTAGCTGGAGGTTCAGTTTTGCGAGATGAAACGGAAAAAATGTGTTTGTATGCCGGAGTACCATCAATTAAAAAGAAGGAATACTCGAATATAAGAAATCATGAGTTGAGTTGTAATCTTTATGCTGAAAATGGTCAGAAGTTTAAAAAAAACGGATATGCACAGATAATCCCTAAAGAATATTTGATAAGTGAATAATTGTCCTCTTCCAGTCTTTAATAAAATCCCTTTCATGCTTACATTAAGAGCTCCTTGAATATCTGATTTAAGATCATCACCAATTACGAGAGCTTCACCTATAGGAAGATCAATTCTTTCTAAGGTTTGGATAAAAGTTCTTTTGATACTTTTCCAAACTTAATTGACATTGCTTTCGTATTCTATTAACTATAATTTTTAAAAAAACCAAGGAATGAAAATTAATGATTATATAGTGATTAAAGAATTTAATAAAAATTATATATAAGATCATAAACAATATTATTATTAAATCCAAAAAGAAAATTGAATAGAAAAAATTTAGTGAATTTGATTGCCAGTAATGGAAGGTTGGGAACTTTCTCCTGATAGATATAAAATATATGAAAAAATAATGAGTATGGACCCAGTAGGCGATCCAATGATTGTCACAAAATGTGTACTTGATAGTGAAAGAGGCTTATTAGTAGCCAGTGACAATGGTTTTTCTTGGAGACTAAAAGCGGGGATGGGTACATCTATGTATTCACGTGGAAAAAGTAAATGGGTAAGATGGTACGACGTAGCTAATATTATTCCGAAAAAAAAGGGTCAAGTACTTGTAGAATTAAAACTGCGAAAAAATGGATCCTTAATATTAGATAAACAAGGTCATCCAAAAATAAAAAAGTGGAAACTCACAATAAGACCACATAAGGATGAGCCAAAATCTAATTATAGTCAACGACAAGATTATTTCCATCAGATTTTATCAGATATTTATACCAGAAATAGAGTAGAAATAGATCCTCCAACAAGTGATTCTAGAATTTAAAATGTCATCATTTAAAAGCTAAAGATTCAAATCATCATTTTTTTTTTTTAATCTTTGCATTTTTTTGTTAGTACTCTATTTTAATTTCAAATATAAAAAAACTGTTTTAATAAATTAAAAAAAAATAATTCTAAAATAAGTAAAAATATTTAATTTATTCTAATTCTTCTCCACAGGTCCCGCAAAATCTTCCTATTTCCTCCAGTGGTGTTCCACAACTTGGGCAAAACTTTTTTTCTTCGCTTGGAGTAGGTTGTGGTTGTTTTGGTTGTGGAATATCTGATTGTGGTGCTGAAAATGCATTGCTAGAAATTTCACTGTAAACGGTATTCCAAATTTTTTGGTAAGGCAGTTTTTTTCCATGAGTTGGACAAGAGCATTTAATTAAGGTCCAAGGGCCTGATGTTTTCACATGATCAACTGTTGCTTCTTGTCCGCATTTAAAACATCGAAAAACTGCGCTGCGAATGTGAGGAATAAAATTATCTTTTTGCATTATAGGAATTTTATAACTTCTCCCTCCATGTTTTGGACATCTTTGTTTTACAATAATTTTAGGACCGGCAAGTTTTAAAAGATAAATGGCACCCATAGTTCCACACCGAGGACAGTTTAACAATTTATTATAATCTGCTTGAGTCATTAAATTTTCTCTCCAATATATATTTGTTAAGAAAAAGGAGATATTAATGACTTAAATGTTTTTTTATTGTTATTATTTGTGAATATGATCATTTTTTATTGATTTTTGATTTTAATGAATACCTAAGAAATCTTTATAGCTTAAACATCATTACAAAAAGAATAAACTCACTCTCACATTATAATAAAAGAGAAAAAATTTGTAAAACTGTAAGTTAAGCGTTACTAGCCCTCCAAATATAAAAGAACTGTTTTTTAAGATTGTAAACAACTGCTAATTCGGGAACGGTATCATCAAATGCTTTGAAAATTTTATTAAAATTTGGCTAATATTTTATAAAACTTACTTGAATATTCCTAATCTTCCTTTATTGATATAATTTTACGTGAAAATGGGTCGTATTCAATAGAATTATCTTTACCAATTACTTTTTCAATTTTATTTCTTAAAATTTTAAAGAGTATATTTTCAAATCCAAAACCAAAAATTTCATTTTTCCACCTTAATTTTGCTGGAAATCTAATTAATTTAAAGATTGGGACGTGATCTTGTTCAAAAACTTTCCTACCAACAACTGCACTAACAATTGAAATCATTTCAAGCCGATTTTTATGTTTTAAATAGCCAGGTGCACGTTCTCTCCGAACTTTCGCCCAACTGAGGAGATTAGACGGAGGATTGAATCCCATATTTATAGCATGATCATAAATTATGGTTTTAGGATAAGGATAGAGTATTTTTACTGAAAATTCACAATTAGAGTTAATCTCTTTAATTTTTTTTATTAAAGTTATGGTTTTTTTTATATCCGTGTTAGTTTCACCAGGTATACCAATCATCCAACTGTAATCGGCAATTATATCAATATCTTTAGCAATTTTTGCACTCCTAATTATGTCTTTTATTGAAATATTTTTATTCAAGAAATTCAAGATTCGTTGAGATCCTGATTCTACCCCAAAATATAATTGACTACAGCCATGTTCTTTTGCTTCTTTAGCTAATGAAGAGTGTAAACGATCAACACGTAATTCCGCTTTCCATGTAATATCTTGCTTTTTAAAATAACTAAAAAGAACTTTAATCCGTTTTGAGTTTGCAAAAAAATTGTCATCGTAAAAATTAATTTTCTTAGCACCAAAATCCAAGGCTTTATCAAGCTCTTCAATGCATTTCTCAGCTGTCCATCCTCTCCAAACATTGTTTAATAAAGTATTATAACAAAATGTACATTGAAAGGGGCAGCCACGACTGGTTATAACGTTAAAATTCCTATTTTTTATATATCGCTTTGCATTTATCAAGTCCCAAGGAATACTCAATTTATTTATTTCAGAACTTTTTAATAAGTCAGAATCAGGATTATGAAAAATTTTTTTACCTTTTTTTAATGATAAACCATTTATTTGACTTTCATTTTTACCACTTACTAATTCAAAATAAGTTTTTTCACCCTCTCCTCGAATAACAAGATCTATTAATTTATTTAGAAGAGTCTGGGTTGGAAGAATAGTTGAGTGGATACCTCCCCAAACAATTTTTATTTTATTAAATTCTTTCTTGATAATCTTACAAAACTTCAATGCTTGATAAATCTGTGGACCAGTCATTACAGAAACGCCAATGTACTCGGGCTCATTATTGGAAATAGCATTCATTACTTGAGAGGTTGAATTAAATCGTAAATCAAAGATTTTTACATCCACATTTCGTTTAATCAGGTAATCAGCAATAAATAAAATAGAATAAGGCGGAATAGGGATTTGAGTCCCTGCAAATTCAAGTTTGGGATAAATTAATATCGTATTCATCTTATTTCCTGTTTTACACTAAAAGGAGAGGGTACAAATTGAATCTGCTCTGTTGAAGCGTCGCAATCAGGTGTGAGAATACGGGATAACCCTAACTCTTCAGCCTGCTTACGATTTTTACTACCTTTTATTTTCATCTCTAAAAATTGTTTTTAATTGACAATAGAAACCATTTTAAATATTTAACGTTTCCTATTACATCTGTGCCAATTATATATATAACATTCAAGTTGCTGTAACTTCATGACCTGAGAACGGATAAGTTATTATAACAACATCACCAATATATAGAAAACCATCTCCATTAATCAAATAAAGAGGTCTTCTATAGGTAATAAATCCCTGTTCTTCCTTAAAAATATTTAATCCAAATTGCAGCGTCATCATGAGGATAAAAGGCAGGGAGTTCCGAGACTTCGCGAAAGCCTATATTCTTATAAAATGAACGCGCAATATTATTTCCTCTTTCCATGAAAAGATAAATAACACGTAATTTATATCCGGCATTAGAAAAATATTTTTTTGCCTTATCAATTAATGAGAATGTTAATAATTTAGCAATACCCTGACGACGATAACTAGAATTTACACCCAATCCAAGTAATTCTACAACACCATCATCTAATCCTCCTCGAGTATCCCATGTAATAGTTCCAAGGATTTTTTCTTCATTTATACAAATTATAGTCTTAAATCTAAAAATTAAATCATTTGCAAATTGTTCAGCACGTTGTAGATGATTTTCAACATCAATAAGGTACATCTTCACCAGAAGTTCCATATCTTTGTTTGATACACATCTAATGACTTTTTTCATAATTTCACCTCATTATACTAAAATTAAGTTTGAGATAATAATTCTATTAAAGCTCGTGGAATTTCTTTATAATCATTTACTGCATAAAATTTTCCTCTTCCCGCTTGGGCAATTTCTCTACATGTATCTATGCCATTATTAGCATCATTTTCAGCTGGCATTCCAATAACGTGTAATTTTGGATATTTTTTTGCAATTATAACTGGATCTTCACCACGATTAAAAATTCCATCAGTTATAAGTATACCAAATCGATTTTTTTTGTTCTCCCTAAATTTGTTTAATTCTTTTAACCCCTTCACTAATCCATTATAAATATTAGTGAAACCTACAGCTTCTGAATCCAAAATGTCATCAATAATTTTAATAATAGGCTTTTTTTGGTCAATTTTTTTTAAACTCATAGATGTTGAATTAAATAATACTATAGCATAATCTTCTTTTTCCATATTATATGCTAAAACCGAAGTTGTGAGTGCAGCATTCAATAATAGTCGGCCATACATGCTTCCACTAGTATCTAATACTAATACAACTTTTCTCTTTTGGCGTTTCCTTTCAATTCCGTAAATATCTTGATAATTTAAATTTTTTTTGTGAATTTTTAATGGATTATGTTGGATTGTTTCATCCAAGCTAAATTCTGGCATTCCTATTCGATATAATGGAATAACTCTTTTGAATTGCCCTCTAATTCCCCTACTTGTAATTTTTAATGATAATTTTAAAATACTTTGACGCGCTAAACGCCTGAAAATTATTTTATGTTTTTCAGAAATTGGACGTCTAATGAAAAAATAAACTTCAGGCATAAAATCTCCCGATTCTTTAGCTTTTTCAGTGAAAAACTTTACACCCTCTTCTGTGTCTAAAACATCTGCTGCTGCGTACACATTTGCTTTAAGCAATCCCATTATAGCCTCAAGATTTTTGTATTGAATTGCTAAATAAGTAAGTTCTCTTATCTGCTTAAAATCTAGAGTGTTAGCAAGATACTTATAGTAATCTGGCTTTTTCTTTCTTTTTCTAATTATCTCATATCTCAAAATATCATTATCAAGTGGTTGATCAACAAGTCTAACATGCAGCCTTTTCTCAATCTCTTCAGAACTCTCCTCAGAGAAATCATCGATTATTGAAAATCCGATTTATTTAATACAGCCAATACAATATTAGTAATTATTTCTTTTTTAGATTGAGTAAGTCCGTCTTCAAGTTCGATTTTATTGTGTAGAGCCATTACTCCAGCTTCAACCCAATTCTTCAAACTACTATTGCTATCATATTGATTTACAAGAGTCGCTAAATCTATTGCCCCTCTAATCGAACTCCCTCTACGGATCGAAGAACTATCTCTTGTTATTTGAATAATCTTTTGAGAGATTGTTGATATCTTGTCATCACTATCAGTGTTCAATTTAGCTTTCTGTTTAATTATTAAAATTTCTTCCACTGGACTTTGATAAGCGAGATTTATCCATATGAATCTATCTTTCAGAGCTTCCCCTAAAACAGTCACCCCAACATGAGCAGCAGGATTTTGAGTACTTACTGTGAAAAAATCCTTGTGAGCTTTAATTGTTTTCAATTTAGGTATTTCGAGGATTTTTTCATCTAAAGCAGTTAGCAAGGAATTTTGAGTGTTTTCTGGCATCCGATTTATTTCGTTTATAAATAAACAGCCTCCATTCATCAGGGCTAAAGTTAGTGGTCCATATCTATAAGAATCTTCAACATATCCTTTCGCTATTACAAGAGGAGGATCAAAATAACCAACAAGATTATGAGGAAGTAATTCTTCACTACAATCCACACGATAAAAATTAGAAGTAAAATAGGAAGCAATAGCTTTAGCAAGAGTGGTTTTCCCGACACCAACCGAACCTTCTAATAAAATATTCTTACCAACTGAATGTGCTAAGATGATTTGTCTTAATTCTTCTTTCCTACCAATTATTTGATATTTTTCTTGTATTTCTTTTACAATTCTGGTAGCATTAACCATATTTTTAAGAATTCAACATTTCTAATATAATTTCACCTTTTAAATTGATGGTTTGTAAAAAGAAGGATTTGTGTTATAACCAAATAGCATTTTTAACAAAACTTTTTTATTTCAAGCTATTCGGGTTTTTATAATAACGGATCTTTATTAATTTTCAATTTAAATAACTTTAAATTCTTTTTAAAGTAAAATGATACTTTTTCATGGACATGCAAACAGAGGTAGAATTTGAAGATTAATGTCAAATATTATAAAACTCCCTAATCAAACCGTCATATATGTGTGTTTTTACAAAAAGAGCAGTATTATTTAATAATATCATAAATTGAAGCAGTTGTGGGTGTGGGGATTCCTAATTCTTTTCCCAATCTAATAATCGCACCCCCGAATAGGTCTCCTTCGTTTTTTTTTCCTTTTTCTATATCTCTTTGATAAGATGTTTTTATCTCTGAGTAGTCTTTACAAAATTCAATTATTTTTTCTATTAATCCATCAGGAAGTGAGATGTTTTTTCTTTTAGCAATTACAATTATCTCATTCATTATTTTTTTTAATATTTCAACAGATTCCTTGTCATTTATAACTTCGCCTAATGTCTGACCTGTGTGGGCTGTAACTAACGCAAAAGCCGCAACTAAAACAAATTTCTCCCAAATTATTGGATTAGGATCATCTCTCCAATTAAAAAGAATCTCCATTTCTTTAAAAAAATTCATAATTATTTTAGGTTTAAAATTCGGACACTTGGGATCCAATCCAGAATAAAAAAAACCAGGATTTCCACTTTGAACGACAAATCCGGGCTCTTCAATATGTGATCCTATGTAAACACATGAGGGAAGTACGATGCTTTTTTTTAATTTCTTCCTAATTCTATCGTAGATATCGATACCATTCATTAGAGGAATGATAATTGTATTATCTGACAATTTTTCTTTTAATTTTATAATTAAATCATTTAAATCATAGCTTTTTATACAAATAAGGCATAAATCTGGAGGGGGAAAATTATTGAGATTATCTGAAGCTAAATTTGGTTTACAGACTATTTCCTCTCCGTCTGAAGTTTTTAATTTCAAACTTTTTTTATTAATTTCTTCTAAATGTGATCCGCGAGCAAGAAAATATATTTTATACTTTTCATCATTTAATTGAGCCATTTGATGAGCAATTTTGCCTCCAAAATAACCC
>LAZR01002631.1_pt1 | contig 10344 bp, 15 predicted proteins | sample 329461 | NCBI WGS metagenome assembly LAZR01 (sample SAMN03002196, study PRJNA259156) | marine sediment metagenome | biome: sea floor; feature: Hydrothermal impacted sediments; material: marine sediment; isolation source: Loki non-amplified sample from Loki's castle hydrothermal vent sediment ...
CGGCAAACACTAATCTCAAACGGAGTTGTGTCATGGCGCAGGCAGAATGTGAAATCACGTTGTTTTTAACCATGGAAGAGGCACGTATCTTGCTGGCGATATTGGGCCGCGTTCGCGGTTGCTCAAGTGGACCACGAGGAGTGGCAGATTCGATTGGAGAGGCCATCGAGGCGCTAGCCGTAGCGCCAGCCGATGGTGCTTGCGGGGAAATTGAGTTCGAATCGAATGCAACATAATGGCTGGGATGGCGGGGCCGGGCGAGGCTAGGCGAGACGGGCTATGACCCGGCATGGGCGCCAATGGCGCAGAACGGAGAATCGAAATGAGCGTAGTACAAATCCAAGCAGCGTGTAAGTATTGCGGCGGCCCCATGCTGTTCACCAAGCAGGGGACGGGCCACATCCTGCACCTGCTGTTGAGTGTGGTGACGGTCGGCCTGTGGTTACCGGTCTGGCTCGGCTGCGGGGTAATGAACGCCTTTCGGCCGTTCCGATGCGTCGGTTGCGGAAAGGCGAAGCTAAGATGAGACGATTGCGGATCTGGGCATGTCGGGTCCTGTTGGCGCTGTCACCCCTCGTTGTTGTTGCGCCGTTTATTATCGCGAAAGAGGGTTGGACTTGGGATGCTGTGATTCTGGCAGCCATAGCTTATGGTGTGACTGAGGTAATAATGGCGGCAGTCTTCGTTCTCGTTTGGGGTGCTGACGTATAAGGCTTGCAGCCCACCAGAAACCGCCTAGAATCCAGGCAGGCAGGGAATGTGGGCATGTGTGGAGCCGCGACCGCCACCGTCCTGCCCTGCCGCCTGGATTATTGATTTGCCAGCCGGACGACCGAGCGAAGACCTCGCCAGATTGAAAGCCCGCAACGCATCGGGTCTACGCCGACCCGGCCGCCGGAAGGCCCCCACCAGCCCCAAGCGGACCCCAGCGGTACGAAAACCCTATCGTCTGGGCGACAAGACGCTCGAAAACCACTGCCGCACCCTGATTCCGGGCTACGATCCATGGCGAGACGCTGGGGATTGCTACTTCGACCACGCAGCCGGGAAGGCCGCCTGCCGGTTTTTCCATGACAAGCTGAGTCACGTCAAAGGGAAAAAGGCGCGTCAGCCGTTCGATTTGGCGCATTGGCAGATCGCGGTCATCGGCAACGTATTCGGCTGGAAGAAACCGGACGGCAGCCGTCGATATCGGGAAGTTCTGATCTACGTGCCGCGGAAAAACGGCAAAACCACGCTTGCCGCGGGCATTGTCCTCATCGGGCTGCTTGAGGATGACGAACCCGGTGCCGAGATTTATGGTGCCGGCGCCAAGTACGCCCAAGCCTGCTACGTATTCGAGCATGCCCGCGGCATGGTGCGGAATTGCGAGGAGCTGAACGAGCGGTGTCAGATATTCAAAGGCCAGGCCAAAGCGATCCAGCTCACGGATCACCCGGAGAATGTGGACGACATCGGCTGCTACCGGCCCATTTCCAGCGAAAGCACCGAGGGGCACGGCCAGAACACCCACATGGGCATCATTGACGAACTGCACCTCCAGCCGGATGACACGCTCGTCAATTCCATGCGGACCGCGACGGCATCGGAGGATCGGCGCCAGCCGCTCATTGTCTATCTCACCACAGCCGACTTCGACCGGCCGTCCGTCTGCAATCAGATCCACGAGTATGCGTCGAAGGTTCGGGACGGATTGTGCGATCCGAGCTTCCTACCGGTCATTTTCGAGGCGACGAAGGAGGAGTATTGGACCGACGAGGCGGTTTGGCACCGCGCCAATCCAAATCTGGGCGTATCCGTCTCGCTGGACTATCTCCGGAAGGAATGTCAGCGGGCACAGGAGGTGCCGACGTACGAGAACACGTTCAAGCGTCTGCACCTGAACATCAAGACCGGCCAGGAGACGGTGTTCATCCCGCTGGACCAGTGGGACGAATGTGACGATGCGGTCGACGAAAAGCAGTTGAAGGGCCGTAAATGCTTCGGTGGCCTCGATTTGGCCAGTCGATCGGACATTGCGGCATGGGTTCTGCTCTTCCCGCCGGACAAGACAGATGGCAAGTGGCGTGTATTGCCCCGGTTCTTCATGCCAACCGACAATGCTCCTGAACGGGAGCGACGGGACCGTGTGCCCTATGCCACATGGGGCCGCCAGGGCTTCGTGACCTTGACACCCGGCAATGTGATCGACTACGCTACAATCGAGAATAAGATCATTGAGGACGGAAAGCGATTCAACATCGTCGATATCGGTGCTGATCGCTGGAATCTGGAGTATTTGCGCCAGCAGTTGAGCAAGATTGGCGTCGATTTTGTGGAATTCGGACAGGGCTTTCAAAGCATGTCGGAACCTACAAAGGAGCTGGTCGGCAAACTCATTCCGTCCGGGGTGCTGGCGCACGGCGGGAATCCGGTCTTGCGTTGGATGGTGGGGCACGCCGCCTGTAAAGAAGATCCGGCCGGGAACGTGAAGCTGGACAAGCAGAAATCGTCTGAGAAGATTGACGGTTTGGTGGCGTTGGTCATGGCTCTGGGGCGGGCCATGGTGGATTTGACGCAGGTCAGCGTATACAAAAAGGGCAGGGGGCTAATACGGATATGAGCTTGTTGCGTGATGCGATGTTTCTCATTGGCTTGATTGTCTGCGTCGTGGCGATATGGACCTGGAGTCATCATTGGGGAATGATTGCTGCCGGTTTATCCTTGATGATTTTGGCGGCAGCATTGTCATACAATCACAAGCATGGCTTGAAATTCGATGGTCGGGATACTCGATAGACTAATTAACCGCGCACGCATCACGCAGCCGCAAAAGCCAGTAGGCACCCGTTTCCCATTTTTCCGCCGATCCCGCGCCGGCGAACTTGTCGACCATGATCGGGCCTTGACGCTGACCGCCGTCTGGGATTGTGTCAGGATCATTTCCGAGAGTCTGGCCGCTTTGCCCTGGCAGGTGTTCAGTCGTCGCGCCGACGGCGGCCGCGACCGACAGGCCGACCAAACCGTGGATGAACTGCTGAATTTCGAGGCTAACTCGGAAACGTCGGCTATGGACTTCCGGGCGACGCTGATTGCGCACGTTCTGCTCTGGGGCAACGGCTACGCCGAGATCGACAAGACACGCACCGGCCGAATCCTCGCGTTGTGGCCGCTGGCACCCGATCGCGTTGAGCCTGGCCGGTTGGATGACGGGCAACTGGCCTACCGGGTACAACAGGCGACCGGTGACATTGTCGTCCTTCCCGCCGATCGAATGTTGCATTTTCGCGGCTTGGGCTTTGACGGCATCCGAGGTTACGACGTGATTACGGCTGTCGGACAGGCGATGGGTACCGCCCTGGCGATGGACGGGTATGCCGCCGATTTCTTCGGCAATGGTGCTCATCCGGGCGGCGTCCTGGAGCACCCCGACAAACTAGGAGAAGGTGGGGAGGACGCAATTCGTGCGTCAATACTCAAATCCACTGGGCCGGGCAACTGGCTATCGCCGTTCATTCTTGAGCAGGGTATGAAGTGGACGTCGATCGGTCTATCTCCCGAAGCCGCCCAGATGATCGAGTCACGTCGCTTCGGCGTGGCCGAGATTGCACGCATCTTCCGTATGCCGCTCCACAAGCTGGCCGAGTTGGATCGGTCCACCAAGGCGAACATCGAGGCGCAGGGCATCGAATTCGTGACCGATACGCTTTTGCCCTGGGCGGTGCGGTTGGAACAAGAAGTCAACCGCAAACTATTGCCTCGTGGCGGGCGTCGGCGACTCTTCACCAAGCACAAGTTCGCGGGCTTGCTTCGCGGCGACGTCAAGGCGCGCGGGGACTTCTTTTCGGCCATGCTCGACCGAGGCGTCTGGAGCGTCAATGAGGTGCGGGCGCTCGAAGATCAGAACCCGATCAAGGGCGGCGACGTCCATCTTGTGCCGCTGAACATGCAGAATATCGAGGACGCCGGTAAGGCGCCGGATACGCCTGGGGTTCAGGGCGAACCCGGAACGGACGGTGTGCCCGGTCAAGATGGAGAACCGGGGGTGAACGGAGCGGACGGCACGGATGGTCAGCGAGGCCAGCACGGTGAGTCGGGACGTGACGGACAAGCCTATGGACCGGCGATTCAGCGATTGTTGAGGGAATGCGTCCAGAAACTCTGCCGGATGGAAGCCGGGACGGTCGAGGCAGCCCATAAACGTCACGAGGCCGCCGAATTCGTAACATGGTCTGAGGCGTTCTACGGTGAGCACCGTGTCCACATGACGGACAAACTATGGAATACTGTGCTGAGTCTTGTAGAATTGGCGCAGGGGCGGGAAGCTGGGAAGAATGCGAAGCGAAATCTGCGGACAGTCATAGAATCCTTTGTGACGGTTCGTTGTATGCAGTCGCTCGATGAAATACGTGAGTCGTCCGATATGGCGGGCCTGATCGAGTCGTGGCGGAACGGGCGAATCGACGCCGATTCTGACCAGTTGATGCGCTCGCTGGCCATGCCGTTGCTTTTTGGGGTGGTGGCTGATGGCTCATCTGATAATGACTGAAGCAGGAGTGTAGCGATGCCAAGTGGAGCCTGGAAAGGTAATGAAGTCGGGGGCGTACGCCGATCGATTCGCATGTTGTCAATGGGGCCGGCCGAGATTCGGCTTGACGAAAGCGGCGAACATCCACGCTTGGTCGGGTACGCCAGCGTGTTTTTCGACGGCACAGCCAAGACGGAATTTCGGCTGTGGGAAGACATGGTCGAGCGGATTATGCCGGGGGCGTTCGACAAGACGCTCAAGGCGAAAGACGACGTCCGCGCTCTGTTCAACCATGATCCCAGCATGATTCTGGGGCGAACGACGGCCGGAACGGTGGAATTGGAGACCGACAAGCGTGGTCTCAAGTATTCGATCGATCTTGGCAGTACGACGATCGCCGAGGATGTGGTCAAGCATATTCGTCGAGGCGACGTGAGCGGGTCATCGTTTGGGTTCGAGGTAACGGACGTAGAGCACCGAATGGAGGACAAGGTCAACATCCGGGAGATCACCGGGGTCAAGCTATTCGATGTGGGTCCCGTGACGTTCCCGGCATACGAAGCGACCGATGTAGTTGTCCGCCAGGACGAAATGGCTGAAATTCGCAGCGAATTGGCTGAATGGAGGGCGAAACGTACGGGCTCGCGTGTGAACAGCAAGCGTGCCCAACGGATGGCCTTGACGAACCACACACAGGAGTTACAATCAGGCAGGAAATGGTAATCTGACAACTTCGTCGTCGGTGGGAATCTGCTAAGCCAGATAGCCGACAGATGATCTGGTGAGCTTTTGACTAAGCGTGAAGGCGTTACCTGCATGGCAGGTGCGTCTTTTTTGTTGCGCCCTGTTGTGCGGTGATGCTTACAGGAGCGCAGCTATGACGCTAGAAGAAATGCAGAAGCGTCTTGATGAGTTGAACACCAAGGCGTGCGAGATCCAGGCCCTAGCGGACCTGGAAAAGCGTGATCTGAAAGACGATGAGGCTGACGATCTTCAGGCCACGCTCGATGAATTCGACAAACTGGAGGGCCAGCAGAAGCAACGTAAGCGGCTTGAGCAGCAAACCAATCGGCTGAAAAACCCGGAGCTAGTGGTTGACGCCGAGCCGTCTACACGGCAGACCGACCCCGCGACGCCGGGCCGCCGAGCCGGTGAACCGATCCAAAGTCAGGCGGACGGGACGGTCGGGGATGGGCAACGTCGAATTGGCCTGATCACCGACCGTGGGTTGAAAGATCCGAAATGCGGTTGGCGATCGTTCGGCGAATACGCCCATGGTGTGATCGAGGGTTCACGTCCGGGCGCTCGGCCGGATGAACGTCTCCTCCGTGCGGCCCTGACCACCTTCGGATCTGAGGGTGTCGGCGCCGACGGCGGTTTCAGCGTGCCGCCCGATTTCCGTGATGTCATCATGGAACAGCTACAGGGCGAAGACTCGCTGCTTCCGCGGACTGATCAACTCACGAGCGGGACCAACAACCTCACGGTGCCGAAGGACGAAACGACTCCGTGGCAGACGAGTGGTGGAATTCTCGCGAACTGGATCGGTGAGGGTGCGGCGATTACACAGAGCAAGCCGTCCCTGGAAACCGTCAACCTCAAGCTGCACAAGTTGGCAGTGCTGGTTCCGATCACGGATGAATTGCAAGAGGACTCTTCGGCGTTGTCCGGCTGGCTCTCCCGAAAGGCGCCGCAGAAGATCAACTTTGCGATCAATCTGGCGATCGTCCAAGGATTGGGAACTGGCCAGCCGCTCGGCATTCTCAATGCCGCGCATACGGTCAGTGTCGCGAAGACCGCGAGCCAGGACACCGATTCCTTTGTGGCTCAAAACGTCATCGATATGTATTCGCGGATGTATGCGCCGTGGCGGCGCAATGCCGCCTGGCTCATCAACCAGGATATCGAACCGCAACTCAACTCGATGTCCATGCCAGGCAAGGATATCACCGGAACGGCCACCAGTGCTTATGGTCAAATCGTCTACTTGCCTGCCAACGGTCTTGCCGGGACACCGTGGGCGACGCTCTACGGACGGCCGGTCATTCCGACGCAGGCGTGCGAAACGCTCGGCGACAAAGGCGACATCATCTTCGCTGCCTTGGATCAGTACGTTACGGTTCAAAAGGTTGGCGGCATCCGATCCGAGACATCGATCCATCTGTGGTTCGATCAGGATACGACTGCGTTCAAGTTTATCATGCGTATCGCCGGGCAGCCGTGGTGGAACAAGAAGATTTCGGCGCGTGACGGGACCACTACTTATTCGGCATTTGTGACGCTTGATGAGCGTGGCTAAAGGAGATTGATTCGATGAATCCGAACATGTTGCTACACGAACAAGTCAAGGTCGTGATGGGCTTTCCGCCTGCTGCGAGCGGCACATCCGATTATGTCTCGTTGAAGAACTTCGCCAAGATGACGGCGGTGCTCATCTTGGACAATGCCGGCACACCAGTTACGGGATCGGCGATCACGATCAACGAAGCGACGAACGTATCCGGTGGGAGCGCAACACCGCTCTTGGTTGGAACTTCGAAGAAGGGTTATTCAAGCATCGATACCGGTGCGGGTGACACTCTGGCGGCATTTACAATTACGAGTGGCACATTCACGACGAGCGTTATCGAAAACAAAAATCTCCTATATGTGATCGAGATCGACGCGGCCGATTTGTCCGACGGCTTCGATTGCATCCAGATCGCGAACGCCAGCGGGTCCGCGACCGTTATCGGGATCATCTATCTACTGTGGCCTGCGAGATTCGGTGCGGCCGCGGCTAATCAGCCGTCGGCAATCATCGATTGAGGTGATGTATGCGTATTCGTTTTTCAGAGAACTACACGGTCAAGGCAGAAGGTGGTGAGACCTACCTTAAGGGCAAGGTCTACGATTTGTCGCCACGATCGGCGCAACATTTTATGAACAAGATGATTGCGGCCGAAGTGAAAAACGGCAAGTCGGAAGTGCCCGAGACTGCTTCGGTTGCACCGTCCGAAACTGCTTCGGTTGCACCGTCCGAAACGGCCGTCCGCCCGCGGGGGCGGCCTCGGACGGTGACGTCGGGTGATGGATAAGAGCCATGCCGTGGTCGCTGACAATTAGCAGCGGTCCGGCGGTGGAACCGATTACGACTGACGAAGCCAGGGAGCACTTGCGAATCTCGCATACCAGCGAGAACTCCCTGATCGATGCGTACATAACGGCTGCACGCTTGTACGTCGAGGCATTCACCAAGCGGCAGCTTGTGACGGCGACCTGGCTTTTGAAGTTGGATCGGTTCCCCTCGCGGGAGATCGTTGTACCGCTCCCACCATTGTCGTCGGTAACGTCGGTAGCGTACGTGGATGAGAACGGCGATGCGCAGACTTGGGATTCGTCGCTTTACCAGGTGGACACGAATTCCGAGCCCGGCCGCATCAAGCCGATTGAAGGTGAAACCTTCCCATCCACGCAATCGGGCACGTATGCGACGGTAACGGTGACGTTCGTCGCAGGTTATGGGCTCGCACCTGCGGTGCCTGAACGGTTCAAGCAGGCTATCAAGCTGATGGTGGCGCACTGGTTTGAGTTCAGGGAGCCCGTTATCGACGGCCGCGTCATGAAGGTGCCGATGTCCGTAGCCGCGCTACTGAACCAAGATCGAATGTGGAGGTTTTGAGCTATGGCAGCAGCCGTTAAAGCGAAGATCGCAGCCACGTTGACGGTCGATGAGACGTTGGCCCTGGGTTTGGACAATGCGGACGATCCTACATTCACTCATACTCTCGGCGCCGACGCCGCGACCCTGACATCATCGACCACCCCGCCGGTCACGAAGACGTACAGCGAAACGATCAACCTAAGTGGTGGCGGGGCGACGATCGATCTTCAGGCCTTGACAGGGCCGAACAGCACAACGGTCGACTTCACCGGCCTCAAAGTGCAGGCCATAAAGCTGTCGTGCCCTAGCACGAACACCGAAGGGATTACGGTCGATCGTGGCGCGGCCAACCCTTACAACCTGTTCGGCGAGGACAATGGGTCGGCCGAGCAGGTTGAGGTCATGCCGGGTGATGTCTATCTCGTGAAGTGCGGGGCAGACAAACGCGAGGACGTGGACGCAACGCACAGCGATATTCAGTTGGCGGGTACGGGAACCGAGACGATCAAGGTGATTTTGGTGGCGGGATAATGGCACAGGGCGTCCGAGTCCGGGCGGGTAAGCAACTGCGTCATCCGATCGACATCGAGCGGCTGACCGTTACGGACCGTGACGACGGCGGCGTGGATGAAACCTGGATGACGTTGACGCCCGCGGGATGGTGGGCGTCGGTCGAGCCTATATCCGGCGATGAATTTTTCCTGCAAGGCGAACAGACGGAGGGCCGCGTAACCCACAAGGTGACGATGCGGCATTTTGACGGATTGACCGTCAAGGATCGGATCATCCACAACGGGCGGGCCTTGAACATCGCTGCTGTGTTGGATGTCGAGGAACGCGGCGTAAAGACGGTCGTGATGTGTCGTGAGGCTACTTGATGGCAAGGCCGGTTATCGATATTTCCATTCTCGGCGACAAGGCGCTTGAACGTGCATTGTCGCAGTTGCCGGATCGGATACAGCGTAAGGTCGTTCGGCAGTCGTTGCACAAGTCGGCAAAGCGGGTGAATGGCTACCTCATACGCAATTTGAGTGGCATACCCGTGGCCCCGGATTCGGGCAAATGGTTGGCCGCCCAAACGGCTCAGAAACCGAAATCGGGGAAGCGCAGCCGCCGTGGAGTCCGGATCGAACTGGGATTCCCCACACGCGAAGAACTCGGCATCCCAGCGGGAGACAAGTATTTCTACCCCGCGGCGATCGAATATGGCACCCACAAGACGAGGCAGGGACGTGGTCCGCTTCCCGCGTTTGCACCGGTGCGTCGGGCCGTGAATGAGAACACGGACAAGGAACATCGGCTGATGGGGACGGAGATCGGCCAGGGTATCGAACGCGAAGCCCGCCGGGCATTTGCCAAGATGAAGATCAAATGAGTATTGCCGGAGCGTTGTCATCGCATCTGAAAGCCAATACGGACGTCAGCCTGGCGGTCGGCAGCCGAGTCTACCGTGGGGTCGCGCCACAGGGGACACCGTTCCCATACATCGTGATCCAGCAGATAAGCGGTCGTCACGTGCGGCATATGACGGCGGCCTCTGGTTTGGCCGGCCCGGTGTTCCAAATAAGTTGCGTCGCCGACGATCCTGTCGGTGCGGATGATTTGTCCGATGCCGTTCGTGAGGCGTTGGATCATTTTGAAGGCACCATAGGGACGCCGCCGAATACGGCAACGGTGCAAGCCGCATTTGTCGAAGGCGAGGCCTATACGTTCGATCCGCCTCGTGATGCGAGTGACGTCGGAATCCACGTGGTGCGGACGACTCTTGAGGTATGGCACACTGAAACGGTTCCGGTGTTCGCGCACGTGTAGCGGACTGCTTCGCACATTAGGAGTGAGTTATGGCAATAGGCGACACATCATTAGGAACCGGATCAACGCTCACGTTTGCGGGTGTGACGGCGGATCTGTTGAGTCTCTCGTTGGGCGATATGACCCGGGATACTGCTGCAGCGCATCATATGGGCACGACGGGAGCGCAGCCCAAACTCTTCGGCAAGACATACGGCGCGGGAACAATTACGGCGGAACTGCACTTCAAGGGAGACGAAACCCCTGATACCCCAATGAAAGCGACGTCGAGCACTCTTACTATTGTTCTCCCCGAACTGAGTCAATGGGAATGGCTCATAGCGGGCATGACCGGTTTCGAGTGGAACGATCCACTTGAAGACGTGATGACCGCTACGGCCAC
>LAZR01002632.1_pt1 | contig 10339 bp, 9 predicted proteins | sample 329461 | NCBI WGS metagenome assembly LAZR01 (sample SAMN03002196, study PRJNA259156) | marine sediment metagenome | biome: sea floor; feature: Hydrothermal impacted sediments; material: marine sediment; isolation source: Loki non-amplified sample from Loki's castle hydrothermal vent sediment ...
GGCGGACACGCAGGACGAGGTGATGACTACCATTACCACGTATCGCCAACGTGTATGATTGACACAATGAAAAACCAATCAAGCGATGCCATTATTGGTTGGGCTTACGATGGTTATCCGCTTTATGGCAGTAAAAACCCAGACGGCAGTTTAATTGCAAAAGGTGACCTTGATGTATGTAACGGACAAACCGACGACACATTTGGCTATCGCTACCAAACATCAGCTACGCCGCCGTATATTATTCAGTGCTTAGTAGGTGAAGTAGATACAGCAAAATTACCAAGAGTGTCACCACTGAGTGGCGATACTCAAGGTATAAGAGCCGACTTACGCCCGCCACAAGGAGGCGTTAAAAACCTAACGCACACAATCTCTGAAAACGGCAGCCGTACAATGAGCTACTCATACAAAGGCGAAAACTACTTTACTACCTACAGCCCTGCATCACAGGGAAAAGACTGCTATAGCTTTAAACAAAAAACCATCAGTAATAGTGGCAAAGTTCAAACAGGTACATTCTGTAGAGGTCAGCAACCAAATCACCTTACTCCTACAGTCACTAAGCAAAATACAAATCCTGCCATTACGGGCAAGCATAACTTAAAACTAGAAGCATGGGCTGATAACTGGTTTACAGCCTACATAGGCGAGCAGTTACTTGTTGAAGATTCTGTGCCTATAACCACAGAGCGTTCATTTAATGCCGAAAGTATTACGTTTTCTGCAAACTACCCTATTGAGCTTAATTTAATAATTAAAGACTTTAAGCAAAACGACACTGGGCTCGAATACATCGGTGCTAAAAATCAGCAAATGGGTGATGGCGGTTTTATTATGCAACTTACCGACACCAATACAAATAAAGTGGTTGCGGTAAGCAATAAAAGCTTTAAATGCGAAATACTTCACAAAGCGCCGCTTAACAAATTATGCGAAAGCGAAACAAACCCTGTTGCGGGCGAAGGCGCTTGTACGTTTATGTCAAAAGAAGCACCAACTAACTGGCTGCAAAGTAACTTTGACGATACGAATTGGGCTAATGCAGTAGAGCACAACTTTGCCGATGTAGGACCAAAAGACGGTTACGACGATATTAACTGGGATAAAAACGCAAAATTCATATGGGGCAAAGACTTAGAAACCGACAACACCCTTATTTGTAAAGTAACTATTGAGCAACCTCAATAAACAAAAAGGTCTCCGCTTCAATAAAAGGTAGTAATTATGTATTTTTTTAAAAAATTAAAATGGCTAATGCTAGCGTGTATTTTAACAAGCATGTGCGCTCAAGTGAGCGCCCATGTATTAAAAAACACAACAGCCCAAGTAATTTTAAGAGATGGGCAAGTTGAAGTAAAAGTATTAACTAATGCTGAGCATTTAATTTCAGCGCTGCAAAGCGAGCAAGCATGGCTTATGGGCGATATTGATAAGCTTATGCCTACAAACTTAAGTGCAGAGCAACAAGAAGAGTTTGTAAAAAATGCACTTAAACAAAAAACGAGCTTACGTGTAAATCAGCAAGTTATCGTGTTTGAACGCGTCGTTTTTACCACCAGCAACAACGAAGCGCACGACCTAGAAATTGTTTTTCAAGCGAAGCACTCATTTACAACAGTAGATGAGCTTGCCATATCGTTCCCTAAAAGTTTAGGTGCAGTACACGCAAGCTTTGTAAAACCACAATATAAGTTACTGGGTGCTGGCGATACCGCAAAAATAAAGTTCTAGCCCAAGAATCAACATACCTAAAAGCTTACTTAAAAAGGATTTTAGTAAGCAACTCCCTAAATACGCTAATTGTAGGCACATAATCAATATGCAATACTGCTTGGTACGTTAACGTCATGATCTTTACTATTTGCCAATCAGTGAAATTAATACATAAATTCTTTTTAGCTTTTTTTATCACTAATATCGCCCTTGTTGGGCTTATGTTTGTGTTTATATACATGACCTTTTCGTCAGGTTTTAACGACTTTGTTGAACAAGAAGAAACAAAACATGTAGCAATGGTTAAGCATCAACTTATTGAGCTTTATAGCGGATTAGGCAGTTGGCAACCCATTACACAAAGCACGCAATTATGGCGCTCTATTGTAGAGCCGCAAAAAAAGCCAGGCGAGCCCAAAGCGAATAAACACACAAGCACCCCACCCAAACCAAATAACAGCAATGCAACGCCTTCTTTATTGTGGGTACATTTACCTGCAGGTTCCCTTAAAACAGGGCAACGTATAAGTTTATATGATCAAAATAAAAAGGTTGTTGTTGGTAGGGCTAATTTAAACGACAACCCACATATAGAACCTATTTTATTAAACAATAACGTTATAGGCTGGATAGGTTTAGTACCTTCAAAACTTGTGCAAAGTAGCCCAGCAAAAGCATTTTTAGCAGCGCAATTTCATAACTATTTTATGATCACATTACTCGTTATTGTGCTCGCATTTATTATGGCTATTGTGTTATCTCGCCATTTAATAAAACCAATAAAGCAAATAGTGACTGGCACCGATGAGTTAACAAAAGGAAATTTTGCCAGCAGAGTCATCCCCTCTAGTAAAGATGAGCTAGGTACCCTATCCAACAACTTTAACGCCTTAGCCCACACGCTTGAGCAAAACCAACAAATGCGATTCCAATGGGTGTCAGACACATCCCACGAATTAAGAACCCCACTTACTGTACTACGCTCGCATTTACTAGCCGTGCAAGATGGCGTATTTACAGCCGACACAAAGCGTATTAATTTACTCATAAACCAAGTAGATAACTTAAGTCACATTGTTGACGACCTAGCTCAACTAGCACAAACAGATAGCGTTAATTTAACCTATAACAATGCGCGCATTGATTTAATCACTATTTTTGAGCAATCAATTGAAAACTACACCGCTCGCTTTAAAGAGCGTGAATTAAATGTAGATAGCAAAAGCTTAGCCAAAGCCGGTAAATGTATAATAAATGGCGATAAAGAACGCCTTGTGCAATTATTTTCAAACCTGTTAGAAAACACCTGCAGATACACGCATAAAGGTGGGCAAGTAATAATACTTGCCAACAAAACACCCAATAACATTGAGCTTATTTTACAAGACTCAGCCCCAAGTGTTTTACCAAACGACTTACAAAAATTGTTTGAGCGTTTTTATCGCGTTGAAAAATCTCGAAGCCGAGAGCACGGCGGCTCCGGCTTAGGGCTTGCACTTTGCAAACAAATAGTAGAAGCACATGGTGGTCAAATATCGTTGCACAACTCACCACTTGGTGGACTAGAAGTTAAAATAACGCTGGCACTTTTAGGTTAAAATAATGGCATCACAAAAAATACTTATCGTTGAAGACGAAGAAAACATTGCAGAGGTACTTATTGCCTACGCTAAGCAACAAGATTACGAAACTGAGCACTTTAATAGCGGCAAGGGTGTAGTTAGTTTTGTAAAACAAAACGCAGTAGATTTAATACTTCTTGATTTAATGTTGCCAGATGTTGATGGCATAGAGCTATGTAAGCAAATTAGAGCCTTTTCAAGTGTGCCTATTATTATGCTTACCGCAAAAAGTGAAGAAATAGACCGCTTACTGGGTTTAGAGATCGGCGCCGATGACTACATATGCAAACCTTTCAGCCCCAAAGAAGTTATAGCACGCATAAAAGCCGTACTAAGAAGAACCAGCCAGCCTAAAATAAATATTATCAATTATAATAATTTTCAATTATACAAAGACGATTACGAAGCGCGCCTAAACGGCAAAAGTATTGGCTTTACCGCCGTCGAGTTTAAAATATTTTTACTATTTATAAGCCACGTAGGGCGTGTTTTTACCCGCGAAGATATTATTAATAACGTATACAGCGACACAACCGACATATCCGATCGCAACATTGATACACACATTAAAAATATACGAAAAAAGATTAACGACATTCAAGCAGGACTAAACCCAATAGCAGCGGTTTATAGTGTGGGCTATAAATTTAAAGAGTAGGTTTAGCCGCTTAAAATAACAGCATTAAAAACGAGGGAAGTATGGTTCCCAACGCATTAATTTTTCGATAAACAATGATTTGCTTCCGCGCACCTGAGCTATAACTAAAAACGTTAGTAGTACATGAGCTCGCTAACTTTAAAGAAAAAGACCATAACAAAGGCTTTTATAAACGTTGCTGCCATAAGGAACCGCAGTATCACCAATTGGAATTAGATTTAAGGATATTTTGTGTGGTAGTGGCGATGGGAGAGAGTCCGTATTTGTAAATTTTTAGTTGTCTTTATCATAAGCTTTTACGAAATCTGAAAACTTACGAACATCCGATAAATCGAAATCTGAAATATACGGATAACCTAATTTAGACAAAACTTCAGCGTATCCCTCAATAAAAAACACTAGAATACTGGACATAAATAAATAGTTTATTTCATTTCGCTTAATTTCCTGTAGTGGTTCATAAGTATGACTTATATTCTCTTGCATTAAAGCATCAAAACCAGAGTGGGAATGGGATGACCAAAAAGAGTATTTATCGTATAGAAACTTTGGCATATTGAGATCATTACCTAATTCGTACCAACTTTTAGGTTTCCAATCATACTTTTTAGGCCCTTTAAAATTGTTCAATTCTAGTCGTGAAGTTAATTCATCCATAATTTCCTGTTCTTGAAGAATTTTATTATCTAATTCAACACTACTAACTCTTAGCTTATTCCTTCCCCTATTTCTATATCCAAGTAGCTTGTACCAATCTACAATATCGTGATCAATTTCATCTCCAAAAAAATGATAAGCGATTACTACCAAATTCTCATATGAAACTCTTAAAAGTGCTATCACACTCGAATTATCGTAATAAAGATAACTCTTTTCTAAATGATTAAATTCAAGCGTATTAGCCATTAACATTTCTGTAGTATTGAGATGCTTTAAGAGCTTGATAGAAGCAACATTCATGAAGTAATAGTTATCATCTTTTTCGTTTATAAATTTGAAACCAGATTCAAACATGTTGCAAGCAATTCGGTAAAACTTACTGTAATCCTTTTGGCTAACCATAGAATCCATCTTATTTAAAATATTATTTAACTTTGATAGTAAATTGAATACTTTATTTCTAAGCTAAACGGGGATCTAAAAAACGCGATATCAAATCGCGCTTTTTCTGGATTTGTATTAACTTACTGATAGCTGTGTAAACGTTGGGTTTCGTTTCACTCAAACCAACCTACGTAACTTTAAAGCCCTAAGCCTGCCATAAAGTCGTCATCGGCATCGTCTTGCACAACATCTTTAGCCTTTGAGTTTTCTTTTTCAGCCTTCTTTTTAGCTTCGTTTTCAATTATGTCGTCTGGGTCTAGTGCTTCTGCAATATCAAAGTCGTGTAATTTAATGAACTCTGTTTTATCCATCGCTAATTCCAAGTAAAAAATATTTTGTTTACTTGTGGTGAATGTTACGCGGCGGGCTTGCGGGCGATCCATTGTGGTATCTACCGATATTTGCACTTGCTTATTTATTGCCATCATTTTTGGCTGGTTTTGCGTAATAGACGTATGTAATTGCTCACGCACTTTAGACGTAAAGTCGCCAACAATTTGATTCATCAACTCGCCTAGTACGTTTGATACGTCGTCTGATAAATGGCTATGCGCTATTTCATCTTCTGGCATCCCCATGTTGCGCATGTAATCGCCATAAATTTCCATCGCCGCTTGCGAAGTAAAGTTGGTAATTACAAGCCCGGTAAAACCGCCGTCAAATAAAACAAAGCAGCCAATATCTGGTCGCATACATGTACGTGTTATTTTTTGCACCATGGCTGAGTAGCTAATACCATTACCGCTGGCTGATGTGAGTACGCCTGTCACTGAATGACAAAGGGTTGCTAATATATCGTCTGTGCTGATAACCTTACTTTTGCTCATTTAATCTTCTCTTTTGTACTTATTATGCATAATTCTAGTCAAGCTACTGAATTTATCACTGACTATCCAGTATAAAATGTTAAAATAGCGCCATTATTTACAAAGAGACTGCCTTCGTGACCATAAAAGACAGTATTTATGCCTCTGAGCAACAAGTAAAAGATTTTAGCTTTGACCAAAATGTAGTCGAAGTTTTTCCAGATATGATTCAGCGCTCTGTGCCTGGCTACGCAACTATTGTAAGTACAATGGGTAAACTTGCGGGTGAATACGCGCAAAGTAACTCAAATCTTTATGATTTAGGCTGCTCACTGGGCGCAGTAACACTTAGCATGCGACGAAATATTCGCACCGATAACTGCCATATAATAGCGGTAGATAACTCTCAAGCTATGGTTGAGCGTTGTAAGGTACATTTACAAGGTTTTAAATCAGATGTGCCTGTTACTGTTACTTTAGGCGATATTAACGAGCTTGAGATTCAAAACGCCTCAGTAGTAGCAATGAACTTTACGCTGCAGTTTATTCCGCATGCTCAGCGCCAAGCCGTGCTTGAAAAAATATACGCTAATTTAAAACCAGGTGGTGTATTGCTGCTAAGCGAAAAAATTAAAGCTGAAAACGAGCAATGCGACAATTTATTGATTGATTTGCACCACGACTTTAAACGACACAATGGTTACTCTGAGCTTGAAATAAGCCAAAAGCGTACCGCCATCGAAAACGTTATGCGCCCAGATACACTAAGCGCTCACTTTACTCGCTTACAAGATATTGGTTTTAGCCAAACTCAAGTGTGGTATCAATGTTTTAATTTTTGCTCAATGGTAGCAATTAAATAAAGAGAGTCATCCATGTCTCAATGGTTTAACCAATTTTACGCATCTATCGCACAAAGCCCACTTAGTCACTGGCTAGAAACCCTTCCTGCACAATTAAAACATTGGCAGTTAGAGGCAAGCCATGGCGATTTACCTAAATGGCAAAAAGTACTTAAAAACTTGCCTGAGGTGGCTACAACACACGTTGATATTTCTACTAAGGTAGAAATTGGCGCCCCAGGGGAGATGAGTGATGGCGAGCAAAAGCAAGCCATGCATTTATTAAAACGCATGATGCCATGGCGCAAAGGCCCATTTAGTGTGCACGGTATTGAAATAGACACAGAGTGGCGCAGTGATTGGAAGTGGGACAGACTCCTACCTCATATTGAGCCATTAAAAGGCCGCACCGTTTTAGATATTGGTTGTGGCTCAGGTTATCATTTATGGCGTATGCGCGGTGAAGGCGCAGAGTTTGTGGTGGGTATTGATCCGTCTGATTTATTTTTATGTCAGTTTCAGGCAATTAAACACTACAACCCAGACGAAAACGTGCATTTACTGCCACTAGGCGTTGAAGCATTACCCGAGCTTAAAGCATTTGATACGGTTTTTTCGATGGGCGTACTTTATCATCGTCGCTCACCTATCGACTTTTTAGCGCAGTTAAAAGCGCAGCTTCGCCCAGGCGGCGAACTCGTACTTGAAACCCTAGTAATTGAAGGCGACGAAAACACAGTACTAGTCCCTACTGATCGCTACGCTAAAATGCGCAATGTGTGGTTTATCCCAAGTACTGCAGCATTAAAGCTATGGATGGAACGCGTTGGCTTTAAAGATGTACAAATAAAAGATTGCGCTATTACCACGCTTGAAGAACAACGCAAAACCGACTGGATGGAAAACGAATCGTTAATCGACTTTTTAGATCCAAACGATACAAGTAAAACAATTGAAGGCTACCCTGCTCCACTTCGAGCCATATTAACCGCAAAAGCATAGCTGTTAATTAAACGCCTTTAATACTAAAAAAACGCCTATGGGCGTTTTTTTGTTTATTTAAACAACAGACAGCGGACAAGTGTCCTTGTTAATTATTTCAAAATTACATTTGAGCTAGCCGCGACCCTGCAATTGTTGTAAAATACGCGCGTTTCTAAGCAACCCAAAACAACTATTTTGAGGAAAACCTGTGAGCGAACAAAAACAGTCTCTAAGCTATAAAGACGCGGGCGTAGATATCGACGCTGGTAATGCACTTGTTGAGCGTATTAAAGGCGTAGTTAAAAAAACTCGTCGTCCTGAAGTAATGGGCGGAATTGGTGGTTTTGGCGCACTTTGCGAAATTCCTGAAGGCTACAAGCAACCAGTATTAGTTGCAGGCACAGATGGCGTTGGTACTAAACTACGTTTAGCAATCGACTTAAAAAAACACGATACGGTTGGTATTGATTTAGTTGCAATGTGTGTAAACGACTTAATTGTTCAAGGTGCTGAACCCCTGTTTTTTCTAGATTACTATGCAACTGGTAAGCTAGATGTAGACACAGCAGCTGACGTAGTTACAGGTATTGGCAAAGGTTGTGAAATTTCAGGTTGTGCCCTAATTGGTGGCGAAACAGCTGAGATGCCAGGTATGTATGATGGTGAAGACTACGACATGGCAGGCTTTTGTACCGGCGTTGTAGAAAAATCAAAAATTATTGATGGCACAAAAGTAGCAGCAGGCGATCAGCTTATTGCGCTTGCTTCAAGCGGTCCTCATTCAAATGGCTTCTCTTTAATTCGTAAAGTACTTGAAGTGTCAAACGCTGATACCAGCGCTGACTTTGAAGGTAAAACATTAGGCGAAACCTTACTTGAGCCTACGCGTATTTACGTAAAACCTTTACTTGAGTTATTCAAAAACGTTGACGTACATGCGCTTTCGCATATTACTGGCGGCGGTTTTTGGGAAAACATTCCACGCGTATTACCCGCTTCAGCAAAAGCTGTAGTTAAAGGTGATAGCTGGCAGTGGCCACCAATTTTTAATTGGTTACAAGAAAACGGCAACATTACTACACACGAAATGTACCGTACATTTAACTGTGGTGTAGGCATGGTTTTAGTAGTCCCTGCAGATAAACTTGAGCAAAGCTTAACAATGCTAAAAGACTTGGGCGAAAATGCATGGCACCTTGGTGAAATTCAAGATGCAGCAGCTGGCGAAGAGCAAGTTGAAATTGTAGGTGGTGCTAAGTAATGGCACCGACTCGTCTGGTAGTTTTAATCTCAGGTAGTGGCTCTAATTTACAAGCCATCATAGATGCCTGCGAACGTGGCGAGATAAACGGACATATAGCGGCTGTTATTAGTAATAAAGCTGACGCTTATGGCCTAGAGCGTGCAAAACAAGCCGGTATTGCTACAAAAGTGCTCAGTCATAAAGATTTTGACTCGCGCGAAGCGTACGATGCGCAATTAATGAACGTTATCGACTCTTTTATGCCAAATCTAGTTGTATTAGCTGGGTTTATGCGTATTCTTACTCCTGGCTTAGTGCAAAAATATGTTGGAAAAATGTTGAACATTCATCCATCTTTGTTGCCTAAGTATCAGGGGCTGAATACCCACCAAAGAGCAATTGATGCAAAAGACGATGTTCATGGCGTAAGTGTTCACTTTGTTACTGAAGAATTAGACGGCGGTCCCGTTATCCTTCAGGCGCAAATACCTGTACTCAAGGATGATACAGCAGAAACATTAGCAAAACGCGTGCATGAGCAAGAGCATATAATTTATCCTTTGGTGGTCAAGTGGTTCAGTGAACACAGACTTACTATGGAAGCAGATTATGCAGTTCTTGACAAAAAACAACTTCCTGCACACGGCGCGCACTACCCACAATAAAAAAATAAGTGCCCTGTTGTTATGTGCGGGCGCTTTACTTCCAACTAGCCTAATTGCAGGCGAATTGACCCAGTATCAAGCTAATTACGATATTTTACGCAAAGGTAAAAATCATGGTGAGGCTGTTCGTGAGCTCAAAAAAACGGGCGATGATACTTATGAACTAACATACCACAGCAATATTGAGTGGATGATCTTTTCTGATTCTCGTGAAGAAACATCAGAGTTTACCTTTAAAGATGGTAAGGTTACCCCGCATCATTACAATATGATCCGCACCGGTACAGGCCCAGATAAAGATTATAAGATTGATTTTGATACGACAAATAAGGTAGTGACTAGCAGCGCTAGCGAATACCCACTAAAATGCGAATGGACTGATGAATTTCAGGATGCTATTTCGTACCAAGTGCAAGTGCGCGAAGGATTGAAAAAAGGTGAAACGAGCTTTTCATTTCCGCTTATAGACAAAAAAGGTAATCGCCGCGACTACAACTTTGAAGTATCTGGCACCGAGATGATTTCGTTGCCTATTGGTAATGTAGAAGCCATTAAAGTAAAACGTTTATACGATAACGATAAACGCCAAGCGATTGCGTGGTTTGCGCCAGAAATGGATTACATGCTGGTACGTATGTGGAAAGGCGAAAAAGGTATGGAGCAGTTTGAAGTTCAAATGAATTCATTTACTGTTACTGC
>LAZR01002633.1_pt1 | contig 10338 bp, 11 predicted proteins | sample 329461 | NCBI WGS metagenome assembly LAZR01 (sample SAMN03002196, study PRJNA259156) | marine sediment metagenome | biome: sea floor; feature: Hydrothermal impacted sediments; material: marine sediment; isolation source: Loki non-amplified sample from Loki's castle hydrothermal vent sediment ...
AGTATTATGAGTATTGAATACCCTTTACTTGTAATGCTTGGGGCTTTTTTAACATTTTATTTAGCTAAGCATAGTCGCTTTGACGGGGTTAGAGCATCGTCTTCACTTTCTATTATTGCTTATTTAATTTTTAGCGCCTTAAATTTAAACCCCGATTTATACGCAATTGTATTTTTTGGCGGTACATTTATAGGTATGAGCGCCCCACATCGCTTTGGTATTTATACCGTAGCAAGCTCGTCTATCTTATTTTCAATATTGTTTGAGCATCTTGTACCAAAACTTGACGGCTATGGCGGTGCATTAGGTATTAGTGCATTTTTGTCTGTCTGTATTTGCCATACCTGTATTTTACTAGGTGCCCCAAGAAGTAAAAAACCACAATAACTTATTTATGTTTAATGCTACTTGTAGGGTAGCCAAATAGCACTCTACATTTAGCTTTTATTCCTGATGCCTTATAAACACTTTTAAATAAGTGCTCCCACTGATGAAACGTAATAACGACTGGGTTATTGCTATTAAGCTGCCCTATAATGCCGTATTTACAAGGCTTTGATTTATCTTCTTCTACAAAGGTGCCAAATAACTTATCCCAAATAATAAGTACACCTGCAAAATTTTTATCAAGGTAACCTGCATTTATTGCGTGATGAACTCGATGATGCGAAGGCGTATTAAATACTTTTTCAAACCAGCCTAACTTACCCACTATTTGAGTATGTACAAAAAATTGATACGCCAAATTTAATGCAACCACGCTAAATACTGTTAGCGGTTCAAATCCAATTAAAATCATAGGTAGCCAAAACATCCACATACCGGCTACGGGGTACATTAAGCTTTGCCTAAATGCGGTGGTGAAATTCATTTTAGTTGAGCTATGGTGCACCACATGTGCAGCCCACAACCAATGAATATGATGCGATGCTTTATGAAACCAATAATACAAAAAATCTTGCAGTAAAAATGCAAATGCAATACTTAATATACTCACTTCAATATCAAACAATCTATAGTTATACAACCAATTAAATAAAGGCATTAATAGCAGTAACGCAATAGCATCGGCGCCTTGGTGCAATAGCGCTAACACTGTATTTGCTAGGCTATCTTTTATGTCGTAATAGCGCTTAAACTTAATAAACTCAGAGCAAACAAATATCAAAAATAATGGGCTCAGAGCGAGTAAAATAATTTCTGAGTTCATGCTTTACCCACCAAAAAATAATTATTTAAATTGTTTAACGCTTGGGTTATATCTTTTGTAATAACATATTTAAGTAATGCATTTGGCATCCACCACGGAGCTGAGCAGCTTATGCAATAGTTAAGTTCGGTAACTAAAGTATTGATGTCTTTATTTGCAGTGAGGTATATATCGCCTCGATGATTAGCTACTGGTTTATCGCCTACTATTTGATAACTTATATGATTTTGATCGGCACTGATTACTTGCTCCGAAAACGTTATTTTACCTATTTTAACTTGCCTAACAGCTCCTTTCCCGCCTTCTATTTGCCCTTCGTTTTGTGCTTGTAGCAGCTTAAATTTGGCATTAAAAAATCGATGCAACTGTTGATGATCCAATAGTGTGCTTATTATTTGCTTTGGCTGTGCATTAAGCGTTTGTTTAATTGTTATAAGTATCATTTTTACAGCAAGAGGTTATTAGGCATTCAACTAGCATATAAAAATTTAACGTGGCAAACTTGCTAATACACGACTATTTTTTAGCTTTAGATGACAAATGCACACATTAGCTGATCATTACTTTTCAAGTATTCTTGATTACTTACAAGCGCAAGGCATTAATACTAAAACGGCTTTGCACGCTATTAGCTTTGACGAATTTAGTAATCAGCATACCCATCAATTAGCGCCGCGTATTAGTTTAAATAGTTACAATGCTTTATTAGTTTATGGCAAGAAAACACTTAACGACCCTCTTTTTGGTTTTACCCTAGGTCAACAAATTCGCACTGCTGACTACGGCGTTTTAGGTTACTTAATTGAATCAAGCGATAACTTAAGCAGTGCCATTAAAGCATTGTTAAGCTACGACAGCTTGGTGGCTGATATTGGTAAGGCCAAGTTTGAACTAAATATTGATACAGCAATTATTCGTTGGATTGCTCATCAAAGTTGTAATGAGCATGTTGTTTTACGAAACATGACCGCGTGGGTAAGTGTAATTCGCCAGTTAATAAACTTAACGCTTTCGCCAAGTAGTATTAGTTTCACTTATAATTGGTTGCCATTGCAAAGACGCGCCCTTGAATCATGGTTTAAATGCCCTGTAAAAAGCAGTGCTGAATATAATCAAATTAACTTTCCGAGCCATTATTTAACGCTGCCCTTTAAAACCGATAACGCCATTATTAATTCTACTTTTAAGCAATTGTCAGAGCAGCAACTCTCTAATTTTAAAAGCCAGCAGCGTATTGACGATAAAGTTAATCAGTTACTTACAGCTAAAACCACCTTGCAAAACTGTAACCTAATAGGCATAGCTGATGCGCTTAATTTAACACCCCGAACGCTACAACGACGCTTAAAAGAACAAAACTTAACCTTTGCTCAGTTACTTGAAAAAGAACGTAAAAAACGTGCAGATACATTAATAGCCAGCATGCCACTTGCTGATTTATCTAATATTTTAGGATTTAAAGATCAAAGCTCTTTTAATCGCGCATTTTTACGCTGGCATAAGTGCTCGCCATTAAAATTTACAAAAAACGCTAAATCAAAGTAAGGTGCTAATGCTGTTTATTTACATTAAATAAACATAAAATGTATACCTTTTAAGCAGCACTCTTTACACTAGCGATAATATTATTTAAAAAGATTTGTTTATGTTAGTGCGTGTTGTATTTAGTGCCTGTGTATTTATGTTTTATAGCGCCATATGTAACGCAGACCCCGTCACATTTATAGCTGAAGACCTTCCTCCTTATCACTTTAAAAATCAGCAAGGTGAAGTAAGCGGCGCTTTAGTCGACATTGCCAAAGCAGTTGTGAAGCAAACAAACTTAACCGCTAATTTTGAAATAATGCCTATGGCCCGCGTTTTTAAGGAGCATCAAACAAGTACCAACGCCATAATGTTGTCTTTGTTAAAAACCCCAGAGCGGATTAATAAATATACGTGGTTAGGCGAAGTGTACTTCGCAGATGCTTATTTAATTAGTTTAAAAAACCATGTAGATGAAGTCGTTCACTTAAATTTTGCTAAAGAGTATAAAGTAGCAACCATTCGAGGCTACCTGAGTGAGGCCTACTTAAAGCAAAAAGGCTTTACCGAAAACAAAAACTTGATACTGGTCAGCTACTATAACCAACTTTGGCAAATGCTTTATAAAAACCGTATCGACTTTGTAGTAACTAATACACTTACACTTGATAACGAGTTAAAAAGCCTAGAACTCGATCCTAGCCTAATAACAAAACGAATTCATTTAAGCGATTTGCCCTCTTCACTTAATTTTGCAGCAAGTAACCAACTTAATCCTAAAACAGCTAAAGCACTCTCTGACGCATTAAATAATATTAAAGAAAATGGTGAATACCGTGCCATTTTAAACAAGTGGCAACTTTTATTACCAAACACGACTAACTTGCAGCACTAACCATGGTTAAAGCCCGACATTAGTTATTGGCAGTGGTTATTAAGTTATTTGCTAAACGCTGCAAAGCAAACTACAAAATTAATACCCCCCAAAAAAACTACACTTTAGCGCCAAAGGCCACGTTAAACATCATTAAGAGGATAGCCAAGCACATAAAAAATACATACCGCAAACACCTCCATAAAAGCCGTTAAAAAACACCCCAACCAAATTGGTATAACAAAAAATCATTTAAAAAATATTTAATTTTACTAATTGGTAAGTTTTAATTGTTAAATTGGTATGCTAGATTGAGATTAAACGATGCCTGTACCGCACAATTTTTACTTCATCACACAGAGACAATAATGATAAAAAATACATCCACATTTAAACTTACGGCTTTAGCCGTTATCACCCCTTTACTTTTTACCGCTTGTTCAAGTACCCAAAGCACTAATCAGCAAAGCGATGCGCCTGTACCTGCAACAAAGTTTGATTTATCTCACTGGAAAATAAATGTACCAGTTGATTTAAACAACGACGGTAAAATTGATGAAATAGATGTAGAAGAAATTCAGACTTACGCACACCCTGATTTTTTCTATCTTGATGATAAAGGCTACATGGTATTTACCTCCCCTAATAAAGCGCTTACAAGTGCCAATTCTACTAATACCCGTAGTGAACTTAGACAAATGATCCGTGGATCAAATACTAAAATTAAAACTAAACACTCTAAAAACAACTTTGCTTTAGCTGTTCACCCGCTATCTGACCGATTTGGTTCTGTTGGTGGAAAAATGGAAGCAACGTTAAAAGTAGATCACGTTGCACTTCGTGCGACTGATCCTGATAAAAAAGCGGCTTACTCGGTTGTTGTAGGGCAAATTCACGCAGGTAAAGATCAGGCACTTATTGATACCAAGCTTGGTTATGGCTGGGGCAATGAACCACTTAAAATATATTACAAAAAATGGCCAGGACATAAAACAGGCTCAGTTTTTTGGAACTACGAACGTAACTTAGCTAAAACAAATCCTGACCGTACAGACATTACTTACCCTGTTTGGGGTAATACATGGGAAAACCCTAACGAGCCAGGCAGCGCCGGTATTGCACTAGGTGAAGAATTTAGCTACACGGTAAATGTGTATAAAAATGTTATGCACCTTACATTTAGCGCACAAGGCAAAGAAGACGTTAACTACTCTATTAACTTAGGTAATAACGTAGATGCTTATGGCAAAGTAGATGAAAAAGACCATCCACATGGTTACGCTACAGATTGGCATTACTTTAAAGCCGGCGCTTATAACCAATGTAGTACTAAAAGCGCGAAAGGTATTTGGTACCCTGGTTGTTTAGGTACTGGCGATTGGACTAAAGATAAACAAAATGGCGATTACGCTCAAGTAAGCTTTAGTAAACTAGAGTTGAGCCCTGCGACACCGCCAACAAAATAACTAGGCTAGTATAACCTCAGATAAGTAATTTTTTAGTGATGTAAAAAGTGGCGTTGGTAGATTATTAATATCGCACCAGCGCCACTTTAAACATTTATTAGGCTCTTTAAGTTCAGGCTCTCCGCCTTCAAAATCAGCTTTTACATACAACGTAATATAGTGTTTGTTCTCTGCCGTAAAAATATCATTGGTAAAATCAAGCTTAGTAATTTTACTTACCTTTAAACCTGTTTCTTCAAACACTTCACGTATTGCACATTGCTCAACACTTTCACCAAACTCTAAATGCCCTCCAGGTGTTGCCCATGTATTAGCACCGTGCGCGCCAATGCGCTCACCTAGTAAAATTGTGTTTTGATGCTTTATAATAACCGCAACCCCTACTCTTACTACATTACTCATATCGTCTTTTCTCTTATTTTTACTGCCCGCCATGCTGAACCACACGCTTTGTATTGTCAATTTGGTATTTTTAAAACCAGTATATTGATTAACTTTTAGCCGACCAAGGTCGAATAGCTTGCTTGCTAAAAAAAGCCTACATTTTGTAAGGTCTCTCTCACACACTAGCCTAGGAGCCTTATATGTCAGGCGAATATCAACAGCAATATAATGCATTTAAACAAAACCCAGCCCAATTTTGGCTCGAACAAAGTAAAAATATTCCATGGTATAAAACTCCCACAAAAGCATACACACAAGACGACGATGGGCTTTATCATTGGTTTAGCGACGGGCAATTAAACACCAGTTTTTTAGCGCTAGACCAGCACGTTATTGCCGGATTTGGAGAGCAAACTGCACTGATTTACGATTCCCCAGTCACTAATACAAAGCAAACTTATAGCTACTCACAACTACAACAAGAAGTTGCTAAATTTGCAGGCGTAATACAATCGTTAGGCGTTACAAAAGGCGACTGCATTGTTATTTATATGCCAATGATCCCACAAGCTGTTATTGGTATGTTGGCATGCGCTCGCCTTGGTGCTATTCATTCTGTGGTATTTGGTGGGTTTGCTGCACACGAATTGGCTGTACGCATTGATGATGCCAAGCCCAAACTTATACTGAGTGCCTCATGCGGTGTTGAAGTAAGCAGCGTTATTGAATACAAACCACTTATTGATAACGCAATAGACTTAGCTATGCACAAAGTAGAGCACTGCGTTATTTATCAGCGTCCACAAGTCAGGGCCACTCTTAAGCCTAAACGAGACATAGATTGGACTCAGGCAATACAAACGGCTGCAAGCGCAGATCCGGTGCCTGTAAATGGTGACGATCCGCTTTATATTTTATATACCTCAGGCACCACAGGCACACCCAAAGGCGTAGTGCGCGAAAATGGCGGTCACGCAGTGGCAATGCAATACAGCATGGAAACCGTTTATGGTATGAAGCCCGGCGACGTATTTTGGGCAGCGTCTGACATTGGCTGGGTAGTTGGGCACTCTTATATAGTTTACGCGCCGCTAATGTATCGCTGCGCGACCGTATTATATGAAGGTAAACCCGTTAAAACGCCCGATGCTAGTGCATTTTGGCGCGTGGTTGAAGAATATAAAGTAAATGCATTATTTAGTGCCCCCACCGCATTTAGAGCAATTAAAAAAGAAGATCCAAATGCCGATGGTTTTAATCAATACGATACCTCTAGCTTAAAACGTTTGTTTTTAGCCGGCGAGCGATTAGACCCTCCCACTTACGAGTGGCTTAAAGAAAAAACCAAACTGCCAGTGCTCGATCACTGGTGGCAAACCGAAACCGGCTGGGCCATCGCCTGCAACCCCGTAGGCATTGAAGAATTAGTAACAAAACCAGGCAGCTCAACAGTCCCAACACCTGGCTTTGATGTGCAAATACTAAATATGCATGGCGAGCAATGTGCACCAAACGAGCAAGGTGCTGTAGTAATAAAACTCCCACTGCCGCCAGGGTGCATGCCAACCGTTTGGCAAAATACCCCGCGCTTTAAAGCAGGCTATTTAACGCAGTACCCTGGCTATTATCTTTCAGGCGACGGCGGCTACATAGATGAAGATGGGTACTTATTTATAATGGGACGCACCGATGATGTAATTAACGTAGCAGGCCATAGACTTTCTACCGGTGAAATGGAAGAAATAGTAGCCGCACACCCTGCTGTTGCTGAGTGCGCCGTGTTTGGGATAACCGACATACTAAAAGGCCAACTACCAATGGCAATGATCGTGCTTAAAAATGACTTTATGGGCTCAAGTACCGATGTAGAGCAAGAACTTATACAAACCGTAAGAAACCAAATAGGCGCTATAACGTGCCTTAAAACCATTATTAGCGTAGAGCGATTACCCAAAACACGCTCAGGTAAAATACTGCGTAAAAATTTACGCCAACTAATTGATGGCGACAAACTGCAAATTCCTTCAACCATAGACGATGCAGGTATTTTTGAAGAAATAAACCAACAAATTTCACTACGTTGATCCAACAAGCTCTCATAAAGCCATTTTTAAAAATGGCTTTTTTTTGTATAAAAATAAGATAATTACAAATATTTAAAGTAAAGTATTAATAGCAACTATAATAAAAATATACCCATAACATTTTAGGAACTATGAATGTTTGTTTTAAGTAAAAAGTATCTATCGGCTAAAAATGATAACGAAGAACTTGCAAAAAAAATTGCAGAATTAACTGCGCATAACGAATTCCTAGCACAAGAAAACAAACACTTAGAACAACAATTAAGCTTTACTCAAACCGAAAATGATGAACAATTTACCGAAAACTTACTTTCAAGTTCTATAGATTGCATAAGCCAAATTGAAGGTGTTCGCCAAACTGTGCTTGAGTCTTACTCAACCATTGAGCAAGAAAGCCAAGTTAGCTATAAAATAAATGACCTTTTAAATAACTCAAACGAATCATTAATGCATATAGCCAGCGAGATGGAACTTATGACCCATAAAATGGGTAGCATGAGTGAAAATATATCTGGCCTTTCAAGCCTTGCAGGTAGTATAAACACCTTTGTATCGACCATTTCAAAAATATCTGATCAAACAAATTTATTAGCATTAAATGCAGCCATTGAGGCAGCTCGAGCAGGCGAAGCTGGTAGAGGCTTTAGCGTGGTAGCTGATGAAGTACGAGTACTGGCAACTAACACCAATAAATCAGCTCAAGAGGTTGCAGATCTTGTTAAAGAAATAATAGAAAAAACAGATGTAACCGTTAATTCAGCCGACGATATACAAAAAAACAATGTACAGCTTTCAAGTAATTTTGAATCACTAAATAGCGATTACGCATCCATTATTAGTTTTTGCACAAACATGAAGAACACTATATCGCAGGCTTCTATTCGCTCATTTATTCAAACCGTTAAGTTAGATCATATTGTATGGAAAGGTGAAGTTTATGCGGTTGCTAATGGCAAAAGCAATAAATCGGTAGACGATTTCACCAATCACACTATGTGCCGCTTAGGTAAGTGGTATAAGTCTGATGACTCTAATGAATACAAATCGTTAAATGCATTCAAACAAATAGATAAACCGCATAGCGAAGTACATAAAAACGGCGTACAAGCGCTACAACTAATTAAGCAAGGCAAAAAAGTAGAAGCAGTTAAACATATACACTTAATGGAATCAGCCAGTGAGCAAGTAATACATTTACTCGATCAGCTAGTTCGTTAAAACCATTAACGGGTTAAGTTATTCTTAACCCGCAATCTTTCCTATAAAAATTGAAATTTTTTACTTATTGGCACTTTCTTACTTAACTAACCTATAAAAAACGTTAAACAGGAATGTGCATGTCTCGCTTATTACAAACACTAATCGCTACCAGCCTATTACTTATTGGTTTTATGGCTCAAAGTTACGAAATTGAAGACTTAGGCGACGGCCTCCACCGCTTTATAGATGACAGACATCGCTCAGTATTTTTAATCACTCCTGAGGGCGCAGTTGTTACCGACCCGCTTAATAAAAAAGCAGCCACCTGGTTAAACGAGCAAATTAAAACTCGCTTTAACGTACCGGTAAAATACGTAATTTATAGCCATAATCACAGCGATCATATTTACGGCGCCGAGGTATTTAAAAGCCCGCACACCACTTTTGTAGCACATAAACTTACCGCGCAAGATATTAAAAACACACAAATGAAAACGGTCATGCCCACTCTTACCTTTGATGATGAGCTGACTCTTAATTTAGGTGGTTCAACGGTAAAGCTAAATTACCATGGTCCAAACGATGGGCGAGGTTCGGTTAGTATATTATTCGAAAAGCAAAAAACGTTGTTTGTAGTTGATTGGATTGTTATTGGCAGAATGCCGTGGCAAAAGCTGTGGAGTTACGATATTCAGGGCATAATTAACTCAACCCAAGCGGTACTCAAATATGATTTTGATACTTTTGTTGGCGGACATGCCGACATTGGCAACAAAGCTGACGTAACACGTTACTTAAGTTATATAGAGCAACTTTACAGCCAAGTAACCGCAGGCGCACTTGCAGGGCAAAGCCTTGATGAAATAAAGAAAAATGTAAAGTTAGATCAATTTAGTGACTTTAAACAGTTTGATGCATGGTTACCACTTAACATAGAAGGCGTGTACGAGCGTTTAATGGAAGAATCTGGTATGGGCTGGCGCAGCGATTTATAGGTTTTTTAGACCTTACTTTTTTGTGCAAATCTAATATTCAAATACAAAGGCATTAGCTTTAAATGCGCTATTGCCTTAGTGAACATTAGCAACATTTACACTCCACTTACGTTTATTGACAGCACTATACAAAAAAAGGTTTATCTTAAAGCTTATACAAAGCAAAGAGGATAAATACCTATGAACTTATCTTTAAAAATTATTAGCGTAGCAGCAATAGCATTTACCATGAGTGGCTGCACTGTATATCAAGATGGTCCCAGTGCGCATAAACCACATAAAAAAGTCGTTAAAGTGGTTACTCCTGTTTTAGTAACTGAGCACAACTCTCCAAGTATTATGGTCGTAAAAGCCAAGCCCACAAAAGAGGTCTGCACTAAACACGATAATCATTGGCATTGTAAAGCTCGATAAAAAACGCTTTGCTTAAGTAAATCCGCTTAGGTAAAAGAAGTAAATTGCGCTTTTTATTAATACTGAGTTGAATGATATTGGCAGCGCTAACGTTGCTAATATTCATTGCGCCTAGTTCATTTACACAAACCCACGCTTTGGGAATAACCATGCTTTATAGGCTGGTTAGGTATTTTAAAATTGATTT
>LAZR01002634.1_pt1 | contig 10335 bp, 8 predicted proteins | sample 329461 | NCBI WGS metagenome assembly LAZR01 (sample SAMN03002196, study PRJNA259156) | marine sediment metagenome | biome: sea floor; feature: Hydrothermal impacted sediments; material: marine sediment; isolation source: Loki non-amplified sample from Loki's castle hydrothermal vent sediment ...
ACTATAAAAGGGTTCTCAGAATCAGAAAAGAAATTTACTAAAGAAATTGGCGTCATCTTTAGGAAATTCTTTCAGTGTAAAATTCAACCTCATGTTATCTGGTCGATAACAGAATGGAAAAAAGAAAGTGCACATCATGACGCAGCACAATCATTAATGAAAACTAGAAGAGATGATAGATTTGCCTCTATCGCGTTTGGTCCTGACCCCTACTTTGAAATATTTTGTGATGAAGATGGAATTTTTAAAATTGGAAGCTTAAACGCTTTGTTGACTTAAAAAAAAGGAGATTAAAATGCAAAAACTAAATAAACCGGGAATTGGACTAAACGAATGCCGGAAATTAACAAGAAAAGAATCGGCAATCACAGGATTGAGCCGTTCCGTAGTTATCATGACAGACAACGTCGGATCGGTTAAATTTTACCGCTCAACCTATACTGGTCTCTCGTCTTATATTGTCGGTCAACAGGCTAGAGATAAAGAAATCATGTTAACTGATTTTTGGAATGAAAACAAAATTAAAGTTTTTGGTCGAATCTGCCGATAAGTATAGTAGGAGCAGAGATTAAGACAAAAATAAAAAAGATAATTAAAAATGAATAACACAAAAAAAATCAGTTACACCATTTTACTAACTTTTTTAACACTGAATCTTTTCGGTATTCTGAACCTCATGAATACACCATTAAAAAAATCAGATCTTGTTGATTATTCAGATAATTCAAATAATGATAATGAAACGCCTTTTAACCTTAAATCAAGTGCGTTTGATTTTGACTTAGTTCCTACAGTAAGCAGTCAATATTTTAGTCCTAATGGGGATGGAAAAAAAGATAATGTTATTTATTCTTTTTCTCCTAATCAAAATTCCAACTATACACTCAATATTTCTGAATATTATGAACCTCTTCTAGGGTATACTGGATCTACATCTCTATCCGATATGGAAGGTGCAGGTTACCTTATGGTTAATGGTACATGGTTGGTTGCGGGGTTTGACTTGAGAGTTGAATTAATGCAAGTTTGGATTGTATTGGGCATTGGGACCAACGCTTCAAATTTTAATTGGATTGACGTTGGGTATATGGATGCCATGCCAAACAAAATAGCTGTTGCTGGAGACGAATCTGGAAAAATACGAATCGTATATTATGAATTAAATAGTCCGGGTCGTAGTACAGATGGTTTAAAATACTGGGATAGCAATGATTGGGGAAAATCATGGTCTAATGGTACAATAAAAACTTATGGTATCAACCCAAACCTAGAAATTAGAGGTATTTCACTAACAGCCTATATGTGAAATTTTACGTGTGCGTGGGGTGAACTTATAGATGATACTCAGAAAAATACAAGCACCATTGTCGAAGCTCAGGAACTTTCTGGAAGTTGGACAGCGCCTAAAAACCTTACAGCTCTTGGAGGACTAAAAGGAAGCCAGTTTCCTTACTTATTTTATAATAGAACAAATGACAACGGAACACTTTATATTTCTTACGATTATTACGCTGATCCTCAAAATTATGATACTAACAAAACTAAGTACGCAAAAATTCTTACACTTAGGAACGGAATAAATAACCCCTCGACAGGCAATTGGTCTCTCTCAGAAGACACCACTGATAATGATCGCTCTATTTTGCATACTACGCTTGACTATTCAAGTGATATATTTTATTTTATAGAAACTGATCACGCTTATAGTGCTAAACCTGAAGGAATTATTAACGCAACTTGGGGTCAGGACTTAGAAACTCGAGAAATTGATATTTTTCAATCTGAAAGTGCTACTGGGTTTAACCTATACGCAAATAATGGCCCAAAAATTTACACCGCTAATTCGAGAAACGATATCGGTAACAGAGTTCCTGGAATCTTGACAAGTTCGCAACCTTTTAGTTTGGTAAAACATGTTAGCTCAATTTCAGCTTACGGAACTGGCCTTTATGTTTTTGATGGTAAGGATGATCTAAGAAACTTAAGTGATGCAAATGCCTTTTCTTTTTATATCAAATTTGTTGAGAGTGGTCGTACTAATAAACTTATTTTATATGTTGATAATGAAGCCGCTACAGTCGATATCTCAACATCAACCAATATAATATCACCTGTCGTATCTCTTGGACAGCAAGACACATTTACCATCAATTCAACATCAACCGAATCGGGAACTATGTCATTCAATATTAAATCAGATGATTTAATAGCTGGAGAATTTAACATTACAAACAATATAGCAACAATTGCATATCCAACAATTTGTGGAGGCGGTTTAGAATACTTTCTCTTCTTTGACAACACAGTCGACCCAATCAAGCAACTGATGTTTACCAAATCAACTGATAGAGGTTTAACTTGGGAAGATCCACGAGTTATAGATAATACATTAATAGATTCTTATGGTAGAAAGGATTCAATCTATAAAGATGGAATACTTTACGTATATACATATAATGATTTCTTCTTCTATTCATACGATAAAGGGGAAACATTCATCAAGACAGCTTTAGATCAAAGAGTTGATGGAATAACCAGCGACTTGATAGTTTGGAATGTTAATTTTGATTTAAGTTTAGATAACACCAATTTTATTTTCAATCAATCAAAAGATTTTGGAAAAACATGGGAAACTTTCATTAACTTATCATTAGCTAGCGCAAATGATTTCTTTTATTCAGATGTGGCATATGATCCTATCTCTAGAAATTATTCATTTGTTTTTGCTGATGATCAATCAAATGCTTATTATCTCACAGCAACTAACAATGGAAGTACTTATATTAGGTCTGATAACATATTGCCTGGGTTTGTGAAAAGAAGTGCAAGTTTATATGATACACTACATTTAGATTTAAGAGGTACGGGTATAGGTACAACAGAGTGGATACTAACTACAAATGGTAATGAATTACCGATTACAATGTTTAATGCTCCAATATCTTACAAAACATCATCAGGAGGTATAACTTTTAACGCATGGGCGAATTTAACTGAAACTACCGGTGAGGTGTTACTCGGGAACTATTTTCAAAGAAATTGGCACATTAATTTTCCAGAAAAAGGAACTCCCATTTTTGTTTCGGCCATAACACAAGCTAGCGGAGCATTTCCATGGCCAAACATGATCAGATCTACTGCCTCCTCCAGAATAATTTTTAGCGGTTCACAGGTTTTGGATGGTGATAATTATGCTGAGATTGATTTCTTAGGTTTTTCAAATGCAGGTAAACTAGTTCCTGATGGTATTTACGAGTGGAATTGTAAAGTTGAAGATCGTTCGGGTTTTGCTACTAAGACCAGTGGTTCTATAACTATAGACAATACTATTCCCTCTCTAATATCTAATGAGAATCTAACAACGCCAATAGACACTCTTCCAATAAATACAACCACAGTTTCATTACTTATTAGCGAAACCAACCCTGCTTCAGGAATGTTATATTATCGTATCACGAATGGGCAGTGGAAGGTTGTTCCAATGGCAATTAGCTCATATGATACCAATAAGTATAATTTTACAGCAGTTATACCTTCTCAAGCATATAACGTTGCTGACGTATCCTGGAAAGCAGAAATCGAAGACTCAGCAGGCAATACACTCGTTGTAGATAACAATGGACTTTTATACTCTTATGCGAAGGGCGTATTTACTTATGTGAAGCAATCTGGACTTTTATCCCCTACGTTATATGATGATTGGACTTGGTCGTATATTTTTACGTCTGGTTTTGGACATCTTAGAAATGTGTGAGTACGAATGATCTACGAAGATAGTTCTTCAGTAGATTATTTAATTGCCAGAACTGGGATCGAAGAGCACATATTTAGTTTCGATATATCTCACGACTTAGTTCACACTAACGCTGTATATAAATTTATGTTCAGAAACGATATGGGTAACATTACCACTATCGAAGAAATAGCGCTTAGGACTCCAAACATCAACATCGCAGAGATTGGATCGCCCGATTCCATAATTGACTTAAGTGACACAGATTCTTTTACTGTAAATTTTGAAATCGAAGAATATAACGAATATATTGACTATGTTTATCTCGAATATTCATTTGATGCAGGATTTGAAACTGAGAGAATTAACCTTACAAATACCGGTTCTGTTTATAATTATACTTTTGAGTCGTTTTCCCCCGAAGTTACATCTTTGACCTATAAAGCAGTCGCAGTAGACATATATGGTAATGAAATTGAACTTGGTTTCGAACGTACAATCGCATTAATTCCTGAATTACCCACATGGGAAATGAATCAGGAAACACAAATCTTTGTTATAATACTTTCACTCATTATAGGTGCTGCTTTTGGAGTAGTTTATAATTCAGAAATGCGCCGTAAAAGCTCGAAACGCTTAGATTATGACAAAACAATTAAGTCTTCTAAAACTACTAAGGATAAGTTAACTAAGAAAGAACAGATTTCAGATGCTGCTATATCACAATTGGACGATAATGAACAAAAAGCTATTGAAAAAAAGAATAAACTATCGATATATATTTTTATATCTGGAGCGGGTATATTAGGTCTGTCTGGCCTACTATCCTACCTTATATTTGCGAGTATTACAACTGCTATGCTTTTTTTCATTGGAGCATTTTTATTGACGATAACATTATGGATCTTTTTAACAGCTCGTACTGTGGAGAAGATATTTAGAACACCTAACTACGCATATGTGACTCGAGATAAATTTCTTTTAATGCTTGTTAGCGTATTTATTTATCTCTTTATTGTTGCTATCTTTTTAGTTGGTGATTCATTAGCATGGTGGAGAGTTCGAGTGAATGAATTATCGTATAACGTAGGGGGATTTGTGATACCTAAAGCGTTAACTACAGTAACCATGACTTTCCTTACTTCTATCTTCTTATTAACGGCATCTACTTTCAAAGATGTTGCTGAAAAATTAGAAGAATTGGAGACTGCAAATGTTTTTAACGAAAACCCACTAAATATTGTCAAAACACGTGAAGCTGCAATATCAAGCGCAATAAGCACAATTGGAAAAAAAGGAGTGATCTTTGTAATAATAATCTCGTTGGTAATCGTTTTTGCTAGCGATTTGAACGCATATGCTAATCAAGGCATTCTTATCATGGTTCCATTCTTAATTGGCGCTTTAATTTCGTTGGTACTTTCTTCTCGATTGTTGAAAGAAAAAATCGCTGTAGTCGATGATATTGTTTTAGATCACATAATTTCATGCCCACATTGCGGTAACAAAACTGCTCTTGGGGGAAATTACTGCGAAACATGCGGAAAAGAATTACTCTCAGGACAACGCTATACATCGGGGATTATATGTATCAAATGTGAAAGAGTTAATGCTAAAGATTCTGTATTTTGTCGATATTGCGGAAATCAGTTAGGAAATGAAACTAAATTAATAACTAAAGGAAAAGGATTGAAGGCATAATCAATTTCCTATTTTTTTTTTTTACTATTTTTTGACCAAGTAACATTGAAATCTTCTTAAATTCAGATTGTTTAAGTTTTAAAAAAGAGGAGTTATGTTGTATAACCAACGGAGAATATTAACTTCGTTGTTTTTCGCGGTAAATTTTAATTGCTGCGTGAAGACTATCAGCTGCTAAATTGCTACAATGCATCTTTACTGGAGGTAGTCCATCTAAAGAATCAGTAACATCTCCCTTTGTAATTTCCATAGCCTCTTCTAGCGATTTCCCTTTTGCTAACTCGGTCACCATTGATGAGGTCGCTATAGCTGCAGCACATCCAAATGTTTGAAATGAAATATCAGATATAACTTCTTCTCCATTGAGTCCATTTACTTTAATATATATATACACAAGATCTCCACAAGTGGGATTTCCTACTTCTCCAATTGCATCAGCATCCTTCATTTCTCCCATGTTTCGGGGATTTTTAAAATGCTCCATAACCTTTTCAGAATATATCTTATTACACCTTATTACTATTGTAATTCTAGAAAGTAAAAGAAGGATTACCTTAAAGATTTACGGTTTAATTCACAAAATTTAGCCCAGAAAATGTTAAGGAAGCAGTAAAATAATATAAATATACTGACTATGTATAGGATCTACTTGTGGAGAAGATTTTCGAGATGATTCTCTCCCCGACGGTATGTCCCTTAGTTATAATAGGTCGTTTAGTTTTATGAAAGAATTTGAAAAATATAATTTATCTTGAGATTTATAAATAAACATTCCTTTTTAGATTCTAAAAAAGATGTTCTGCTTTAAATTGTCTTCCATCGGCTTCGACAATACATTTTTTTCCCTTAGGAGAAATAATAAGGGTTGCTTTTTCAATTACCTCAAGAGAGAGCCCCTCTTTCGGTAAAATGTCACGAAACCACTTTGATATCGCTCTATAATATTTCTCCACATCATCTCCCTCCCTTTCAGGGGAGAGTTTTCCGTTAATTAAATCCACTGTGATCTCTACCTCTGGAGTATAATGCTCAAATGGATCAAGACGGTAACCATCTTCTGTTGCAGCTGAAGTTCTGAGGACGTCATTTACAATTGATTTTAGTCGATTTAACTTCATAAAAACGCGATTAACTTTTTTAATTTAGAATAATTAATTTTCTCTTTTTTGGTAAAGACACCTTCTCAACGCCTAACTCTTTCCTAACATATTCAACAACTTCAATTAATTTTTTGGCTGATTGATGAAAAAAACATACTTCCTTAGGTTCTAATATTTTTATCATTTCTCGTAACTGGTTCTTATCCGCGTGAAGTTTAATTTTCATGTGTGGGGCGAATCTATTTAGTAATAAAGCTCTGAATGGCATTTTCCACGTCTCAGAAAATTCTATTTCTTCAGCTCCTTCAACTAAGTCTACGCCGGGTGGTTCGTGGATTGAACCTGCTAGAAAAACGAAATTATGTGGATTTCGTCCGACAACGTTAATAATATTCCGTATTAATCCATAGGAAAGATCAGGGGGATGAGATATTATTATATTATTTTTTTTTCTTAAGAATTTTAAATTACCGTGATCAAACCACCTGAATTTAATACTATTAAAGGGGTTTGCCTTATCTCTAATTAGTCTTGAAATTGGGCCATAAATATATTCATAACGGTGATTTATAACTTGAATGTTTTTTCTAACCATCATATCAACATAGATGTTTGGGCGGTTTTTATAATCACGTCTTAACTGTAGTTTCCTGAAATATCTCCAAAAGGTTAGCATGAAGCTTATTGCTAGACTTGAAGGATCTGCTCCGATTAGTGAAGTATCTCCATATTCTGCTTTCTGCTCTAAAAATAAAATTAAGCTATGAAACTGATCTGAAATATTTCCAAAATCTTCACTTGCGCTGGTACCATCAATTAAAAGATAATCAATGGGACGCGAAATCTGTTCTAAGAATCGATGTGTACCTGCAAAAGGTGTTATATCATAATAGGTATAATCACCAGTATATAATAATTTAAAGTCATTGACTTTTGCCAACATCATTAGAGCACCAGGCATATGACCAGCATGAAAAAAAGATAAAAAACAATTTTTTTCTTTAAATTCTATTTTGGAACCATTTTCTACATAAATTACATTTTGAATGATATTACGATATTCTTCCTGTTCTATCTCAGTATGTTGTTCTTGTTTTAAGAAGTTTGAATCCCTCAGCATAAATAAATCTAAAGATATTCTTGAACATAAAACAGGGATTTCAGGATACGATTTGATTAATTCTTTAAGCCCAGATAGATGATCATAATGGCTATGGGATATAAATATAGCATCAATTTTAGGTGGGTTTGAAAGTTTATTAATAGGAATTTCTGCAACTTCTTCACTTTTTTCTTTTACCTTCTCCTCCTCAGCTTTTAAGATAAATTGGGGTAAATTTTCTAAGTATTCATCAACATGTCTAAAGTCACCTTCTATTTCTTTTTCTTCATCTTTTTCTGAAAGACCACAATCCAATAATATATTTAGCCCTCCTATTCCTAGGAAATGGCAATTATGATTTGGTTTAAGTACAATCGGATAAATTGTGATTCTTATATCCTCAAGATCATTATTCTCATCAAGAACTGTTATTGCTGAAAAATGATCCGATCTAAATCGTTGATCTATTTTATCTATCGCAATTGAAATCTCACTACTTCCGACTGGCACCCCTGTAATATAGAAATACCATCCATATTTCTTCACTAAGGTTTCTAAATTTGCATATGTCTCATCAGCAATCAGAGATTTTAACACAATTACTTTTTCTTGTTGATAATAGATAATCTTTCTAATTCCTGTTTTTTCTTCTAATGGAATGAGCTCATTTTTCAAGAAAAAGTCATCGATAACTTCTTTCATAGGAGTTTGTTGTAATTGCTTGGATTTAATCAGGTTTAAATATTTATTGTACTCTTTGGTGCGATACAATGAACGCATATTGACCTTTTGCTTTAAAGGTATTACTAAATCCTTGAATTGATAAGCTTCTACACTTATAGTTTTTTCAATTTTGGGCTCTCTTTTTTTTTTTAACTTCTTTTTTTTTAAATCAGGATCAGTTCCAGAAACAAAGAAAAACCAGCCATAGTAATTTATTAATTTATTACGAGCTATTATAATTTCCCTCCCATTCTTTGTAATTGGGATGAAAATTCTATCTTTTATACAATAAATAACTTTAGAAATAGATTCTTTAGTTCCTTTGGAGATCACTTTATTTTCTAAAAAAAAATGAGAGAGGACTTCTTGAATAGGTTTTTGAGGAATTTTATTCTCTTCCATAAATTTCAGTTTTGTATTATATGATCTTACTTTATATGAAGAACTAAGTTCTTCTTTCTTCACGATTGGAATCGATTTCTTTAAAAAGACGAATTCCTCAATACTCATTATTCTGCTCCTTTCTTAAGAGGTGATAATTTTCTAAGTCTTTCGATTACAGAGGGTAATTTTTCCAATAAATAATCTACTTCTGTTTCAGTTGTAAATCTACCTAAAGAAATTCTTAAAGATCCATGTGCCTCCTCCGGTTTTAGCCCAATAGCGAGCAATACATGAGAAGGATCCAATGATTTGGATGAACAAGCAGAACCAGTTGATGTGGCAATACCTTCCATATCTAAATCCAATACTATAGATTCACCTTCAATATATTTAAATCCAAAATTTACATTATTAGGAAGTCTTTGAGTTGGATGCCCATTGAGAGAGGAATCTTCAATATTTTCAATAACCCAATTTATAATTTTGTCACGTAAAGATGTTTGTTTTTTTATTTCATGTTCCATTTCTTCCATGGCTAATTCCACAGCTTTAGAAAAACCTGCAATCCCAGGAACATTAACAGTACTTGGACGCATATCTCGTTCGTGACCTCCTCCGTACATTATTGGTTCTATGTAGTTCCCCCATCCTTCCTTTATTCCCTTATTACGAATATAGAGCATACCAACTCCTTTTGGACCATATAATTTATGGGCAGACGCAGAAAGGAGGTCGATATTCATTTCATTTACATCAATAGGAACTTTTCCAAAAGCCTGAACTGCATCAGTATGAAATAAGACGTCATGTTTGTTTGCCAATGAACCAATTTCTTTAATTGGCTGAATTGTTCCAATTTCATTATTAGCAAACATTATACTTATCAGAAGAGTTTTGTCATTTATTGCTCCTTCTAATTCCTCGAGATTAATCAATCCATATTTATCAACGGGTAAAAAAGTAAATTCAAAATTATCTTTTCCCAATTGTTTAATCGTGTTTTCAACGGCATGATGTTCGATAGTAGAAGTAATAATATGATTTCCTCGATCCTGATTTTTTGATGCAACTCCGAGGATTGCTATATTGTCAGCTTCTGTCCCAGAAGAAGTAAAGAATATATCATCTCTTTTAGCATTGATTAAGGATGCTACAGTAGTTCGACACTTCTCTAGTAATTGTCCTGATTTTTGGCCAATCGAATGGAGACTTGATGAATTGCCGTAGGTTTCTTTTAAATGTTTATGTACTTCTTCAATTACGCGAGGATCCATAGGAGTTGTTGCGGCGTTGTCTAAATAAACATATTTTGACTCATTCATGGTAAATCTGAATATACAAATTTTAGATAATTCTAATTATATATTTATTTTAGATTATTCTAATAAATTATTAATTCTTCTTATAAGAAAAAATAAATGATATTTAATTCGGTGAGTTAGCTGTTTAAATTAATTTGGGGTATTACGGGTACGGGGTATCTTCTTCAGGAGTCTATTGATTTAATGAGAGAATTACAAGAAGATTATGATGTTGATTTAACTGTTATTTTATCAAAAGAAGGAGCAGCTGTTGTAAAATGGTATAATAAT
>LAZR01002635.1_pt1 | contig 10334 bp, 5 predicted proteins | sample 329461 | NCBI WGS metagenome assembly LAZR01 (sample SAMN03002196, study PRJNA259156) | marine sediment metagenome | biome: sea floor; feature: Hydrothermal impacted sediments; material: marine sediment; isolation source: Loki non-amplified sample from Loki's castle hydrothermal vent sediment ...
TTTATCATATTTGAGGATAGGTCCAGTATAATATTAAAGTAAAAATCTTATACCTCAAATATTTTATATTTTTGTTATAGAATCACTACATATTAGTAAAGAATTAATAGATTGAAAAACTGTCATAAAAAGACCATTATCCAATTGGTGTATAATTTTTGAAGTTAAAAAAAAAGTATGATGATTTAAAAGATTCACTATTGAATGTTAATAAAGAAATATCTTCACGCGTATTAGATATTTTAGAAGCTTCCGGTTCGGCAATAATAAAATCAACCGAATTAGAAAGTGGTGGATATAGAGTTCCCTTAGAAAAGATTTTAATACTTTCTGGTCATATGAAGCAAGCTATTGAGAAGTTTAACGACACCATAAAAAAAATAGGATCTGCCGATGATCCTGAGACAGGCTCACTTTTTTATATGGCAGAATATGGGGGATCAAAAACCCAATTTATTGAATTAATAGACAGTATTATATCCGAAAATAAGGAAAGAAATTTACCTCCATTTAATCGAGTAATCCCTATTGTTTTTAACGGAATTATTGATTTATCTGCGACTTTTCTGGGAGAAAAAATTGAGCAACAAACAGCAAAAATTTTATCACGAGAATTAGATCTTATAGAAAGAGAGGGTAAATCCGCCTTAGATATTCATGTTTTTGAAAATTTCTTAAATTTACTTGTGGAATTTAGGAAAGTTAAAAATGCACCCGAACATCTCGAGAAGATTTATGCGCTCTTATCTGATGTCGAAAAGACTAGTGAGAAATCTGTTGGATTAGCATTAAAAGTTACAAAAATTCGAAATGAACTCTCACAATTACCTCTTATTGATGAAGAAAAGTTATTAAATATTGTTTTTGAGATAATGAAGCTTGCTTCACGCTATAATATAGTATACATATTCTTCTTTGATGAATGTGATGAGTGGTTAGCAAAAGGTGAACAGGAGTCTATCTGGGATCAGAATTTCATTAAAAGACAATATTTTTTTAGGAAACTATATGATTCAATTTCTGAACTAAGACTTTATCAAATTTATTGTCTCACTCCAAGAATACATGAATCTCTAAGAAGTGATAAAAGTGATAGTGTTCCAGGTATTCATCGATTATCATCTGATTTAACAAAATATATCTCCTCATCTAGCTCTCGTTCAATAATTAGAGAGGAAGGTATTTATCAAGAGAATGAAGCCACTGAAGCAGTACTAAAATGGTTAATTTTATTAGAGAAATCTTTTCATTCAGTAGATCCTTCAATATTTGAGTCATTTCTAGATAAATTAATAAATAAAATTGATAATAAATTATCACGAAGGAAAGCAAATGGGACTATAATAGCTGCCATCAGAGCTTATATACAATTAGCAGAGTATATTAAATATGGTCAGACTCAATACGATTCCGCTATGAAAACACCATCCCATCAATTGACTATTGGTAATATAATCGAGGACATATTTGCAAGTTACTTAAACTTTCTAAACTTCAATTTCGAGAAAAAACATCAGGGTGTTGGTGGAGGTAAATCAGTTGATGGTAAGTTCTCGATGGGTGTGAAGGGGAGAGAATTTCAAGTGTATTCTGAAATTAAATCATTTAATAGTCCTAAAGCTTTCGATAAAGGAAAGGCAGAGCAGGTTATTAGCTGTGTTGGAAATCTAAATCAAAAGGTAATATTTTTCTTATTCTGTTATGGTTTAACATCTGATTTTGTTAGAGAAAAATTTTATAAATGGAGGATGCATGGGTTAATTTCTCAATCGATAAATCTTGAATTAATTATTCCTATCATTTTCAATGATCAAACTCTTTTAAATTGTCTTGTTGGCTTTGAAAAAATACCATCTTATCAACTTGCTCAAAAGTTTGAAGACTTTGATATTCTGGTCAGATTATTAGCTAAAGATTTTCATGGTAAATTAATGAATCTGTTTCCTGCTCCTATAAAGGAACCCGAGATCCCTTCTGATGCTCCTGAGGTAAAGGAAGCTAAAGTAGAAAAACCTTCTCATGATGATTCCTATATGAAATTATTAAGAGAAATGAAGACCTATGATAATACTACATTCAGAACTGCTGTTGATGTGATTACTTCTTTAGGTACGAGTAAAAAAGTGTATACATTTAGAAAAGAACATATTCTAAAAGATAATGTATCTTCCTTATTACGAGATTCCTTTGATGATGCGATTTCTCTTCTTAAGAAAATTAATATTATTAAGGAGTCAACTAGTGGTATTCATTTCAATTGGGATCTCTTTGAGAAATCTGACATTAAAAATGATATGGAGGGACTAATGGTTGAAGTTTTTAAGGAGTTTTTGAAAAAAATTCAAGATTATGAATGGTGAGAAATTTTGACGAATAAAATTGAATTATCTTCCAGTAAAATAAAATTTGAAGATCTATTAAGCTTGGTAGATAGAGCTATTGATACAGGAATAGATATTCAGATTAGAAGGAGAATTTTCTCTCAAAATAATACTACAATGAAATTTCTTAAATGGGTTGAAAAACACAAAATAATATCACTTTTTCCTATTGAAATTGAAGCACCACCTAAAAAGGTATCAATTAGGTCACGTAAGAGAAAAGTTGAGATTTCACTTCAACTAGTGAGCTTAAATGTTCATATGAAAGAGATATCGAGAAAATTCAATGTCAAGATAGCAACAGCTCAGAGCTATTTTAAAGATTTAGAAAATTATACTGTAGATTATTTACATATTTTAAGACTTGTTTTAAAGATGAAAGAGATTAATTCAGAGACAAATATTGCCGATTTTCCCTCTTTTCCAATAAGAATCAATATTAAATCCCTTAGAGAAGAATTACCTAAAGATGAATTTGAACAATTAATATCAATTTCAGAGCACAATAAATATTTAAAAAGAATAACAGGTCAGAAATTAGGAACGACTGATCTCTCTATTTTATTACCTGAAAAATTAAAACAAAAGAAAATAGTGAATTAATTGACAATTATAATTAAGAAAATAATTAAAACTGGATTTCACGCCATGAAGAGTCAAGGAATTGGCTTTATCGGAATCTAATTATATTTTAATTGAAGAGAAAGCAAATAAAATTATTGGAGGTCTAATGGATTCGTATGAAAAAGGAGATAATATGTATACCAGATTTTGAATTTTTATTGTTAACCAATTAGTCACTTCTTATTTCTACTATTAAAGGATTCTGATAATTCTCCCTTGTGAAATTTCTTTAATAATTCATCATCTGGACTTAAAAATAATTATTGTATAATTAAGTAAAGACACTGAACTCAAGAGAGCTCAGTTTACTCAAGAAATAATAGATTCAATACGAATATTTATAAAAAAATGGGGATAACTTAAACTAGGTTAGATTTTTAAACGGTTCAAATTATATTATACTTTAAAGTTTTGAAACATTAAATATATTTAAAAGAAAGTGGCGAAAATATCTTTTGTGAGGATTTCTTCAAGGAACCAATACTGTTCGAAGTTCAACCCGCAAAAGTTGACAAAAAATCTTTCCCAGTTTTTATCCCTTAAAGAATCTAGATATCTGATATCCGTCATTCTTATTAAAATATTACTAAATTTAAGCAAAAATTCCTGTAATGCATGTTTCTGTGCTTGCTATTCTTTTTTTTGACCTTTTTACAAGTTTCTTTCAAAGATTTTTGATTTTGTTTATAGCATAAAACAAAAACACCTAAATCCTTTAAAAGATCTAAAAAATTTGAAATTGAAAAAGACTAAAGAATATTATATATGATTTACATATTTTAAAATTATGGTTGAAAAAATGAATAAAATGAAGGGTAAGTTTCAATCTATTCCTTCTTTAGACAGTAATTCGATTGAACCATTTGAGGGTTTAGTTGAGGCATATTATCAAATCAATGGGTATATTACCTCAGCTAACAAATGGTTTTGGTATTGGCAAGATCCCAAACGTCATTATATGGATATTGATGTATTGGCAGTTAATTCAAATGAAACTATTATTGTAAGTGTATCTGGTAGCTTAGACAAAAAGATTGGTTTATCCCGTAATGGGCGATTAAAAGATGAAATGCTTAAAGACCTTTTTGTTAGAGAACAGGCATACATGAGAAATGTTCCTCAATATCAATGGTTAATTGAGGATAGATCCGTTAAAAAAGTTATCGCGTTTATTTGGGGGAATAAATTAAAAGAGCGTTTATTAAATCATCCTAAATTTCCCAAAAACGAAATAAAATTATTATCTTCAAATGAGATTTTATCAGAATTTGAAGAAAAAATAGAAATTTTAGAAAAATTTCAAAAGTCAAATAATCCTTTTCTTAAAACAATTCAATTATTTATAAAAAGAAATAAATTCACTGAAATGTAGTTATTTTTTTTTTTATCCTAGCAACAATGCAAAATTTAGTAATAACTCAAATATGGCCGTTTTTGTTCTCTCAATGGTCACCTTAGTATTATCTGTATTTTTAAATCCCGAAATGTTTACAGTTCCATATTTATGGGGAATAAAACCCATTTTCAGAGTTTGAAAAAAATAGGGACTCAGGGTGTATGGTAGGAGTCATGGTTAAGGTTTTTATAATTTGCTCTTCTTAATTATATCAGAATTTCATAATCACATTAAACAACTTTCCTCTCCAAATTTAACTCTACTCTTAACCTAATATAATATACTTTGAAGTATTGATTTTTGTCACTCTTAATTTTTTGTTTCATTTTCTTTTTTAAATATTTATAAAAGAAATGATTGAAAGAAACGATTATTAACAAGAAAAAATATATATCATAACAATAGAATTATTAGCATATAATATGAAAAGACATAAGCATGGTTGCAATCTCTAAATGATAAATAAAAATTCAACAGAAAAAAAGAGGATTAATTTATCTATGAGTTGGGACACTTTAGATAATTCTACGAAAGATTATTTTAGAGAAGAGATACGTAAACTAATAGAAAAATATGAAAAAGTTGTAAAGGATAATAGAAAAGGAGAATTTATGGAAGAAGATGTAAAAGTGAAGTTTCTTAATCCACTCCTAGAAGCTATGGGTTGGAATGTAAGAGGTCTTGACGAAGTAAAGTTTGAGCAAAGAACTTTAACAGGTAGAACCGACTTCGGACTTCGAATTTCAAAATATGCTAAGCCAGTCATATTTTATGAAGCAAAAAGCTTTATAGAACATTTAGATAATAAAAGGAAAAGAAGAGGGAAGGATATGACTTATGCTGAAATTGCGATTGAAGATGCTTGGCAAATGAAAGTTGGATGGTGTATCTTAACAAATTTTGAAAAATTTCGATTATATTTTACTCATGTTAGGACAGCTAAAGAAGGATTAGTCTATGAAATCAAATATCAAGATTATCTTAAGGAGGTTAATTTGGAGCGTCTTTGGGATTTATCTAAACATCGAATAGAAAATAAGTCTCTCTATTCATATGAACTTAAAAGAACAAGAGAAGATATAAATACAGAAGTAGTAAACGATTTACTTATTATTAGAGAAAAGTTATTAAAAGAGATCAGATCAAAAAATAAACTATCAAATGAGGAACTAAAGGTATCAATTCAAAGAATTCTAGATAGATTGGTAATTATAAGAACAGCAGAAGATAGAGGAGTAATAAAATTTGATAGTCTTAATAATACGCTTTCACATTGGAAAGATTATGTCATTAATCAGGAGAGGAAACCATTCACATCTTCATTAAAAGAGCTGTATCGAGACTTTGAATCCGTATACAATAGCAAATTATTTAAAAAACATTCTTGTGAAGATCTAATAATAGGTAACAATATTTTAAAATCGATTATTTTAATTTTATACAAATATAATTTCGATTTGATAGATGCAGATATTCTAGGAGCTATCTATGAAGATTATTTGGGTCATATTCTAGAGGTAGATAAAAATGATGAGATTGGAATTGTAGAGTCAAGAGCGAAAAGGAAAAAGAGGGGAATTTATTATACTCCCAGTCATATTGTTGATTATATTGTAAGAAAGTTGTTTACTTTATTTTTTGTTAAAGAACCTGTAGAAAAAGTCACAAAGATTCGAATCTTAGATTCAGCCTGTGGTTCAGGTTCATTTCTTATAAAAGCGTATGATATATTGAAAGAATATTATGAATTATTTAATAAACAAATAAAGCGAGGGACAGAAAAAGGTAAGGGTATTGTAGGGTTTTCAAAAATAATCCCAAACATCGAGAAAAGAATATTAATAGATAACTTATACGGTGTAGATTTAGATTCTCAAGCCGTCGAAATTGCTGTAATGAATTTAATATTAAAAGCTCTTAAAAAAGGAGAACAATTACCCCCTCTATTAGGTAATAATATAAAATGGGGCAACTCTTTAATAAAAGAAGATAGGGAAGAACTTATTCGATTTTATGGGGAGAATTATAGTTATGTAAATGCTTTTGATTGGGACGAGAAATTTCCAAAGATAGTTAGAGAGAATAAAGGTTTTGATATTATTATAGGTAATCCTCCTCATGGTGCAAAGCTATCGAAAGAAGATCGAAAGTTCTTCAAGAAGAATTATCATTTAACAAAAGGAATGATTAATAGTGCAATACTATTTATTGAAAAGTCATACAATCTTTTAAAGGATGATGGACTTTTGGGCCTGGTTATCCCGAAATCACTGACCTTTTCACAGAAGTGGAATCCTACGAGGATATTTATACTTAAAAACTTTCGAATATTAGAAATTGTAGATATTAGCGAAGCGTTTAAAGGGGTCTTACTTGAGCAAATACTTCTAATCTGTAAAAAAGAGAAAAGTTCAAGAAATGATTATATTGGGAAATCTATTGAGGTTTTCGACAAAAGCAAGGAATTTTTGATTCCACTCTATCTCACAAAAGAATTAGACATTTTTCCAGTTCATATTGACACTATGTCTCTTAGGATTTACGAAAAAATGCTAAAGTGTTCCTTAAAATTAAAAGAAATATCTCAAACTTTTAGAGGTCTACCATTGCAGAGCAAGGCAGTAAGAGTTAAGACAGATTCTCATATACCTCTCTTAAAAGGAGCTGATATACGCCCATTCTTTAACAGAGAAGCTTCAATCTTTGTGGATAAGAAATTCTTATCAAAGTATAAAAATAAAACAGAAAAAATGGAAAGCTCAAAGATAATCTCTCAAAGAATTGTTGCTCATGTATTAAAACCAAAAGATCATATTATTATAATGTCTAATTATGATGATGAGGGATTGTTAAGTGTAGACACTGTTGAAAACACTATATTGACATCTTCTGAATATAGTCTTTTTTATTTATTAGCTTTTTTAAATTCAAAACTGATTTCTTGGTATGTTTATTATTTTATCTTCAACAGGGCTGTGCGGACCATGGACTTCGATGATTATTATATAGGAAAAATCCCTCTTTTTAAGGCTTCAAAAATTGACCAAGAACCTATTATCAAATTGGTTCAAGATTTATCAAAAGAGACAAAGCTTCTTAAGGAAAATCGGGTTAAGTTCATAGAAGAAGTTAATAAGATCCCTAGGTTAGATGACAGGTCATTGAATTATTATTATACAAAGCTTAATTCAAAAGACAAGAAGGTTATTATTAAGTCAAATTTGCAAGGTAATATTAAAAACTTAACGATGTTAGAGGATGGTACTTGGTTGAAGCTAAAGATTGATTATGAAATCAGGACGGATAAAAGAAAAGAACAATTCAATGATGTAGTAGCTTTAAAAATTAATTTAATAGATAAGAGCCTAAGGAGCTTTTTGAATCATTCGATAGTAACCGCCAAGATTAAAAGCAAGAAAGGGTTTATCTTGAGAAATTTATTAAAGATACCGATACCTTTGTTTGAAAAAAATGATGGTGAAAATTCTATCATAATTAAAGAACTAATGAAGAATTTTCTTGAGAGCTTAGAAAGGCAAAAAATACTTGAACAGAAAATAAAAAGTCTTGAAGATCAAATCAATTCTAAGGTTTATCGATTTTATAATCTAATTGATGAAGAAATTCAATATATTGAATCTAATTTTGGTTTAGATTCAGCAATAATTAAATTATTATTAAAAGATTAAAATTAATTCTACTAAATGATTAAATCAACTCCCTTTCTACTCCCTTTCGCACGATATCTGGTAGGTATGCCCCTGTTTGAAGAATTAAAACCCCAAGAATTTGTAGTCCAATGAGGATATCAAAATTCTTATCTGAATTTCACAAAACTTTTAGATTGTCTTGATTTAAAAATTCGACTTCAGAATATTAATTTTAAGAAGTTTTAATCAGAATTGAAGAGATTTTAATGAGAATAGACAAACCAATACTAGGTTGGACTAAAAATGATTTAGAAATATTACAGAATGATCCCTATAATTTAGAAGATATGAATATTGAATATAAGAAGCAACATAACAGAGACTTAAACGAATTAAGAAGAGATATTGTCTCTTTTGCGAATTCTGAAGTTGGCGGATATATTTTATATGGTATAAGAGATGACCCCTTCGAACTTATAGGTATAACTCGAGGAGAAGTTGATAAGTTGAAAAATACAATTGACCATATAATTAACCATAAGATCGACCCACGACTTGATCCTCCCCCCATTTCGCATCCGATCAATATAAATAACAATTTATATGTTCTCGGAGTGCAGGTTTTTCCGAAACAAAGTGGAATATACGCAATTCGAAGAAATAATAATCCAAACAACCCTGATTTTCGATTATATTCATTTTGGATTCGTTCAGATGGTTGTAAAAGACAAATTTCCATGGAAGAAGTAAACTCATATATTATCAAAACAGATCCATATAAAAAGCACATTGATGTAAAAATCCACTTCAATACCTTTTTACCAGATAGGAGTATGGAAAGATTAATAAGTATTAATGCTGTGAATAAATCAGTACGTCCTATTATAGTTAATAGTTACGGATTTCACGTTGAAGATAATAACGATAATGGACTCGCATTATTTATACAATCACCTAATAGACATCCAGACACTAGATTTAATACACCACTTCCTATTAAATTGCAAGATGGTGATTTATGTTCAGCTTATTATCCGATAAAAGATTTAAGAGAGGACCTTGCTGAGCTTAAAATAACTTTACCAATTACAATCAAAGGGGTTATAACCACACCGGATGGAATGTTTTATTCTGAGGAAAAAGAGTTAAGTGAAGAGATAATAAAATAAATAAATTTTACTTCCTCAAAAATCGTAGAAAAATCCCATTCAAATGTATCATTTTCCTTACTTAAAAAGAAGCTTATCTTTATTGTAACTTAAGCAAATTTTAAAAATATATAATTAATTGGTTTTGGAGCTTCAAGAGGGAACACCACGGGGGAGGGTGAAAAATAGATTATTTTACATTGATTATTAAACGATACTAATAAGGAATTAAATAATATGATTCTTAATTTCTTTTATTTTAAGAGTTGAAATAAAATAATGCTTGATAATCATAAACAATGTAAAGATTTATATATTTTGAGAAATAGAGGAGGTATTTCGTTTACCTGACTTATTTTCAATACCCAGGAACAGAATATATGAGAACAATACAAATTTTCGATGATATTTTAAAAAATTGAAAAAGCCTAATTTATTCAATAACTATTTTTCCTTTAAATATGGGAAATAATAGTAATGTTTCATCATGAAGAAGATTTTTATTTTTCCATTGGTGGGGGTTATTGTAATTTTGTTCGGTTTATGTTTCCCTGCGGTTTCATTATATAGTGATGTAAATATCTGGTTGTGGGGATTTTATACTATTGAGCATAAAAATCTGGCTTACTTTCGAACTAAGTATGTAAATGAATTTGAAACCTCTTTTAGCTCTATAAGGATAATTAATTTTGGCCTTTTTGCCTGGATGCTTCTATTTTTGACTTCAACTATTCGATCTTTGATACAACTGAAGAAAAGCAAGGATTTTGTGAAAAATAGGGATTTACAGCATTGTACAAGACCGATACTACTTTTAGGATGTCTGTTATTCTACATCCTTATGACTAAGGATTTCCCTGAAATTCAATATAAAAATGGTACATTCATTCAATTTTTAGGGGTATTTATCTGTCTCATACCCTCATTGTCTAGATTCAAAAAGCATAATTATAAGATAAATAAGTATTTAACTCTTAAGCTTAAAGGAGATGAAACTGTTATCTATATAGTGAATGAACCATTTGAAATCTGCAAATATTTAATAATTAACATTCCGGTTGGACAAGTAAAAGATATTGAATCGATAGATGAGGTTGTTGATGGCTATGGAGAAAATATAGAAAATGAATTTTAT
>LAZR01002636.1_pt1 | contig 10333 bp, 7 predicted proteins | sample 329461 | NCBI WGS metagenome assembly LAZR01 (sample SAMN03002196, study PRJNA259156) | marine sediment metagenome | biome: sea floor; feature: Hydrothermal impacted sediments; material: marine sediment; isolation source: Loki non-amplified sample from Loki's castle hydrothermal vent sediment ...
CCGAATGGAAAAAATTCTATACCGATTTGATTTTACCAAATGACACACTTTGCTGGTCTACATTTGAAAACTCACGTCTTTTCTGGTCATATAAGGAACTGCCCAAATTCATGTTGCTCTTGAGTGAAAATATAGTAAAAAAGATAAGAGAGATTAATTTAATATTTTTAACATTTTTAATGGATAATTATCCAACATGGGTTAAGAATAAAAGAACAAATGCTCCGATATCTGTCGTTAATGTTATCAAGAAATTTTTCAAACCAAATAACATAGAATATCAAAATGATAAAGTAGATTACTTTTTATTCATAATCATAGATTGTTGTAGAGTAGATATTTGGGATAATCTAAGACATCTTATTCTGAATGATTTTCCCGTTTTAGGCTCAAATACTATAACTGGGTTATCTATCCTTCCAACTGAAACAAAATTTGCTCGTAGAGCCTTGGTAACTGGTGATTATCCCTCTAAACAGAAATTCTTTACTTCTAGTAATGAAGGTAAAGATATCTTCACTTTTTTTAAAGATAATTTTACCTTTGCATTTTCAAAAATCAAAAGATTAGATAAAGAAAAAAAAGAGGATATACTCAAGTTTTATACTGTTAATTGTGAGTTACTTGATAATAATAATAATGTTATTGAAAATTTATCAAATGAATTTAATTTCCAATTCTGTGTTTTTAATTTTCCTGATATAATCTCTCATAATTTTGAAATTAGTTTAAATTACAAGATTTTAGAAATAATATATGAGGAAAAAATTAAACCTATAATTCGAAAGGTTTTAGAAATAAAATCTAATCCTGTCATCTTTTTTGGTACTGATCATGGAATCGTAAAATGTAGAGATAAGATCGATTGGAAATTTACAACATTTGATAATCATTGGTTTAATAAAGATGATTATATCTCACGAAAAAATAGATATTTTGTCTCAAAAAAAAATATCCTTAAGAATTATCGCGATGATAAACTAATTAAAATTGAAAATAATTTTGAAAAATGGGGTTTAGCATCACAGGTTAAAGAACCTCATATTAAAAATTCAATTGACATAAAAGGTTATTATTTTGGCATCGCTTATGATGATTTGTTAGGATCTTATGGTGAAAATACAAAAAAATATGCACATGGAGGAGCGTCTTTCTTTGAATTTTTTATCCCTTTTAGTATTTTATCAAAGAATTTATTAAATCCTATTAGTCCAATTCATCCCAAGATAACATTGATAGAAGAAAATGAAAATATAGGAGTAAATATAAAAAACCCTAATGCTAATGGTATAAAAGTTTTAATCTTTGACTTTTATATTAGTCATTATCATTATTTATTTCAGAACTTAACTATAAAAGGAAAGTCCAAAATTAACCTTAATCTAAATCTCAGGAAATTAATAGAACCTGATTACAGATTTAAAATTAAGTATGAATTTAATGAAAGAGTTTATTTTTTTAAGATTTAGCATTTCATCCATAATTTTAGATTAAAAAGATTTAATTACATTAATATTTAAAATTTGTACATGCATAAAGTTTAAATATACTAGTTCTTTATATTTAAATGGACAAAAATTCCAATAAAGGGATCAAAAGATGATTTTAGAAAAAAAAGTTGAAGTTGATGAGTATATAAAAGCAGGTGGGGATTCAGTTCTCCATTCTGCTAAAAATTTATTAATAAATGGAGTTGTCACATTAGCTCCTGTATATAAAATACCTGTAAATATGCTCTGGTTTAATGTGGAGAATGGTAGATTTTCGGCCGAAAAAAAGCAAAGAGAGAAAAAGCTTGGATTTGTGGTAGATCCTACAAATCCTTCCCATGAAAAGTATCTAATTGAGTTACTGATGCCATCAAATAATAAGAAAAGCCAAGAATTAATTCAGGACCTTAAAAAATATGGACAAATAGAACCCGGTATTATCACTGCGGATGGATTCACAATCGATGGTAATAGAAGATTAGCTGCATTAAAGTTATTATATGCTCAGAACTCTAATGGCAAATTTTTCACAATCTTAGTTCACAGACTTCCTGCTAATCTCCCACCATCGCAAATTTATAAACTAGAGGTTCAAACTCAAATAAAGGATCCCTTAAAATTAAAGTATAATCCAATAAATGATTTACTCAAGGTAAAAGATGGATTAAATTACTATACTGAAACGGAATTGGCAGATATTTTAGGTTGGAAACCAAGAAAGGTAAAGGAATATAAAGATCGATTAGGATTGGTTGATGAATTTTTAGAGAGTATTAACAGTGTAGGTGATTATTATCTCTTGGTAAATTACAATGAGCATTTCATTGAATTTCAAAAGCAGTTAAAGAAAGTTCGGAAAGAGTTGGATCCGATTGAGATGGATGAGGTGTTTGATATATTTAATTATGCTATGAAGATTAATATTGAAAGAAAGGATAAAGAGATGAGGTTAACTCAAAGAGATCATATCAGATATATCGCTGCAGCTTATATAGATAAGACTATTAGACCGAGACTTATTGAACATTTGAATGCCGAAGATCCGACAAAGGAAACTGCGATTTTTGAAGATATCAAAGCAGCCACTCAGATTGCTAAGGAGAAGATAAATAGGATTAGCCCCATCCAATTAGTTAAAAGAGCTATAGACTATTTAAATCAAATTCCCTTGACAGAAGATCTTGCTACAAATGAGGCATTTAAGAACGAATTTAATGAATTAGAAGATCTCTATATACTTTTGAAGGAAAAAGTGGAGGGAAATGGGGATGATCCAAGTAACTTGTGAAAATGATATTTTATTCATTTTTCTTAATGACCATAAAGAAATGACTACAGGTAGATATGAAATAATCCTAAGAAGCACAGGATTTCATTATAACCCTCAATCTAATGTATATTGGATGCAGGAAATGTTAAAAAATCGTAGAAAAGTAAATGATATTATTAATTTCTTAAAGAAGAAAAATATTCCTATGGATATCACTGAAGATATTCTAAATCTTAAAGATGACTATGAACAGGAGAAATTAAATTATTCAAAATATAGACTCCTTGGTATTCAAGTGAAACAGAATATCTTTGATCTTATGAGAGAACCTCCGAATTTTGTGCGTATATTGAAACCATACCAGATCATGGGTGTAAACCATTTAGTCGCAGTGAATAATGGAGCAAACTTCAGTGTTCCAGGTAGTGGTAAAACAACCATGGTATATGGGTCTTATGATATCTGGAAAGACCTAGGAGAGATTGAAGCGATTCTTATTATAGGGCCAATTAGTAGCTTTTACGTGTGGGAAAGTGAATACGAAAAATGTTTTGGTAAGCGTCCCATCTCTGCTCGTTTAATTGGAAATGGAAGGTTTGGATATTACATTAATTATAAACGGTTTGAATTATTTCTTACTTCCTATCAAACCGCTTCAAATGATCTTTCACGGGTTATTGAATTATTAGGAAAAAAGAAGTTCTTGGTCGTTATTGATGAATCTCATAATGTTAAAAGATTCAATGATGGATTATGGTCTGAAAGTATGTTAAGTTTAGCTAGTTATGCTGAAAAAAGAGTTATTTGCACAGGAACACCTGTTCCAAATGGATTGATTGATCTTTATACCCAAATGACTTTTTTATGGCCAGCCAAGCAATTACTGGGAGAAAAGAATACATATTATTATCGCTATAGAAATCAAGAAAATTTAGCCCAACTTCGAGATTTGATTTATCCCTTTTATGTTCGAGTGAGGAAATCTGATCTACAATTACCAGAACCAATTGAGCACCGTATCTACATTGAAGGCTCCCAAATACAAATGGAAATTTATAGAGCCATAGAAGAAGAAATTCTCGATAAATATTCTTCACTTTCGAGTCATGAGATATTAACTATTCAAGAATGGAAACGAGCAAAAATAATTCGATTAATGCAGGTCGCAACAAATCCGGGCTTACTTACACACTATTCAGAAGAATTTGGGTTGAATCCCATCATTGATGGAGAACTGATAAATCTAGTTGAAAAAGTTGATCAGTATTATGATTTAGAATTCCCAAATAAATTTGGTCAAGTTCTTCTACTTGCCAACAGATTATTAAATGAAGGAAAAAAGGTTATTATCTGGTCAAACTTCATCCAAAATCTTTTAATTCTATATAGTCATTTTGAACAAAATGATATTGACCGCTTTATGATTTATGGTGGTGTACCAAGAGATCCTAATATCAATGATGATTTTAATAGAGAACAACAAATAAGGGAATTTAAAAATAACCCAAATCCCTGTGTATTGATCGCCAATCCAGCCGCTTGTGCAGAATCGATTTCTCTGCATCAAGATTGCCATAACTCTATTTATTTAGATAGAACTTTTAACTGCGCAAAATTTCTCCAATCTCTCGATCGTATTCATAGAATAGGCTTAGATCCTAACGTCGAGACACACTATTACTTCTTTATGACGAAGAATACTATTGATGAGGTAATTGATAATCGGCTTGAAACAAAAAAATTAAGAATGATGAATCTCATCGAGAGTGATCTGCCTATTGGACTTGACTATGAATTTGATGATTGGGATAGGAAAAGAGAATTTGATAAAGATTTTAAAGACGTAATTAAGCAAATAAAGATTCGATACCAAAATAGGAAGGAGTATTCTGATGAGGAAATTCTATGAACTATTGGGGATACTTGATAATATATTAGATTTGAAATCCCAACTTGGAAATTATCCACAATATTCATTTCTCACCAAAATGATAAGAAATTGCACTAGTTTTGGTTCAGAAATTCCATTAAAAAATCATATGAGAATCTTAACTTCTCTAGGATTGTTGAATATTCAGGAAGGTAAGGTGGTTATAACAGAAAGAGGTGAAAATTTCTATAGACTAAAGAATCAACCTGGAAGCATACTTAATGATGCTCAAAAGATTCAGATAGCTTTTTTTTTATTTAATAATAATAATTCATTAGGAAGTTATTATAGACAATTTCTTGATTTATTTCATTATACTTCAGAAACTAATCAGTATATTTGTAAATATTCTTCCAGCAATTTTCCATATAGTGGGCGTCAATGGTTAGAAGAGTTGTTGTATTTAACTGTGATCTCCGATTGTAGGGATTACCTAGTAATTTCAGATCCTTTTATTCCCTATTTATATATGAATCAAAGAAAACAAATTACCCAAGAAGAATTAGAAAAAAGATTAGAGAGGAACAAGGAAATAGGAGGAGAAAAAGAAAAATTAGCATTAAGATTTGAACATTTAAGATTAAAGAAGTTAAAAAAAAAGGAGCTTTCTTTAAAGGTAAAATTAATTAGTAAAGATTTTTCTAATGCCGGATTTGACATCCTATCTTTTAATGGAAATGAGATATTTTACGATCGATTTATAGAAGTGAAATCTTCAGCTGATGGGGTTACTTTCTTTATTACAGATAATGAAATCCAAACATCGAAATTATTAGAAGAAAAATATTGGATATATATAATTTCAACAAGTCCGAAAAGTGATAAATTCCGCTTAAAGATGATTAAGAATTTTTATGATTATTCAAAAGAACATATAAAATTGACTCCAGTAAACTATAAAGTTAAAATAGATGGTGATGTCAAGGAAAATTATTTGGAGTTAAGTGATTTTGAATTTATCGAAATCAATAATGATTTGAATTCATTTAAATAGCATTTAAACTAAACTTAACTAAATAAATTTAGTTCTAATGCATTAATTTGAATAAATTTATTTAAATACAAAAAAAAATAAGGGAGGAATTAAAAATTTGAAATTAGAAGAATTAATTGAAAAGGCACGTAAAAAAGTGCTTGCAATGGATAAGATTGATAAAGATTCTGGGCTTGCTAAACCTCAAGAGGTTTCTTTACAAGCACATGCAGATACAATCAAAGCAGCTTTAGAAGCTGGGCTCAATTTAATATTAGGTAACGATTTAAATAATGGTTTAAAAACGATCGCAGAAGCTTTAGTAATACTTGAGAGTTTAGTTCATAGATTAAAAAACTAAATTAAAAAATAAAAGATGAAATAAATGAAAATTGAAGATGTTCCAACTAATCAAATAAAAGTCTCAGTATTTAATGTTAGGAAAAGTTTAGATGGTGCTGGAATTGAAAGTCTTGCACAAAGTATTGCTGAGAGTGGATTGCTTCAACCAATTGTTGTTTCGAAGAGAAAAAATGACAAATATGATTTAATAGCAGGTCAAAGACGTTTTATTGCTTGTTCTAAAAATCTGAATTGGGAAAAAATTCCAGCAATAATTATTGAAAATGCTAAAGACAAAGAAATTTTAACAATGTCAACAGTAGAAAATCTCCAGAGAGCCGACTTAAATTTAATTTATAAAAGTGATGCATTTATAAAATTGTATGAAATGTATGACAACGATATAAATAAAGTTATAAATGCAACAGGCTATACTGAGCAAACAATAAAAAAATATTTTCTATTAAAATATTTGCAGGAACAAGTACGAAAAGAGATTATTGAAGAGAAAAGAAAAGTAAGCCTAAATTCTCTTATTACATTAATAAAAAATGAAAACATCCCTCAAATTGAGCATCAGAAATTCTTAAATTTGGCAGGAGGTAAAACTACTAAAGCAATAATTGAAAAACTAAAAGAAATAACTGATAGCTCAACAAAACAACACATATTTGATAGTTTAAAGGGTGAAAAGTGCGTGAGGGATATAGTTATGACTTTCCTTTCACATAAATCTGATCAAATGAAAAAAGTTTTTAGAGAGCTTATTATCAGGGACTATCAAGAATATAAAAAAAAGCATTCTGATTTGAAGGAAAGAATTTTGTCCCTTCAAAACAAATTCCCTCTCTTAAAGATTATCGAAATAGAAAATATCTTCGAGGATTTTAGTAATAAGCTTAACATATTATTAGAATTTGATAAAAAATATCTTTTTGAATTAATTAAATTTAATAGATATAATTTTCAATCAAAAAAAGTGCTAATATATCTACTGGAAGATCTTAAGCTTAACTTTAAGAATTATGGTTATAAATTTAAAAATAAAATAAATTTAACCCTTGAAACTATGAAATCTTTACATATTTATGAAGAGATTATTAGTGAGTTTACCAAGGTATTAAATCAATCTCGTTAGATTAGGTTTCTAACATATCTACAAGCAAGAAGAGTTTGATCAAAATGAGTAAAATTATTTGGAATGATGTTGAAATAATAGAAGAAGAGATTCAAGTAAATGGTGGAAAAAGGACTTTTTATACTAAAATTTTATTTGATTCGAATGAAATAATAAATTTTAGATTCACTTCATTGTATAATGAAATTTTAGGAAAATTGCAATTGAATTTTTTTTTATATAATGATTTTTCAATTTTGAGTTCATTTTTCAGCAATTTCACGAGATTAAATAGATTGCTTTTTCAAAAAATCGCTACAGAAATTAAAGATGAGAATGATCCCCATTTTCAAAAACTATTAGATACAATAGAAATATGTTTTTCTCCTATAGGGCGGAGATTTTATGATTCGGGTTCATGGTATTTACCAACGACGGAAATGATTTATTGGAATTTTCTTCAATGCTACAGAGATATTGAAGAATTGACCGGATTTAGAGTTCACAAAGGGGTTCCTTTTCAAATGCTTGGGTTAATATATGGAAAAAGTGATAGATATATGAGAATGTTAAGTCAGCTAGGAATGACTTTAAAAGAAGATAGATTATCAAAATTAAAATCAACTCCAGCTAATAATCTTTTAGAATTATTATGGCAAAACCCTATTACATTTCTTAAAGATGTTTATGATAAAGCCTGCATAGACATTATTAGAAGTAATTTAATTTTGATAAAAAAAAAAATCCCTGATTTAAAAGATTTATTTTTGGATTTAAGAAAAAATATAGATACTTTTCCTAAAGAAGCATTACTTTTTATCACTCAAAAAACCCTTTTTATGGGACCTTACCTTGTTGATTTACATCAATTTGATGACATTTTTTCTAGTTTGTTGAGATTAGAATTATGGATGGTATTTACAGCATTTGTTGAAACTCTTCTTAAGCGAATTCTAAATTCCAATGATACATTGATGTCTTTAATCAATACCTTTAACTCAAAAGCTCTTGATTTTAGATGTGTTGATCTTCAACCTACTAAAGCGCGAAACAATATAAAAAGTTATGATGCATTTTTAAAAAGTATTAAGAATACCGATCCAAATTATTATACGAAATTTTGTGATTATATTTTGAGCTTAGCAGTAACTGAACCAACTAATACTTCAATAATTGATATATCATCTATAGGGAAGTTAAAAATATTTCAAGCAAGTGTGATATTAAGAGAAACAAGAAATCGTTTTCATCATGAGCTTAATACGTCCTCAATATTGCAGCAAGCTTCGATTGAGGATAATATCCCGGATATAATCCCGTATTTGAGTGACGTTCAAAAATTTAATGAAATCTTTAAGCTTCTTAAATATTATACTTCTTTTATATTAATTTATGCATATGAACAAATTTAACATTAAGAATATTTCTAAATATTCATATTTTCTATCTTGATAAATTTTTTAAAAAGTGTTCGAAAATATAGTTAAAAAAGTTGCAATTTAAAGTTTACTTACGAGGAAGAGATAGCAATTTAATTGGGTTGGATAAAGGAATTTTAACGAATATATTTTGTCTTTTTCAAGGTCGAAACTATCGGTATATCAACAATAAAGTGCTATTGCATCCTTCTTGGATTCGAATTTATGATTATGCGCTTCACTACATTTGGTAATAAGATTTTGAAATCTTAAACTTAAATAATAAGAAAAATTAGTTAAAAATACGAGATAATGGCAAAAATAACATCAGCAAATATTTTAAAAGTTTTATCAGAAAAATGGCAATCCTTTAAAGAAATTGCACTTGATTTACATATCATTGATCCACAAGACATTAAATATTTGAAATTAAAATTAAAAGAATTTACTCGTAAAAACTTAACAAGTTTCGTTAATTATGGGAGTGAAAAGTATTGGAAATCAGAAAAGACGCCATTAAAAGTACCAAATTATTTAGTGGATATACTCGATTTAGAAGAATATATTAAAGTATTAAATTATATTGATTTTTACCTACAAATTCTGAAAGAGAATCCCCAAGACGTGCAAAGTTGGAAGGATCTCGCTTATTATTATAGATATATTGATTGTAATAAAGAAATATTATGTCTCGAGAAAATTATTGACTTTGACCCATTTGATGAAGAAACTTTACAGTATATAGGTTTTAAATATTTATTAAATAATGATATTGATCAATCGATGAAATATCTTAAGAGTGCTTATAATTTAGCTTCTGATGAATTGAATCCTGATTTTAATTTATTGAATTTAAAGATGTTGGGCTTCCTATGTTATTTAAAAGCTGATTTTCAAAAAGCAGTAGAATATTATGAAGAAGCTTTTGATTTAGGTTGGGACAGGAAAGATTTCTATAAAAAAGACTTAGCATTTTTGATAAGTCTAGGATTTTCATATTTAGTATTATCAAATGAACAGAAAAACCGACAGGATGTAGTTATATCACACTTCAAAAAAGTGCTCAATATTTCAACTCTTCCAATAAAATCTACTGTATCTGTTTTGACAGCTTTGGCATTAGCTTATTGCATAGATGAAAGGTATGATAAATCGATTAACTATATTGAAAAGGCAATAGATTTAGATTCAAAAGAAGAAATCCTTAAAGAAATTTTGGAATTGGTAATAAAAGAGAAAAAAAAAGCTTTAGATGAAAAACTCCCTAAAAATCAAAAAGTAGTAAATATAAATTCTATTCTACCACTATTAAGAGCAATGATCTCTAGATTCGATAAATTTATTGAAATATCCCAGTTTAGTGCAACTATTCATTTCAAATCTTTTATTAATGATCTAATTAAACCTTTTTTTAGAAATCCAAGTAAAAAGAAAATAAAAAAATTGAAAAACTCTTTAGAAAATTATTTTAAGGATTTACCTGATGAAACCAAAGTTGAGTTTATAAATGAATATAATAGAACGATTAGGCGATATAAAGATATGCAACCATCAAAGTGGAAAACGTGGGGTAATTATCTACTTAAAATAATGCCCATTTTAAGGTGAATATATCAATTAGCAAAAATAATTTTCGGTATGTAAAAGTGTGATTTAGAGCATTTAAAATCATATAATATTATTTTTAAAATATTAACAATAATTTCAAATAACGTTTTTGAGTATGAAGTTAATCAACCTTGATTATTGGAATCCACATCTTATTTATTAATTTTGATTGATGATAATTATAA
>LAZR01002637.1_pt1 | contig 10330 bp, 20 predicted proteins | sample 329461 | NCBI WGS metagenome assembly LAZR01 (sample SAMN03002196, study PRJNA259156) | marine sediment metagenome | biome: sea floor; feature: Hydrothermal impacted sediments; material: marine sediment; isolation source: Loki non-amplified sample from Loki's castle hydrothermal vent sediment ...
AAAGTTGAAGATTCAGGCAAATATGGAGTCGAGCATGAAGAAGATCGATACATCCACTCAGCTCGGGCATGAGAAACTAGACGAACAAAAGACAAAGGGCGCTCAGAAACACCAGATAGATACCGCGAAACTCGGGCTAGAGGAGCGCCGACAGGAGCTTGATTTTATTGTCAGATCGAACCAAGTTAACGCCCAAAGACAGCAGCAGAAAACTAACGCTGCATGATCTTTTCGAGTACGAACGGGGGTTTTATGCTGATTGGGCGGCTAAGAAATCCACAGGCAAGACTACCGTTGAGGTTACTTGGCTTGATGGTGGTATCCGGCTTGTTGAGGTTACGAGGAAAAATAGGGGGGTGAAATAAATGGCTTTATACCGTTGGGATGAGGCTTGTGAGAATGTTATAGAGGTTCCCTTTACTCCAGGGGAAACATATTCTCTTGCGGTGAGAATACCAAATATACGATGTCTGTTGTTGAAGAAGCCTGACGCCATCTTGAAAGCCAAGGAGCTTTTACACGACTATTTTGGTCGAGAAATACCGTCTGATTATTATGATTCTGATGTGTTGGAATTTAGTGAAGCTCAAAAAGACTATGGCCACGATGTTGAAGTGGCTGCGAGGTATAAATCTCCGATAGAGAGGGTGAAATAGATGCCAGCCATGACAAAAAGAGAACGTGATTTAGTTGAGGTTTATAAAACAATTCCTGACGTGGGGAATATGCCTCCGATGTTTCATGTTACGGAAAATCAAGTTGACCTTCCTACAATAAAAAGCCTTGAGGTAAAGGGGATAATGAAAAGAACCAAAATAGAATATAAGAAGGGGTTCCTATCCTTTTATATGCCGATAAACAGGTGGCTTAATTGGGATAAGGTGAAATAGGAGGGGGAGATGGCTAAAGAATTAGCGAGAGATATTGTTCAGGACTGGATAGAGACACACGACATAAAAACACTAGAAGAAGAGCTGTTGAGCCTTGAAAGAGATAAAATCAATCATCCTGAAACATGGTCAATGATTAAATCTTTACACATACTCTTTATGAGAGTTAATTCGAAACGGTTGGCAATTAAGGAAAAAGAGTTTGCCCGCCATGTATGTAATTTTATTAGAGAATATAACAGGAAGGAAAAACGCGGGGACGGACTAAGGGCCTTCCTGAAGGAATATAACGAGGGGCGGTTACCGGATAATGAATTCATGAATTTCTTTGAGGATAACCCTGAGATGACTTATGTTACGGTTATGGAAGACTTGAAACGAGGGAAGTAAGTGTTAATTAAATCAAAAGTACCGATGCCGGTGTATTTAAGTAAGCATAACAATCTTAATCAGACCAAAGAATACCGGAAAGGGTATGATAAGATATTCGGGAAAAGGGATGTTCTTTATCATACCAAACGGAGCGGAAGGAGGGTTGTAAAAAATTATGGAGGAAAAAAGAGTTAATAAGATTCTTGCGGACCCGATGTGGTGCAAGAACGGTGATGGGAAGATAACATTTGCTGAATACCGTGGGACAACGCCTTGGATATATTTCAAGTCCGATCCAGAGAGGCGCTGTATCTACTGGCTTGCAGCGTACTTTGAGCATTTTGGTGTCATTCCGGATTTTTGCCGGAATCGATGTTGGAAGGTGGCGATTAGACCCGACACGCTTTCGGGATTATTTGGATTATCAGATATTTTAGAAAAGTCGGGGTTTATGTGCAAATGTGGCATGGATTTAAGGGATTACACTTTTGGACCCTGGGCGGGTTTTATTTATACAAACAGCCTTGATGAAGCCCATAAAATAGTTTCTTCATATATCACCCCATTACCGACTGTAATTAAAAAAGGTTGCACTGAGATGGAAGAGAGGATACCATCAACCGAGTGGGAAGCAACCGAGGCGGCAGACCAGACCCGGGAGCATGACCTAAATGAGTTTTTTGATTTGGAAAAGAAGTTCAACTGCTCGATATATTGGCATGAGCAGCAAAACGACAAGTTGAAACACGAAATAAAGGTCGAATGGATAAAACACGCGATTGCGATAGGGGATCGCACGGTTAAAAAAGTGGTAACCGGGTTTTTTGACGACCCGAATTATTGGGACAAATTGGTTGTCCAAAGCGTTAACTATTAAAGTAGGAGGGTAGAAAAATGTTATTTAAAATTATGAGTAATAAAGGGGACGCCGCTTGTGACTATACGCCAGAAGTGGCAGAGATTAAGTTTGACGAACTTGTTCAGGCCAATATGAGACCGTTTGAGGTTGTAAAGGGCCGTGGCCTTAAGCCGATGAGGGTGTTTGACAAGGAGGCCGAGGAAGTTACCTGGATGCCTCAGATAATGGGAGGGTGAGTTTTTGGCTATTGTGAAGAGCTATAGTCCTCAACAAGAACAGCTCCGGTATGCAGAGCTTATGGCGCAGCAACAGCAGAGCGAAATGCAGGGGCGGGCACAAATACAACAGGCGCAGCAACAGCAAGTTCGTTCTAGTTTTGCTCCCGCCTGTTGTTCAGCGGTATGTATGCCCGCCGATGGTGCCTTGAACGCAGCGGCGTATTTAGGTGGCATTCGGTTAGAGGGCGCAGAAGAAGCGTTGATGCACGATTTAGACGGGCGCCTGGTTCCTGCTAAACGCCCGTCTAAATCAAAAAAGGAAACCCGAAAGCCCTTTAAGGCGGAATCAAAAGCGCAGGAAATGCTTAGAGATTTAATCGGTTTTGAACAGTGGCAGGTTTACCGGGAGACCAACAGGTTAGCCGTGAGCGGTACAAGCCTATGGTTAATAGGTAATCTCTTCGGGAGTTATAGAAAGAACAACCCCTTTTCGTCAAAGCCGGATGTTGCCCGGATAGACGGGAAGAGACTGCTAAAGAGCGGCTGGCACGCGACTACGTTCTGTATTGACCCGGTCAGAACTGGAGAATCGCTGCCTTATACGGATAAGGTGCTTACGTTTGCCGCCGCCTGTTTATGGGATGAAAAGGGGTTTAAAAAAACGGGTAACCGTATAACCGAAGTCAATTTTAACGATTTGCCAAAGAGCGCGATTTTTAATCAACCGGATCAGGAGGCCTAATGCCAGCAAGCACAGGAAAAAGGGGTGGTAAAGATTAAGAAGGAGGGCTAAGGATTGGAAACAATAGGCGAGTTAAAGTCTAAAATGGCTGAGATGTTTGGGGTTTCGGTTGAAGAATTAGGCGACCCTTTCTCTGATCGAAAACGCTCTTTCCCGGAGCCAGTAAAATATTGGTGTGCCAAACATAACGAGTGGTGGTATCCGCAAGATAATGTTTGTTGCCCATTATGTCATTATGTCGTTTATAAGGAGGGGTGATGGACTGCAAGACTTGTATCCTCTATGATGTATTTGCTGAGCTTTTAAGCCGATTAGGGGACGCCGAGGATTTGGTTGAAAAGTTACCGAAGTGTAACTGTGACCATCACGAACCATTAGCAAAAGCTCATCACGAATATTCCGATGTAGCATATTATTGGGACTGTCCTATTCACGGGAAGAGAACAGAAGCTAAATTCGAAGAGATGTTTGCGCGTGTGGAGGGGTAATGCCAGCAAGCACAGGAAAAAAGGGTGGTAAAAAGATAGGGCGGTGGGGGAGAAACCCGTCAAATGTCCGGTATAAGGCTGAGAACAGGCGGGATAAGAATAAAGAGCGCAAAATAGCTAAGAACGCCAAGAGGGAAGCTAAGGATAAGATTAAGAAGGAGAAACGAAAGGGGGGAGAGGGGTGAAAAACCAATTGATTCCAACGCTCAGAAAAATTGATGAATATATGCTCGTTTGCGATTCGTGTAAGCTTAAATTTATATTGACCGCTGTTATTATTCGCAAGAGGGAAGATGAGGACGATATTATTGAGCTGATGCCACAGGAGCGTGTGCATTATTGCCCTTATTGTGGCACAAGACCAGCTCCTTTTACGGACAAAGAGATTGAAGTATCCAAGAGGGCATGTATGGATACGATAATTGCGATGTCAGATTAAAATATAGGGAAGTTAAGGCTAGGCTGAAGAGGGAGAAACGGAATGGATAAGTTTTATATATCCCCAGAAACACAGGCTATTGTCATACAATACTTTATTAAGCATGGCAAGGCAATGAGAAAATATAACGATGATATCCTAAAAAAAGCTAAAGAATTAGGGTTAACTACTCCCGACATAAGGGAGGGGAACGTAAAAGATTAGCCAAGAGGAAATAACGGCAGCGTGCCCTGGTGCAAAGTGGGAAATAGCTACCCACAGGTTTCTGGTTCGAGTCCAGATGTAACGGATGGTCCTTGCTGGTTCAATTCCGGCACATGCTGATTAAAATATAAAGGATTAAATAAACCGGGCGCACAACCGGCCCAAAAACAATTTGTCGGGGAGTTCACCGATAGCTTAAAGGTAAAGCGATACGCTTTGCATAGCCCGTTGTTGAGAGCATAGACGTGGTTCCCGCAAGGGGTAAGGCTCAGCGTGCAAAGTAGGACCGGGGGTTCAATTCCCCCACGGTGAGCGAAGATCCGACAATAAAATTCAGAGTTAAACACAGGTTCTTACCTGGGCGTAGATAGTTTTTTTGAGGTTTATTATCTGCCTACCAAGAAGCCCGATTAGAGAGACACGATACAAGTCTCTGGTCGGGCTTTTTGTTTTTTAAGGCGACGTCGGCCTACTGACGAATAAGTGACGCCAACTATAAGGGCGAAAGGAGAACATAGGCAATGGCAAAAGAAAAAGAAACACTTAACACAGAAGACATGACAGACGAGGAATTAAAAAAAGCGGCAGAGGATCAGAGCAAGGCAGAAATGGATAGTCTTTTAGACGACGGTAAGGATCCCGACGATCCCGATAAAAAGAAGGATAAGGAAGACGAGCCGACACTGGAAGATCGTTTCGCAAATCTGGAAAAGGAAAACAAGGGCTTATACGAGTCCATGAAAGCCGAGAGAGGCAAACGGCAGGAGTTAGAAGGCAAAATGCAGGGAATTACGGACGTGTTCTCTGAATCAATGGCACGGCGGGAAGAACTCGCTGACCAAAAAAAGGCAGAATCGCCAAAGATCGATCGACTTGCTGTTCAGGTTGATGATGATGGCGCAGCTTTTATACCCATTGATGACAACCTGAAAGCCCTTTTAGCCTCTTCGCACGCGACAGGTGCGAGTAAGGAAGATGTTACAGAGATCAAAAACCAGATGGCGCGAAACATGGCTATCCAACAGCAAGAGCAGGGGTTTCAAGACACGGTACAGTCAATAGTTGGGGAAGACCCAGCGTATGCTTCAGCACACAATCAACTACAGAAGGCGGCCGATTGGTTTAACGATAAAATTATCAGATACCAAGAGGCTAACGATCTGAGCGGGATAATGTCTACCGGCGAAGCGTTGGATGTAGCTGAAAGTGAGAATATTGAATCGGATTTTAACAAACAGTTTCCAGGGCTCGACATGGAGCGTGCTGTCAGAATGTATGACGGCAAACGCGACCTCCGTATAGCATTAAAGAGTGTCGCGGGTACGGAAACGCCAGGTGGTGACAAAACAGCGGCGGCCAATTTAAAGGAAATCGCTGGAAAGGCAAGCAATCTGTCCCAAATGAGAAATCAGAAGGGAACGAAGGGTACGCTTACCTTGGACGAAATTGCCGACAGGTCCGATGAGATTGAAGACATGAGTGACGAGCAAGTCGCTAAACTTCACCGGCTTATGGCTACAGAAGAAGAAACCGCTTAATTGTACCTTTGTCTGTCGCATAAAAATAACGACAAAGGAGATTTATTATGGCCGTAACAGAATTCGGTACTAACGACGCACAAACCGTCAAGATTTGGTCCAGCCTTCTGATGAGGGAAGCCCTAAAAGCTACCTATTTCAAGAAGTTTCTGGGTGACGGTAAAAAAGCGATACTTCAGCGTCTTAAAGACCTGGAGAAAGGCAAGGGGGATGAAATTAAGTTTGACCTCCTGATGCAAATGACGAACGCCGGCATAGAAGGCGATAACCGGATGAAGGACTTTGAAGAGCCTCTGGTTTATGAACAGGATTCAGTGAAAATTAACCAGCTTCGGAACGCACATTCCTTCAAGCATATGAGTCAGCAAAGAACGCTTCACAACATGCGAAGCGACGCGCAGACGAACCTCTCAGACTGGTATGCCGGTAAGTACGACGATTACATGTTCAGGTATCTTGGTGGGGACACTGGCCTGTCTTTTGCCGGTAACACCGGGGTGGTTGCTGATACCGATCACTATGTAGTGACCGGCACTGTAGGCCACACAGGTGCGATTGTAACTGATGAAGGTAATTTAGGTTCTACCTCTCAGATTGCGCTGGCAGACCTGAACTTTGCCAAGGAAAAGGCAAAGACCATTACACCTCCGATCCGTCCGGCAATTGTGGATGGTGAAGAGTATTACGTTGTGGTTCTGCATCCCTTTTCCGTAACCGACCTGAAACTGAATATAGCGGCTTCCACTTACACCAAGTGGAGCGATATTCAGATGTATGCCAACCGGAGAGGGCTTAAAAACCCACTTTTCACCGGTGCGCTAGGGGTCTACGAAGGTTGCATCCTTTTTGAGTCTCAGCGGATTCACTCTCCGAGTACAGATGTTCGGAGAAACCTGATGCTGGGTGCCCAAGCGGGTGTGTTTGCACAAGGCAACGCCTACGACACGATCGCACAGCGAAAGGTTGGTAAGGGCAATATGTTCAAGTGGTTTGAGGAAGTAACTGACTATGGCAACGAGAAAGGGATCGCTGTTGGGTCCGTCTTCGGTATGAAGAAGGTCCGATTTGCCAGCAAGGATTACGGCTGTATGACGATCTCTTCTTACGCTGTGGTGCATAATTAATAGGTAAGAATGTTTAACCCAGGGGGAGTGATCGTAACCTCCCCCTTTTAACCAATAAACGGGGATCGTAACCCCAAGTAAAGGAGATTTTATATTATGGCAGCTCTAGCATTAACAGTGGCGGCTTTTGCCAGCGCCAAAAACTTGCAGTCTACAGCGATCAATCCGATTGCGGCTCCAATTGCAACTCCGAGAGAGGGTGGTTTTACCCTTCGGAATCGGGTTAGCTGGGCAGGCACGAATAGTTCAGCCCGTAAAACTATGGGTACGATTGCCTCGGCGGCCGCAGCCGCAACCAACTATCAGGTGCTTACGATTCCTAAGCGGACCCTGTTAAAATCCCTGGTATTTTTGACTCCTCCGGGTTCTACCGCTGCGACTCATGCGTTTAGCATAGCCTCTGCCCATGCGTCCGGTGCCAAGTCTGGGAAGTGGGAAATTGGAGTGGCAGCTTATAAAGAAGCCTCTCAGAAAGCGGCATCCGTAAAGGTAGATATCGATGGCTTAATGGCGTCTATCGCTATTACCAAAGCAACTGGTCTCATCAGTTCTGCTTTTGGTCAGGCTGTAGGTTCACTGCCCCTTTCAATGGCGATTAACCATACAACCTCTGATAAGTTTGAGGCTATCACCTTTCCGTTCGGGGGGTTTGTGACCATGAACTACAAGGCCGGAGCTTCGGCTCTGAAGTCTGTTGATAAGTCGTCTACTGTGCTGACCGGTTCGAAGTTTACCGGAGTAATGGAAGCTATGGCAGACTGCGTTTACATCCCGGAATAGCAGTTAAATCAGCAACTTAACCAAACGGGGAGAGATTAAATTCTCTCCCCTAAACCCAGGAGGGTAAATTAAAATGGACGTTATAAAATTCAGGGAATGTAATGTCACGTATGCCGAAAATCAAGTGGAATATTTACCGTTACCTGCCCATAGGTCAGACGATGGCAGGGTTACGTCTTGTTGGAGACTTTCATTTTTAGAAAGAATTAAGACAGCACTAACTGGGCGTATATTCCTTCAGGTATTAACATTTAACAATTCACTACAACCGTTAAAAATGTTGGTTAGAAAACCTACAATTAACAAACATTCAGGAGGGTAAATAAAATGTCACAATTTTCATACATGAAGCCAAGGGCTTCTAAAGATTTAGGAATTTACAGCAAGTTAGACAAAAAGGATATTATTGACCGGTTGATGCCGACCCTTACAAGGGGTGCTTATTTAATCAAGCCAAACGGGATGATTCGGCCTACGGCTACGGAAGCCGTGGGGTTTAACACACCGTGGCTCCACCAGAAACACGCAGAGAACCTTAAATGCAATCTCTGGCATTTCATTATGTTCAATCACTGGCAATGGTTTGTGCCTAGCCAGTGTCAAGAATGCTGGAAAGTAGTTGTGGGTCCGAGGTCGCTTTCCGAGTTGTGGAAGCTGAAAGACCTTCAGTGGAAGCTGGGTATGTCAAGCAAGTGCGGCATAGAAGCCAGGGAATACACAGCGAAACTCTATGGCGGGTATTTCTATAATAAAGGGCTATCCAACGGGCGCGAGTGCTACAAGGTGGTTCGTGAAGCTGTAAATGACGCAATCTCTCCCGATGTGCCGGTTATTCTAAAAAGAGCCTGTACGGAATTTGAAATGGCGTTCCCTAAATCGTCTACTTGGCAGATTACCGAAGAACAAATGGAGATAGAGGATTTTCTTACGGATAAGGTGGAAGAAATTAATAACCCTGCCGATCAACCGGAAATGGTACGCACTCACATAAAGCGAGTGTGGATTCATTGGGCGTATGCCGGGGCAGACCCGACCTATAAGGAGTTTACGGACGGCAAACCGCTTTATCCGGGGTATGAAACCTATCACGACAAGACCTTGGAAGAGTGTGAGATGATGCTTAACAACGGTCTGGTAGCGGAAAAGAATTTTAACGGGGATAAACTTAATTCACTTTCAAAAGACCTTGTGGCTGCTGCGGGTAAGCATGAAGCAGATCGCAATGAAGTTGCCATGGCGTTGGGGTTTAGGGATTCGATTCGGCCGAAATTCAGAGATGAATTTATAGGTGAGCATGACGAGTTGACAGCTATCCCGCCGAGTGCTCCCGTGGATAATCCAAACGATCCTTCTCCGCATTAAGGAGGTGCCGAATGTATCATCTCCTGTATAGACGGAAGAAAGACCTTACACCGGAGCTGGAAGCTGAGTTATGCCGTAAATGCCAGTTTTGCTGTCGGTTTATGCTCAATACCAAGAAGATGGATGGTCAAAAATTAGAATTTCTTACTGCTTGGGGAATAATGCTTATTACCGATGGGGGGAGGGTTGGAACGCTCCTTCCCCACGCCTGTCAGCAGATAACCGATGAGGGTTGTAAGATATATGAAACGCGCCCGTTTGTGTGCAAAGGATTTAAGGGCGGAGATGAAGTGAAAATGTGGAGGCCATTTTGTCTCTGGTACGAACTTATACCGGAAGACGAAAGGGTTGAAATGCTAAAGAGCTGGGCACCAGCTCCAACACGAACAGTAGGATAGGTGATTCAAAAAATGTAACGGAAAATGTAACATATTTATTAAGTTAATTCAAACACATAGGGTTTTTGANTGATGCTTAATGTAACAATAAATGACACACGTAATATAGGAGAACAAAAACAATGGCAACAAGAGCGCAGTTTTTAGATGGGACTTACGGAAGTGCTTGGAATACCTCCAAGAGGTCGTTGGTGAGATTCGAGATCTGGAGAAATCAGATCAGTTTCACGACCCTGAGCGCTTCTATAAATGATGTTTTTCAAGCAATACAAGTCCCTGCAGACACATGGATTATGCACGCATGGCTTCGAGTGATTACGGCTTGTGCAACCGGCGTAAACGGTGATTTGGGTTACGGATCGGATCCCGATAAATGGGGGCAGTTTTTGAAATTAACTGCAACTGGCGTTATTTCAGGTCAGCACCAGGAGTCAAGTGGCGGCGGGATAGTTGAGAGGGGAGTGAATGAACCATTTCACTTTTCGTCTGACGACACTATTGACTTGAAACTGAACAAGGCGGCTACCTCTGGCGTAGTTGAGGTTTGCGCGTTGGCTTTGAGGTCTAAGTAAGGAGGTTATTATGTGGAAAGGATTCATTACAGAATCTAAATCGTATATGGACTATCCTAAATGTGGGCGTATTAGCTTTTGGCTACAGTTTCCAAGGGCAATGGCGCGGTTCTATTTTTTAGGACCTTTCCGTGGCGTTAGAGACAAATTAAGGCGTAGACGATAACGGTTTAACCAAGTATTGCGGGATAGGGACACCCTCCCCCGAAAGCGGTTTTTCATACTAGTAACTGGGGACCGTTTCCCGCAATTGCTTTTAGAGGACAGCTAAATGGCGACAGCAGACAACGTAATAACATCTGCAAGATACGATCTCAGAGCGGTAAGAGGCTCATCGTTTGAAA
>LAZR01002638.1_pt1 | contig 10330 bp, 13 predicted proteins | sample 329461 | NCBI WGS metagenome assembly LAZR01 (sample SAMN03002196, study PRJNA259156) | marine sediment metagenome | biome: sea floor; feature: Hydrothermal impacted sediments; material: marine sediment; isolation source: Loki non-amplified sample from Loki's castle hydrothermal vent sediment ...
GTGCTAGGAACATGAGGAAGATGTTGTGAGCGTTGGTTGCCTCGTACTGCGTTCTGGTATCGAAGCCAGTTCCTAGCCATGGGTGGTCGAGTATGATGTTGGATGTAGTTAACCATAGGTCGAACCTCCCAGTTGGGTTGATGCCTCTTGTTACAAGTACGAAAAGAATGACTGCAGGGACTATGCCTACTAGTAACGCATGAAAGAATCTTCTCTTCGTCGGATCTAGGAACACGAACAGGAATAAAGCTAGGATGGCTCCTCTAGCTCCTGATAGGAGTAACATTGTTAGTGGTGCCACTCTTGGCGCCAGTCCCGTTGTTGCTATAAATAGGACTGCTGCAGTTCCTCCTGCTAGGTTAGGATTTCCGTGTAAGCCCCAGGAGGCATGATGGTCTAGTTGATGGTATGCCGCAACTGCTACCGAAGGTACCATTAAGAGACCTAAAGGTAAAAGGAGCTGCGTTGCGTTCTCTTTTAGTGTAGTCCTGATGCAGGAGAAGGTTATAAGAATGGCCGAGAACTTGACTGCCGAGTAAGAAGTAAGCTTGGGGTCTTCTGACCAAAGGATGGACGCTACTAATATGCCGCTTAGTCCTACTACCCAGAGCTGGGGCCTCTCTAGCTTCTTAAACATGAAGGCAGTGTAGAGGAGGACAGGAATCATTATGTCGGCATAGTGAAAGTCAAAGCCTCTACGAGGGTCTTCTGTAAGACTAAAGAGCATAGTGGTAGAAGCGATTGCTAATGTGCAACCGGTGAGGAATGCGAGTATCTTTGCTTTGTTGTCTAAAAGCTTCATATGCCTACTTCGATGTTTCTCTCCGGACTTGCTCCTGATGTACGGAGTCCCGCTATTTTCGTTGCCTTGGGGTAGAACTTCTTTAACTGCCTTAATAGTTGTCGTACAGTGGAAGGTCCTAGGCTTCCAGGTCCCCCCTCCGTATTTACAACTACTAGAAGAAGGGTCTCTTCTTGTTTGGGCTTGACAAGAACCTCTCCTAAAGATGCTCCATCTTCGTCTACGATGTCATAAATATCTGTAGGAGGGCGTTCCCCTTCAAGATTGGTAAATGCGTCTTTACCTTCGAAGTGTAGAGTTATCATTCACAGAATCCTAGGCTTGTTATCTAGGAGTTTAATTCTCTCATCCCCTTGGCAGTTATACTGTACTTTGTGGGGGCCCCAGAGTCTTGCTGGCTGGATAGGAGTCCCTTAGCTACAAGCTCCTCTAGGACACTCCTGAGCCTTTTTAGGCCCCCTAGGATAGTCTCTGTCCCTACCATAGGGTTGGGGTCCAGGTTTCGCTTTAACTGAGCCAGCGTTTGTGGAGACTTCGTTCCTATTTCCTCTAGGACTGCCCTTTCTGTTTCTGTTAGCATTACTTATCTATAACTCTTTGTCCTGTCGGAGTTATCTGCCAGTGAGTTTCTCCTAGTCTTCTAGACCTGACTATGTGTCCTGCCTGACTAAGGGTGCGTAACTCCTCCAAGCCAATGTCATTGACTACGTCTGAGTGGCTCATTCCTAGGACTTCCTTTAAGAGGATTCTCTCACTACCCTGTTCCTCAGGGTCCTCATTTAGGAACTCTAGTATTGCCTTTTGTATTTCACTCAAGTCTTCGCGTGCCATAACCTTCCCTCCTTTGACTTATTGTCTAGCAGACTCATTAGACGAATCCCTCTTCAAGACCCCGGAGGTTGCCATCTAGGGCTCTGTTTCCTTTGTTAGTTAGGAAGACTCTGTCTCCTGCTATTGTTACATATCCTGCCTTCACTAGGGAGTTGAGAGGGAGGTTTCCGTACTCCCTATTTATATCATCGGCGAAGGCAGGCTTTACATCTGGGCCAGTCTCTCCTAGATGAGAGAGTATGGCCTTTTCATCTTCTGAGAATTGCAGTGCTGGCATCGTCTTCTCCCTATTATGCTGCTTGCTGCCCGCTGGTGTTATCTCCCAGACTGGGTCTCTCTGTGTTGAGGATACGGCTGGCCTTACAGAGTGTCTACTCCACAAAGCTATGAGAGCGTCGTCTATTGAGAGCTCTTCGAACTCGTGGTCCAGTGCAGCGGTTAGTTGATCCGATGTCTGCCTCGGATGAGTGTCTAGCTCTTCGAGGAGTAGTTTTTGTAATTCTGTGAGCATTACCTGTTTAACTCTCTAGCTCCCTTTAACTTCATTACGCGGATGCGAGTTCGCTAAGTCCTTTGTTAGTGATTTGCCACTGGGTCTCTCTTGTTAGCCTTATTCGTTTAACGAAGCCCTCGGAGGCTAGAAGGTTCAATTCGTCCATGGAGGAGTGCCTAACCACATCTGTTGGACTAGGACCAATGACCTCTCTCAAGAGTTGTCTCTCGGAAAGAGACTCCTTAGGAGCTGCGGCGAGAGCTTCTAGGAAGGCTTGCTGTATCACAGACATGTCGGAGAGGAATCGTGCCATGATGTACTCCTAACTGTTTAACTCTTTAGTTCCCTTCGAAGATATTGTCCACTGTAGGTCTGCTCCCGGTATAAGGTCGTCAGGAAGTCCGTGTACTAGACCTTTTCTTTCCATGCTCCTGAGAAGCGGATCTAGATTAGCTAGAGTGGCACTATCTAGTTCTTCCTCTAGGTTAACCTTGAGACGTTTGACCGTCTGCCAAGGCCGTTGGTCTAGCTCGTATAGTACGGCTAGCTCTGCTTCCGTGAGCATTAGATCTCTCCGGCCTCTCCTCGAAGGAGTGTTCTTCCGCGGGCAGTGGTAAACCACTCGCCTCTATCAGTAACCCGAATGAGACCTTTGTCGACGAGACCTCGAGCTGTAGGTGCTATAAGTCCGGGACGAGTCACCTCATTTGCGAGGTCCTCCTTTAGCTGATCTAATGAGATCCCAGGTCGGACAGCCAGCTCATCGAGAATAATAATCTCCGTACCCGTAGGCATTAGAACGCCTCCTCTACGAATTCCTCTTCCGCAAAGTCTGTATGCCTAAGAGTCGTCTCTCCTGCAGACGTGGCTTCCCACACTACTCCACGCTCCGCACTTACAGATGTCACTAGACCGTCTTCCTGCAAACGAGCCAGACGGATGCCTACAAACTCCCCATGTATCCCTGGAGTGTCCTGGGCAATGGAAGTAATAAGCTCCCCTGTCATCTGCCTAGGACGTGTGAGTAGCTCTTCGATTATCAGCTTGTCGACTTCATCTTTAATCATCGAGCAGACTCTCCCTTCTTTCTCGTCTTCGAAGCTGTAGAAGCCTACGGCCGGCCTTTATGGAGGCTCGACCTAAAACTTTACCTCCTCTACTAACGACCTTACTTCCTTTCCAAAGAACTTTCCCACCGTCGGTCATATAGTCCCCTGTTTCATTCCCTCGGCCTTTACTCATAATTCTACCCTTCCTGCGACTTGTTTGCCTAGCGGAGGTGCGAAGCTAGATAGTACAAGAAGTCTAGCATCTCTACGTGTTACCGCCTGCCATGACATACTTCCTCTGCCGGTCCTGATTCGTCTGTAAAAGACTTGTACTCTTGGCTCTGCTGAAGGTTGCTGAAGGATGCCTCCCGCGAAGATGTTAAGTGGACCTCTAGGAGTTTCAATTTTTCTCTCTGTGGGTGCAGGTACCCCCAGGATTGGCTCGAAGGCTGGTTCCGGGAAGGGTTGGGGAAACTCATCTGGTTCCGATAAGGGCTCCGGTTGCGGTAAGGGCTCCGGTTGAGGCTCAGGCTCAGGTTCTGGTTCTGGTACCGCTTCTAATCCAGGCTCCGGTTCCTCTATAGGTACAAGCTCCGGCTCGGGTATCGGTTCGGGTAAAGTGAATGGGTCCTCTCCTGGGGTAGTACCAGGGAATATAACTATCGCAGGGTTCTGCTCCTCAGGGAACTCAGCAGGGAGTACTGGTACCTCTGTAGGAGTAGGCTGTACAGGTGCGATCTCAGGGGTAGGCTCAGGCTCAGGCCTAACGATTGGAGCAGGTCTACGTACCGGCCTTCTAGTAGGAGCGGGAGGGGTAACTCTTTTGGGTGCCGGCTCTACCTCAGGTGTAGGCGATGGAGCGGGTTCAGTTCTTGTTGGAGCTTCTACTACGGCACTAATCTCAACCTGCTGTATCTCCGTAAGAGTCCCAGCGACCGGAGTAGGAGGCAGTAAGGTTGTGCTAGTAGAGGGTCTGGCGCTAATCTCTAAGTCTACGAGTTCTTCGCCACTGACTGCGGTTGTGATCGAAGCTGCGATGATTATGCTTTTTAGAGTTGTTAGTGTGTGACCTAGCTCCTCACCTGCCTGCAATGCAGCCTCTATATCCTGTGTCACCCTAGCACTCTGTAGCCTTGTCAGCTGCTCTACGTATACTGGGCTCAATTGTTGTCTTATTTCTGTGCTAGCAAACAGCTCGTTGAATTGGTTAGTTCCTGGTTGCGGTAGATCACCTAGGAAAGTATCAATATCAGTAAAGAGCCTCTCTTTGGCAGTATCCAAAGCTCTTGCATCAATTTCCTGATTGCGAAGGTCAGCGGCCCTTCTCTCTGGGGAAGTTGCCTGCCGTGGCCCACTAGGGCGTGGGTCTTTGGAGAGCTGTTCTAATCTCTCAATAGCATCGTCTATATCCTTTAGGCGACTATCCTTCACTCTCTTAGCTTCGAACTTTAGCTGCCTAAGGAGCTGTGCAAAGTCAGCATCTGTCAGCTTCGTTCCACCTTCTCCCAAGGCCTTGTTGATTGCTGCGTCGATACGTTCCTCAAATACCTGTCCTCTTAATTCGAATGCCTGAGCCTCCCGCTCTGTCCTAATACTGCGCATCAACCTATCTATATCTCCCTCAGTAAACTTAGCTGGGTTATTGCGCTGGAAGTCTCTAACGATACGCTCCGCCTCTTTAGCGAACTGTTCTTGCCTGGCCTTATTGGCGGCCTCGCGAGTAATCTTAAGTAATCGGTCAACTTCTCCTATTGTAGTCGGTTGCTCTATTCCAGCTTGAAGGAGCCTATTTTGTTCTGCTCGGACAGTGTCCCTAGCCTCTCGAAGGATATTGAACTCTCGGCTTTGCTTGTTTCGTATACTTGTGAGTTCCCTACTAAGCTGAGCTTCTATATCGGATAATGTACTTAGAGATTCCGGCTTGCTTACTATTATGTCTGACCTTGGGAGGGCCATCCTAGCTCTAGCCTGTGCAAAGTTCTGAAGGGCTGGTCTGGCTCCAGTTACGAAAGCATCTAGACTCTCCGAGGCCCTATCTATTCGCTCGATAGTGGCCCTTACTACTCGGACCGTCCTTACGGGTACCCGAACTGTGAATCTGGCAGCTACTCCTAGGGGCCTGCTAACTACCGCAGCGATTGGAGTCAGGGTAAGAGTAAGCGCAACAGACTCTACTGCGAATCGTGCTGCTTCCTGTCCTAGTTCCCTCAGCTCTACTTGGGATAGTGTACCCGGAGTGAAGCTGGGTCCGTTCCTTGTAATGTCAGCGACTCTACTCTCGATGTTACTATCTATTGCGGCGAGTTCCCTTGCAAGACGGGGTTCCGCTCTTTCTAGGAACGCAACGCCGAACTCCTGTCCTGCAACTGGGGGTCTTTCTAAACCTGTTCTAACACGATCTAAGTCCCTCTCTTTTTCCTGTCGCTGCTTATATAGCTCATGCAGCCTGTCGTCTGGGACTATACCACCGCTTTGTAAGTAGGCGTCTATAGCCCCTATACCATCTTGTAGACTGCGTATGTTTCCACTTAGGGCAAGTTCCTCCTCTGCAGAAACTGGGGCCTTCTTTTGTTCTTCCTCAAGCCTTGCTAGTCTGACCTGGAGTAGCCCTCTTTGGGTTTGCAGCCTGTTAATTATACTGCCAGGGATGAGGGTAGTGTGTGGATAGACTCCAGTTTGTCTAGAAAGCTCCTTGGAGGCCTCTACTTGTTCTTTTGTATTGTTCAGTGTTTCCTGGGATACGCCTGCCCTTAAGAGGAGGTCGTCGTCGACTCCTTCACTTACAGCTCCGAAGGTGTCTACTAGAAGAAGACTGGAGGCGGCCGGCTCTCTTCGAGCTTCACGACCGGTGAGGACTACAACTGCTGGGCCTCCTTCTTCAGTAGCGAATCCCCTTGATATCAATATCTCTCTTGCGTTTACTGCCTCTTCGAATTCAGACTGTCTTTGTACTACCTGCGCGTTAAAGACATCTAGTCCTTCCTCTCGAATTAGTGTCTTCTGAGTGCCAGTAAGTACAACGAAGTCTTGCTGGTCTACATACCTACCGGCGGAAACTTCTCTATTCTCTTCTGCGAAGAGACTCGCTCTTGTTATGTCTTCGTTCGAGAATCCCGCGGTCCTAGCAAGCTCTGTAGGGTCTTCTCCGCCTAGTACTCTAAAGTTGGAAAAGGTCCTAACTAATCCTCCCTGCCTATCGATAGTACTCCTAGCCTCGGACGCTTCTCTAAGAAAGGCGTCAAAGCCTTCCGTTCTAATGGTGGTTCTCTCTTGGCTAGACAGGTCTTCGAAGACTTCTAGCGACACATATTCGCCTGAGGCTACCTCTCTATTCCCTTCTGCAAACTGTTTACTGCTAGCAATGTCCTCTTTAGCGTATCCGGCTTCCCTTGCAAGCTCCTCGGGGTTTCTACCGCCGAATACTCTAAAGGTCGAGAAGGCCCTTACGAGTCCACCTTTCCTGTCAATCTCTTCCTGTGCCTCTCGTTGTCTGATTTCTAGTGCTTCTAGTCCGTCCTCTTGTACAAGAGTCTTATCCCGACTAGTAAGGTCGCTGAAGTCTTCTAGAGCGATATAAGTACCTGAAGCTACCTCGCGGTGTGTGGCGGCAAAGATTTTGGCACGAGTGATGTCGCCCTGGGTAAACCCAGCAGCTAAGGCTATCTCGGTAGAATCTGTTCCAAAGGCTCTATCGTTGGTAAAGACACGGATAAGGCCTCCCTGTCTTTCTACGGTTGACGCAGCTTCCTCCTGCTCGGGAGAGACAAAGACTAATTCTCTTACAGCACTTGGAGTCTCTCCTCTTTCTAGCTCCTGCAGTTCTTGTAGTAGGCGCTGCCGAAGCTTGGAGGCATCCTGAGCTGAGTCTTCTAGAATTCGTACATCAGCTGTGCTGACTCCGCTACCAGCATCTCCTGCTACTCTAGCTCTCGCTGCAAGGTCTGATGATTCTTGTGTGGACTGTTCGAGCTCTGCTCTGACAGTTTCAATACTTCTTTCTTCTAATCCCTCCGCAGGGAGGGCTGGAGGAGTAGGCGGAGGCGTAGTAGTGGGTTCTTCCTCCGGTGGCGAAGGCTCTCGCTCTCTTGTAGGTGGAGGAATCTCGGGTTCTAGTCCTTCCTCTGGAAGAGTAGGTTCTGGCTCTGGTTCTGTCTCCTCTACTACCTGTGGTGCACCTAAGGCCTCAGCCTCTTGTTGCTGGCCTGTCTCCTCGAGGAAGCGTCTAGTGGCTACAAGGCTAGCCTCACCTTCAGAGACTCCTTCAGCTATGGCCTCCTGTCTTAGTCTTGTTAAGAGCTCCTGGCTGGTTTCTGACGGAGGCTCCGTAGTAAGTTCCGACTCAGGTTGTACCTCAAGCTCTGGCTGTTCTAATACTGCCTCTTCGCTAGCAGCAATATCCTCAGCTATAGAAGGAGGAACCTCGGCGGTAGGAATTACTTCCTTAGCTAGCTGCTCCTGCTGAAGTTGCTCTTGTGCCTGAGCCTCAGCATCTTCTACAGGAACTCCTGCAGCTATTGCTTCCTTCGTAACTTTTTCTAATTCAGCTTCAGTTGCCACGTATGTACCCTGCTCGGGAAAGTCGTTCTAAAGCTGGCGCTATATCGCCTACCCTTATGGCATCTTCTAGGTCGTCAGACTCTATGGGTCCTCTTTCAGCTACCGCAGCGAGCACGACTTCATCTAAGGAGGCTGTTCCCTCAGACTGTGCCTTCTTTCTTAGAAAAGCGGTACCCTTTTGAGTAGCTGTGATCATGAGGGTATCAGCCTCACTATCCAAAGGGTTGCTAGGATCACAACTATTATTGCAACCATAAAGACTGCGGTTAATGGTATCCACCCTGCTAATGCAGCTGCCAACATAACCATGGGAATGGCTGCGGAACCTAGAATGTAGGACCCTGAAGCTATGCCTGTTGCAATGAGTAGTGCTATACCAAAGGCGGCGACAAACATCATGCCTCCAGCCCAATCAGGAAATCCTAAGGAAGTCGCAAAGCCCTCGAATGCGCTATTAGTTCCCCTTTCTCCAGATTGCGGTTCTAGGTCGGAGAGGAGTCCTGTAACAACTACTACAGCATTCGCCGCTATTGTATAGGTATTTACTAAGTTGGTGGTCATTGTCAAAGTGTCTGTGTCAGCATCGATCGACTGTATTTCTAAAGTCTCCTGCGAGGCGTCGTCCCTAATGACTACTGTAAGGCCTGTACTGAAAATACTTGAATTGTCGACTATTACGTCTGCCTGCGCCGCTGCCGCATTCGAAGTCAGCGCTGATATGAAGGAGGTTCCAAAGCTATCACCTAATAGAGACGAACTATTTTCAAAGGCGCCAGGTATAATAAGCGGAAGGGAGGAAAAGGCGTTAATGGCAAAGTCGTCTCCCGAGTCCGTTAGACGTTCGTTCTCTACTAACTCTCTCGGAACAAAGGCGAATGGATTTGTGCCTCCTGTGGCTTCTGGATTCTCTGTTTCTATTGATTGGACAAGCTCGACTATTCGAGCCTCTAGGTTAGCTCGAGTGTTTGTTATATTGGCTCCAGTGTCTGAGGTTATAGTAGCAGGTCCTTCGGAAACGTTTGGAGTAAAAAGTATTGGACTTGAATAGAGGAAAACAGTGGGTTCGTCCTCTAGTGGGTCGTCGAAGTCGATAGCAGAGGCAGTTAGCTCGGTAGCGTTCAGATAGTGTCCTACGAGGCCGGGTCCGATGGAGGGAGGCTGAGTTATTTGAACTAGTACTCCAGACTCACTGTCAAGGTCTATAAAGGCATCATTGGGCGTGTAGTCGTCCCAGTCGCTACCACCAGCCACTCCGTCTGCAGGAAGCTCATATCTAGTTATTACAAGTAGGTCGTCGATCTCTAGGACGTGCCTATAATAGAATGATTCTATCATCTGCAGTGGAGGGGAGGCAACCTGCCCTCTAGCTAGGTGTATATCTCCTACCATGAAGATTAGTAGTAATAGAGGAAGGAGCCTAAGAATTCTTCTTACCGTCTGAATAATGCTCTCGCTAATGTCGTGATAAGTCCGAAGGTCATTGCTATGCTCAAGGGAAGCAGAAGAAAGTACCTGAAGTAGTTCCAGTCTCCATCAAAGAAGGGGTAGTCCCAGGTGACCATCTGTACTAAGGCAGTGAAGTAACCTGGTAGCGCAGCCATAAATCTAAACGGGAGGCCTATGGTACTTCCTTCAGAGAACTCTCCCGCGCTTAGAAGAGCATTGATCCCTGAGTCGGTAGGGACTCCAGCTACGTCTCCTGCTACTATGCCAAAGAGCACTTGTAGGAAGACGAAGGGCATCGCTGCCATAAATATAAGTCTTGGACTCATAGTCCTGCTATCCTCGTAAGTCGTCCTGCAGCAAATATTCCAAGTGCTATGATTCCGTAGGTGAAGATAATCCACCAGGCATAGACATTGGCTGCAGCTCCAAACATAAGAACTATGCCCATGATGACAAGCCCCAGCCAATCTAACTTTGTGATCCTAACTACCGGAACAGCTAATACGAGTGCTAGCGTTATCATCACTAACAGTTGGAGGGCGTCGGAGGGAATACTCGCTCTAGCCGCAGCGTTCTCGATAATAGGGAAGAAGGGAAAAACTTCTATTCCATCTACTACAACGGGGACCCCAGCTGCTGCCCCTAAGATAGTATCGACTCCTCCTACCAAGTCATTGAGGAGGTCCTCTATAGTAGGAGCTACTGGCAGGTCATCTAGGAATGTAGACTCCACTGTAAAGGCGATGTTAGTCTGAGGCCTAGTGATGGAGTAGGTGGCGTCTTGATTGTTGAAGGACGCATCGTTTATTGTTCCTGTATAAGTTGGGTCTACTGACGTTAGTTCAGCTACTTGGTCTGCCTCATAGTCGAGATTCATTACTGCGCTGTTCATAGGCCAGTAGCCTACTAGATCAGCCTCAGTCCCTACTAATGCAATCTGGTAGTTGGCAAGGATCTCTGCGGCAGTACGTATGTCTGTCCATAGGCGTATATCGTCCATCTGTCCGTCAACTGCTCTGACTGCTATACCACCGAAACCAAATAGTAAGTCATTGGCTGTATCATCACCCTGACTGCCATCTGGGATGTTTTCCTCAGTACTAGGAGCGAGGACTCCATTTACGTAGAAGATAGGGTCATTCGTCTCTATGT
>LAZR01002639.1_pt1 | contig 10327 bp, 13 predicted proteins | sample 329461 | NCBI WGS metagenome assembly LAZR01 (sample SAMN03002196, study PRJNA259156) | marine sediment metagenome | biome: sea floor; feature: Hydrothermal impacted sediments; material: marine sediment; isolation source: Loki non-amplified sample from Loki's castle hydrothermal vent sediment ...
AACTCGTTTAGTGCGGCAACCAACATCATAGGCACCCACACCCATATTTTGTATTCTACTCATTTTATTCTCCTGTTATCAATGGAGCTATCATACCCCACCAGGTTAATATTTCAGTTACACCAACATGATTGGTGTTGGTTAAGCCACAATAGGCTTATGTAAAACGAATCCCGCTTGTCTGCGATTAACGCACAGGTTATTATGTGAACCATCCAGGAAAATAGTGAAAGTCGTATGCTGAGTTCTATCAGTCATCGGCTCACCCTCTTCCATCCAGTAACCATCCTGAACATAAGGGATGAACTTCTCGAAGTCCACACAATAGATCGGATCTACTTCCATGGTTGCAGAAGCGGCACCTGTGGGTGCAACTTGTGCATCATCAAGCTGAGTAATATAGACAACCGGCAAACGATTCAGATACACTGTAGCACCATCATCGATACGAATATTGCCAAGTACATCTTTACCACGATGGAAATCATCTCTTGCATCAGCTAATACCTGTAACTTCACGATAGTATCACTGTTACAATAAACTCTCTTGGCAGCATTACGTGCCTGTGACGGATCGTTGATAATCAACGGAGCTTTGAATTTGGTTCTCGTAAAAGCTAAACGAAAAGCCTCAAGTAAAGCATTGTCCACCTTCGTATAAACAGCCGCCCAGTTAGCCCATCTCGGCTCAGTGGTTGTACTAATACCTGCACAAGTAACACTTAGACTCCTATCTCCGAAAACAACATTTTTTCCATTGAAACCAGCAGTTGTCCCACCTACATCTAACATATTGAGGTAGTACGGCACACCATATGGATTCAAATCATCGGTTGAACTATCCGGGGTTTTCCAGAAACGCTCTTCGATCAAATCTGCAAGACTCCACAGGCCATCGATCCGTCTGGTTTCGAGTAAACGAATGAATCCCCTTGCGGAATTAGCATTACGCTTAATCTCAAGAATATCCCAAGAATAATGTGTACCTATCTGAGTCCAGGGTACATCAATTTCAACCATCACATCCGACACAGCAGGATCATCGGTATCGAAAAGTCTACGATAACGAGCATTCCCGGTCGGACTAAACATAACTTTACGTTTGATTGAAGTTCCACCATCAATCTCCATTCGCTCTCTCTGATAAATACGACAGGCTTCGTAGTCGTTGTTAGTCCACGTTACCTCAAAGTATTGCTCAGGAAGATTCGGCAGAGTAGTTGCAATAAGATCAATCAAATCTGCATTCTTTGTTCCAGCCATTTCTTACTCCTTTTAATGTTTCGGGAACGTTGCGTCCAGTTTTTGCTGAACGGCAAGTTCCAATTCACTTCTGTTTCTCGGTTTAGATGATCCAGTATTAAGACTATCACCTGTGCGTTTGCTCTCAGACGGTCTTAGCGTCATACTATTCTTACGCTTTGTCGCAGTTGCCTTTATGCCATCACGTATCACTTGCTTTCTAATAGGCTCAGTGACAATAAAGTGTGCTTTCTCAAGAGCTTGTTCTACTTCGATCTTTTGGCCCCTACTATTGTGCCCGGCCATTATAAATTCACCTTCCTGAAGAACAGTCAACCTGTTAAGCTGCTGACCATTAGTAAGATCTTCTGGAATTTGACCAAGTTCAAGTTTACCATAAAACTTCTCATAAGGTGACATAATATCAGCACTGAAAAAAGCATTAACCCTTTGATCAATAGCAAGATTACCTGCTACATTGGCCCGTGCAGTCGCAGTTTCATAACTATGTTGCTGCTGAACTTGCTGAGCAGGTTGTGGAACAGGTTTGGGTTTCTTTTCCAGATCAGTGATGATAACTTCAATCAGTGGATCATCTGGATATTCTTTTCTCAACGCAGCGACTTTGGCCGCTATAGTTGGATCTCCCTGTTCAACCGTTTCAGTTACAACTTGTGTAGTCTTTGCACGTTCTGCTTCGATCTTTGCACGACCTAATTCTGACCATTCGCGTGATGCGTTGTTAACGCTCAAGTAACAACTTTCAAGCAACTTCATAGCTGATTCAGGGTTAGTCTTAACCATATCATCAACGTTTTCTTTGCTCAGTCCGTGATGGATGGCAGCCCGCATATACGAATCCGGGATTTCATCCGTTTTAACTTCCGCTTCCGAGGTAGATTCAGTTGATCCAGTTTGAGATTCTGTCTGATCGCTCTCCTGTGCGTCACTATCATCCGTAACTTCAGAGGTAGAATCATCACCCCCTTCATCTGAAACTGTCGTTTCTTCTTTTGTAATCTCACGCAGATTATCTAATCGTTCTTGAACGGTGTTGACGAGTTTAACATCTTCAACAGCTACATTCGCGTCCTTCAGAGGTTCTGCATGTTCGGCCTCAGTGGTTTCCGTGGCCTGTTCTTGATATTCCATTGCTTTTCTCATATTACTGTCCTTTCAATTAGTTGCTTCGGGAATTAACCCGAAGGGTAAGTAATTTTAGGCAATTCTCACTCCCTTGACTTTCAATTTCTGGCGGTCCTTCACCAAATTACAATCATTCAAATATTTCTGGTGCATCTGCACATTATCGAAAATAGGACGACAAGCGGCATCAAGTTTTATATCAGGAAATCTTTGCTCGTGTTCTACCCGTTGGCTCGGACTAATCGCCAATGAATCAGAATGTATAGGGCGACTGTAGCTCATATTCTTATTATGGAAATTATACTCCCGATACATTTCCTCACCACACGCACACACAAGAAGTTCCTTAGAGCGGTTCATCGGCCATGTCACTTCTTGTCTGTATCCACAGTCACAAGCAAATTTATATAACGGCATCAATAACCTTTCTTTCTGGCAAGATATTTTTTTCCGGCAGGACTATGTCTACTCTTTAACGCAGATTGGACATTTTTTTTAAGTCGAGAAACCCAAGAACCTTTCTTCTTTTTCCTGGCGGCGGCATCTGCTTTACGAATTTTAGCAATACCTGCTACCTGATCATTCATCGCTCGTTGCATTGCCTTGGTATCTGTTAATCCCTGTTTCTTATATTTATCGAAATTACTTCTAATTCCAACTGCCATTATTTTTTGTCCTTCCCGAATGCTTTGTCTAATTTAGCAGAAACCTTAACTAGAAGGTCGGCTTTATCTTCAAGTTTATCTGCTTCCCTATTCATCTCTTTAATAACAACCGCAAGAAATTTAGGCTTTGCTTCAATCTCTGCCGCTTCACGCATAGTAGTTACAGCATTTCTCACTTCCCATTTATCATAACCACCGATCTTTTTTGAACTATCTTCTGTTATACATGGCATAACTATACTCCTGGCTCAGATGTTCTGGCCGACTGACTTTCATTGGCCCCTATCTGTTCTGTTTGTTTTCTCTCCTGAAATGGAGTCTGTGTTTTAGATTGTTGTGCAATACCTTTAGTCTGTCCTGATGTGGCCTTACCTGCCGGTTGAGGATTCATCGCCATCTGTAACTGAATACGTTGCATGAACTGTGGATCATCAAACCAGTCTCGGACATCTTCAAGGATACCTTGTTCCTCTGCGATGTCTGTTAAAGCTGTCTGGACATTAAATGGCAACCCCATATTCATTGCTATCATAGCAGAGTTCATTACACTCTGTAAAATATTAGTACCAAATTCTACAATACGTTTAGTTCTAACAGCCGGATCAAGACGTGACATTGACCTTGCTTTCAAAGTAAACGTATAATCAAGAAAATCACCATCTCTTTGTTCTGGTGTCAGATGCAACTGAACATTCTCACCACCTGGTTTCCTTCTGGAAAGCATAATATCCATAAACGGATCAGTATGTATATACCAAGCCCTCTTCTCAGCAGTATCCGCAGCAAAATCATAAATCATACCGCGTGCATCTTCGATAGTGATAGTCGCATTAGTTTGCAAAATATTGGCTTGTGTTGCCGATTCTGCATTAGATACCAAACCAGACATCTGATCTGGATTACCCGACATATAATTATGCCATATCTGACACTGTTGAAGCATGGATTCGCTTTTTACATTATTGCCACCAAAAGTAATCACCTTAACAGTATCAGGATTACCCATCACCATTCCACCGTCTTCAGTGGTTCTTATATCCTCAGCCTCATCAGCACCTGCCGGATCTACAATACCAAGACTCTTTTCACGATCAGCCTGATTCATTTGCTTAACCATCATCTTATTGGCCATCACATGTAGATCATAATGAATCCCGACCGGAGCTACCGGAAATGGATTGCCGGGCACAGGTTGTGTTAAAGCAAGTATAGAATATGGTCCTTCCTTTGGGCCATAGTAATCTCGTGCAGCGAGATATTCAGGAAGAATTATTTGATGTGGATCTGGTATAGTGAGTAATGCGTTAGCCCCCGGCACAAACACTTCTACAACATCCACAAAATCCTGAAGCGCATACATCTCACTATCACTGAAGTTTCTCTTACTAAGAGATTCAACTTTATCTTTAGCATTAGGGTGAACTGACTTCGGTATTCTCATCACGAGGTCATGATCGAACTCATCATCGTCCAATAAAATCTGTCGCGGGACTCGATTCCTGTCACCCAGAAAAGCTGCTTTACGGTAATCTTTACATGACGGATCGGCAGTGAAATCATCGAAATCAACAAGATCGGTGTACACTTGGCCTTCATCAATGAATATATCACCGAAATTCAATATTTGGCCACCGCCAGCTAAACCAGTTTTAGCTATGCCCATCATAAAGAACGCATCAACAATAGCAGCCCTTAATGTATCTTTGATCTTTATTTGTTTGTCACCCTTATCTAACGCAAGTCCGAGCAAATAAGCATATTGTTCATATTCTACAATTTCTGTTGCTACTTTATTAATACCAGATTTCATTACGAGATTCGGGACTGTCGCACGGATAGTATTGAATATCAAGTTGATCGGTTCTTCACCAGTCAATCCATATTCACTGGCATAATATCTCCCAACATATTCTTTAATGAACATCGCCCTTGCCCGGCGGTGTCGCCTATTTCTCTCGAATCCCTGCTTAACCGCGAGAGCAAATTTATTTGGTGTGAAGTATTCTGGCATTATCTATCCCTATAAATTGCTATAATTGCACCAATACCAGCAATTAAGAACAAACTAAATGAAATCCATTTGAGTATAATAATCTCTATCCTCTAAAATCAAACTTAGATCGCCACCCCTTCGGCTTGGCACGCTTCTGCTTCAACACCACTTTACGTCCCGCAGCAGTTCTCATATCATTGCGAGCTTCTGATGTCTCTGCACGATTTCTCATCTTATAATATTTGTCCTCAATCGTGAGTGCGTCAGCCATTGTTCTGTCACCGTGTGTTTTCTTAGCGGAAGAACTCTCTTCCACCAAACACGCTGGTCCAATCGATCCATCGTCATTATAAATATAAGTCTTGGCTTCCTCAAGTGCTTTTATAGAATGGTTGATATAGCCACCATGAGCTAATGCACGGTCATACGCATTAAGTAATTCACCTTTAGATTTCGCGTTATTGTGCCAGCCATATTTCTTAGTTTTCTTATCCCTAATATTCCCAACTTTAACATCACGGTAATAATACGGATAATGAAACTCTTTAACGATTCGCTTACCAAAATCAAAACCTGGATCACCGTTCATCTCCCATTTGAGGAACGGTAATTTCTTTCTGCCGCCAACCCATAAAGCCAAGGCCACACCGACACGAGCCATTTCAAAAGGTGGTGTGTTAGCATCAGCCCACTCACCAACCTTCTCACCAGTCTGCCGACATTTAATAGATCCGACTGAATTAGAAGCACCCTGCCCTTTGGACAAGTCGAAACCAATGACGTAATCGAGATTCTGGTCCAGCCTACCGTTTACAAGATTAACCCAGATCTTGAGTTTGCCCTTAACCGCTCTCTTGCATACTATCTTCTTCAGATCCTTTTTCTTTAGGATCATTGGAATACTGTCACTCGGTACTCCCCTGGCCAAATCAATGTCCCAACGCGTCTTAGGTTGTTTACCAAATATCGCTATGTGTTTATCAATATTCGTGACAGTGAAGAATGTCGAACCGGCTTCAAGATCATTGGCATCAATTTCCCTTGCCATCTCCTGTGGAGATCTAACTTCCGATTCCGCATCGTACCACGGTGATCTTATCTTCCACGCGTTTGTCACCGAATCTTGAGTGACATGTCGGCCCTTGCCCTTATCTGGATGCTCCCACCAGAGTAACGGGAATACAATTATAGTTCCGTCATTCTTCCACTTGCTATACTCGGTACCAGGACCACTTACGGTTGAGTTCACAATACGCATCAATGCCGCATCTCTTGTTGCACTACGCATCAACCGACCATGTTTAACTTTGGCAAATTCATCCAACAAAGCCACAAGCCGTCTATCACCCGATGCTGCGTGTTCAGTAGTTGACTCCCCATCGATGCAGGAACCGTTCAAGATATTGAATAAGTGCATCTTAGTACGATACTTTTGTCCGACACTGCATTGCGGCGGCTTCATCCAATCGGGGAGCCAATCATTAATGATGTCGTGTTTTTGGAACAACGCCTTTTTGTTACCAGCTTGATCCACGTATGGTTCTGTGCGTGACAACTCAAGAAGTTGAGAATTAGGTCTAAATAACCAGAGCCAATGTAAAAAAATAGCACACATCCAAGATGCACCCATGTCACGGGACTTATTAATTAATATATCTTTCGCGTTAGCCAGATGCCATTCTAAACGCTCGAATAGAATATCTTGAATTTCCCAAGTTATAAAAGGGCAGTATGCTTCCTTGGACTCAAATCGTTCACCAGTTTCACCCTTAACCTCAAATTGATGATATGTCCAAACAAACAGATTTACAAACAACAGAAGGGATTCTTTACACGCCGCCATTAAATCGGCTTGGAAACCTTTGTCGTATTCGGCATCCTTTAGAATCGCTGCCCGGTAATTAATATTAGCCACTTTCCTTTTCGGGATCATAAGACCAGTCTTAGAACACGTAAAAAATTCTGGCACGTTAGGGAACGGTGCCGAAAGTGTTGGTTTTAACTTTTCTTCAACTGCTGCGGCCATCAAACTCCCTTAGCGATCTGATTCATATGCTTCTTACCTAATGCTGAAACCCGGTCTGCCAGCGATGCCTTGTCACTACCCGCCTTAACATCTGCCTGACCCACCCTGCCTTCCATTCGGTCCCAGATAATACTAATCGCCCATTTATCTGGTCTGTGGGTTTCTAATTTAACACCCGTCTTAACTCCATCCTTGTATATATCAACTTCCTCTACATAACCGAGAGCCACATTCCATATATGTCTTGCAATGGCTTCAGCCTTAGTCACCATCACAGCCTCTTCGCCCTTGGCTTTAATGATCGGATCATCATACTCTTCGCTGGCGATGTCACGAATGAACTTCGAGAGCAGTTTACCGGCTACTACTTTTTTGCCGTGATTTTCTGTATCGTTTGACATTTAAGTTTCTCTATAAACAAAGCAACAGACCAATAAAACATATTGTTTCAATTATAAAAGTAATCACAATGAAAATTTTCATTTCGCTTCTCTTAGTCCTATCTCAGCTATTGCCTTCTGCATAGCAAGCTCTACCAATCTGGCGGGAGTTACGATGCTAAAATTATCACACCCATACATACCACCGATCAATATTCCTACACATTCACCATCCATATCAACCACAGGGCTTCCAGAATTACCAGGCCATGATGCTGTATCAGTATGTAGGACCAATTTGGTGCCGAAAAATGGTTCACCCCGGCCATAAAGTGACACCACGCCCTGTGTAAGAGTAATCCCATTATTCAGTCCCCAAGGATAACCAAGTATAATAAGTTCTTCCCCTATTTTAACTTTCGTACCCAAATTAAAATAAGGACGCGGCTTGCGATGTTCACTTCGCAGCTTAATAAACCCTACATCACAGCGTTCCATACTTTCCATATGCACAAAGTCAGCCTTGGCTCGTGTTCCATCACTAAACATCACCTCGAAGGATTGAGTATTCTTGGTAACATGTCCGGCTGTTGCTATGAGATCAGGAGTAACAAAAAATCCAGTACCTTGCCATTTAACCCCGTAACTATAGGGATCATTTTCAGGTATGTCAAAATCATATTCAGCACCGATCCACACAACGGCAGGAGATGCCTGTCGGTAAAGTCGTGATAGGTTCGGCGTATAATGTACGTGCAGCAACGCCACAGCAGAACACATCAGCCACAACATCAACCCCATTCGTAAAATCCACCTTTTCATCCTGCAAGTTCTCTCAAAATAAACTTACGACTATCATCTGGTGTCTGGTAATGCAGCGACGTATAACCAAACGGAATCCTGATCACGATAGTACGCCCCGCACCAACAGCCCAAACAATATTAGTCGCTGTAGCAGTTGTCGCGATACCAAATATATGACTGCCGATTAACGACGTAATCGCATACGATTTTCCGGCCTCTACTGTTATGGTCGCATCAGTATCCTTAGATCCCGCTACAACACTCTGCCCGGTACCAAGAACCGGATCACTTATGTCGGGATGCGGTCCTGTGCGGTTTCCACTGTTGTCACATGAATATACTTCACTTACTGGCATTATTCTAATCTCCTAATTTTCGTGATACAACCTTTCGGGATCACAGTCAAATCTCGTTCTGGTTTATCATCAAGTTGAATAGTGCAACTAAGTCGTATGATTTTATCATCCTGATTAAGAAAATATCCCACTGACTTGCATTTACATATCGGTTTATTTTTCGCTTCGTCCTGTGGTACCCACACAGAATGGGTAACGATGTCACCCCACTCAACTTCTATGATTTGATTCAGTTTGAGTTTCATACTCCCTGCCTTAACACAGCCAGATCTTTCCTATGGGCCTTACATAAATCACTCATACTCTGCTCAAGTGATTGTTCGGCAAGTATTATTTGTTTTTCTAATTCAGTAACTTTTTCCCTGCTAAATATAGAGCATCTACAACGTACACACATAAAAGTTTCACTCCCTCGTCTGCACATAGAACCACATCTACTACAAAACGTAAACTCACCTGGTTTGATATACTTGAGTAGTTCTTTTTTCATCTCGTTATCGCACTGTCTATAACCGCTTGCTGTACCCGGCCCTGATGTTTCTTCTCTACCATTATATTGAGAATCTTCTTGCACCTGACCGGGTTCATAGTATTCATCGCTCGTTTAATGAACTCTGCTCTGGGGATGTTGCATTGGTTCTCAGGGAAGCTGTCGTATATGGCTGCGATCTGCTGGCGGTTCATTCAGAGATCCTCACACTTATAGCTTTCTCTGCGAGCACGATGTATTTCTTACCATTAATTTCTAATTCATCATCGTTCCAAGCCGGTAATATCACAGTATCACCTGGTTTAAGGCCTTGTACATCAGGACCAACAGAACCTACCACACCAAATTTAGGATCTTTCTGTGCACGATCAGGAATGGTAATCCTGCCTGGCATCAGGTCCGGGTTGACTATGGGTTCGACTATCACATTGTCTCTTAGTGGTTCGATCATATTCTGTTCCTTTCAACATGGGGGTTATGGACAGAAAAAACATTACCTCTCTATATTACAGTCAGATTAGCCTTAATTATCGCCTTTCTGGGAATAAAAATAAAATATTTTTTTCTGGCCCACCATATTGTTAAGCGATTATCTAACACCGGAAATGGGGTGGATCTGTCGAGTAAGAAGGGAGACCAGACACCCCTGTCGTCCGATAACAAGGGTGGCGGCGGGGGACATCCGATAACCAGACCAGACTATCACTGACCAACAGTACACAGTGTCCGATAAGTATATTTTAGAATAAATAAAAGATTATCCTTGCACTTGTGCCTTGTATGTGTTATACTATACATAGCTAATGGTGGCTAATGAGAGGATATGATATGAGAAAAGGCTGTCGAACATCTAAAACAGAAAAGGCGTGCCCCAATTATAGCTATTCACTGGGACGTTGTGTATTGGGTAAAGTCAAGGCCACATGTTCAATAGTATGGCAACCAACAAAAGGCAAAGCTGCAAGAGACGCACAAGCTGTCCGAGACTTCTACGCCACATGACTAAACTATACAACAACATCACGTTGCACGATATGCTATGGCTTGTGGCCTTAGTGTATCTGGCATTATGTTAAGGGAGATTGATATGATAGTTAAAGAGATAATTGAGAGATTACAAGAATGTAATCCAGACGCAACGGCCTATGTTTACAATATTAACAGAGACGATGGTGAACTTATGCCAGTACACTCTATTGATAGTGGATTTGAAGATACAGGACGT
>LAZR01002640.1_pt1 | contig 10326 bp, 9 predicted proteins | sample 329461 | NCBI WGS metagenome assembly LAZR01 (sample SAMN03002196, study PRJNA259156) | marine sediment metagenome | biome: sea floor; feature: Hydrothermal impacted sediments; material: marine sediment; isolation source: Loki non-amplified sample from Loki's castle hydrothermal vent sediment ...
TTGCAAAAATCAGAGAAATAATTGTAAACACATTTAAGATAATAAACATTGGCCAATCTTTTAATTGTCCATAATTACCTGCTGCATTTATCGTAGAATAGATTGCCATACCGATAGAAATAAAGAATAGTGCCACACCCCAAGGTTGGTTTAATATAAATCCAATTCCTCCAAATATTAGTGTGATAGATGTTAATAGTTCAGCGGCTAAGTGAAAGTATATTTGTGTTGGCTTAGTCGTAAGTTCTGGCACCTCTCTTTTCCCTAATAGAAAAATCCACATGCTTAACATTGCTATCCCAATTATAATTATATAAATTGATGCTATTAATTCAATAACTATTATATTCACCTTGAGAAATGTAGTATTTTATTTATTAAATCTAATTATAGTTTAATAAATAAATTTTATTCAAATTAAACATACCTTTATGTGAGAAAATTCATGAGTATAGACTTAAAATTATATAATGCTATCAAGAACTCGGGAATAAATTTAATTCTGTCTTTACCTTGTATTATGCTTAAGAATTTATTGGAACTTATTGAAGAAAAAAATGAAATTAAACATATATCAATCACTAGGGAGGAGGAAGGTGTAGGAATTGCTGCTGGTGCATATTTATGTGGCAAAACCCCGGCACTTTTAATTCAGAACTCTGGTATAGGTAACTCTATCAATGCTATTAAATCTCTTTTATATTTATTTAAAATTCCTATTGTATTTATAATGAGTCACAGAGGGGCTGAAGGAGAAAAAATTTCTGCTCAAATTCCTATGGGAAAACTTACTCCTCATCTATTAGATTTATTAGGAATTGAAAAATTTGTGATAGATTCAGAAGAAAAAATAAATTATATAGAAACGGCCGTTGAACTTTGTGCTTCAACAGATGTATCAACTTGTATTCTATTAAAAAAGACTTTATGGGGGGCAATATGAAAAGATTTGATGCGATAAGAAAAATTGTTGACTCGTTAAAAGAGGAAATAATCGTGTGTAATATTGGCGCTCCTTCAAGAGAATTATTCAATATTAAAGATAGAGAAGAAAATTTCTATATGTTAGGTTCGATGGGATTGGCGTCATCTATAGCATTTGGAATTGCGGTTTCAAAGCCTCAAAAGAAGATTTGGTGCATTGATGGAGATGGATCATTACTAATGAATCTTGGTAGTTTAAGTACAATCGCCAATAATAACCCAACCAATTTCACTTTAATAGTGATTGATAATGGATCCTACGGTTCAACTGGAAATCAAAAAACATATACAAGCAAAAAGACAAAATTAGAAATAATCGCTGAAGGATCTGGGTTTGATTCAATTTTTGTAATTGATAAAGAGCGAGATATAACTCCTACTTTATCAAATCTTAAGCTAGGTTGTCATTTTATAAAAATAAATGTATTGCCCGGGAATGCAAAGGTAGAAAATATTACCTTGAATCCAGAGGAAATTAAGAACAGATTTATGAATTCTATTTCAAAATAATTGTCAGAACGCATTGATTCGGAAATTATTAAACTTCTTAGATATTTTTATAAACGCATAATTTTAATTACCTATAGGTTCATTACATCTGTAGTAAAATTATATTTTTCAACAACGTAAAAATTTTATACGATGAAAAATGCCAGAAAAATCCAATGAATCAAATTCCAATGAACCAGAATCTAAAGTTGTTAAGGACAATCAATCAGAAGAAGAACTAGAAGAGAAAATAGGAAAACCCATTGTCATCAGAGCAGAAGCATATAAAACAGTTATACTATATGCAAGTAGATATGCTAATAGATCAGTTCCTCCTGAAAATTGGAAGGAGATTTATGGTATTTTAATTGGATACGCTGATGATGAAATCGTTTATATCGAACGCTCTGAAGCTTTGACCTTTGGGCATTCAACTGATGTTCAACTCGACAGTAGGCACTATGGATTTATTGAAGAAATTCAGGAAAAGTTAGATAAAGAGGGTAAGGGATATTACATGGTTGGATGGTTTCACAGCCACCCTGGACTAAATCTGTTTTTTTCTTATATAGATTTAATTAATCAACTTGGATTTCAACAAAATAATAAAGATTTTTGTGGTTTAGTTTTCGACCATACTATCTTAGGAAAAAAAAGTCTTGAGAAAGTGGAAGGAACTGAGCATACAATAACTAAATTTGATACAGGATTTGAAATTTACCGAATAACTGATGTAGATATGGATACTAATGATCCTAAATACGATACCAATTATCATAAAGTCGATTACATCATAGATGGTTTAAACAAGTTTTTTTTTGCTAACGTTCTTTCAGAACTATCTGCTTTAGCTTCTGAGGGGAAACCTTTACAAACAGCTTATGGGGAACAATACACAAGTGAAGAAAAAATTTTAAATCATCAAGAATCTGAGAATTTTTCGCCATTCGATGCGAGTATCGGTAATGCCTCAGGTGAAGAATTTTTAACTGAAATCCCAATGAATGAAGAAATCACATTTAACATTAATACCACTTCCAGAAGAGAAATAGGAACAGAGAAAGACCAAGAGGAAACAAATATTAAAGAGGGTGCCGAGCAGTCAGTTTACGAGGGAAATATTGCCTTTAACAATAAGGATGCATTTACAGGTATAGAGAAATATAGGCAGGGAATTGCTAATTACAAGGCTTTAAAAGATCATGATAAGGTTATGGATTTGTTGAGAACTGTAGCCCAAAGATGCATTAGTAACGATCATTTAGTCTTTGCAAGAGAATTTGCTGAAGATTTGTACAAACTAGCCAAAAAAAATAAAAATCTCTTTTATAAAGGAGTTTCAAATTATACAATTGGATATTTGCTCTTAAAAAAAGGTGAAAATGAAATTCTAGAAGAGGCCCTAAATAAAATACAAGATGCCGCCGTAGACTTTGAGAAAGAAGGAGATTATGCCGGAGCAGGAATGTGTTTTAACAAAATTGGTTCAATTTACCAATCAAGGTTGAGTAAAATAGAAAATGCTTGTTTATTTTACAGAGCCGCTGTTGAAAATTATAATAATGCTATTATAAAAATCCATCCCTTAAGAACATCCTTTTGGAACAAACCAGAATTACTTATCCAGAAAATCGTAGAATTAAGAGATTTGATTGATGAGTTATTAAGGGGGGTAAATTTGGATATAAAAGATAAGATTATTATGGACCTTAGTAAAATCCATTATAACTTTTAATTGGTTTCGGGTTGGAACATTTTAACCTTTAATAACCATAAGCCTAATTGGTTGATAAAACATCGTTCGCTCTGGATTGAAAGGTCGCTGACGGGAAGGTTGTAATCTGGTCGGAGTTCGTGCATTTCTAACTAGTAGGGGATGATTGTCAGGGGCTCGGACAAAATTACTTTTTCTAACCAATTGTTTATCCTGATTGCCTTTAAAAAATTATGCGACATGCTTTCAGAAATCTTTTTCTTCCATTCTTGGATTTAATGCTGAAATTAGAAATAAAATCGCTAAGGATCTCAAAATATTACAATACAATTTTTAATATCTGTTTTTTATTCTGAGGTCTATTAAAGTCGAACTGAAATCCATAAAAATTATATTTTAGGTATTATTATCTTAAATACTCATTTTGGTGATTGATATCCCACGTCGTAAACAAAAAGTAAAATATTCTAGAAAAATTGTCTGTAAAAATCTTGAACCCAAAGGTGACATCAGCAATAACTTGCAAGCTTTATGTAACTGTTCAGTAAGAGGCTTAGTATTAGGTACACGTGCTTATGTATGTCAAGTTTGTACATTATATGATCCTGCAAAAAATACTCGCAAATTTTCGGATTTGTATGAAGAAAGTAAAAAAATTGCTGAAGATAAATTAAAAGAATTTGAAATCACATCTTTAAGCTTGGATGATGAAATTGATTTATCTATTAATGAATTTGAGGAAGATGATGGAGATACTCCTTTAAAGTTTGAAAAACGGAAGGCAGGAAAAACTGATTTAGAGGAGGATGACGAAATTACGGGTGTAGAATGTCCATTCTGCGGTTTATTAATAGACGATGTTAGGTCTCATATTAAGGATTGCGAATTTGCTCCGGATGATGCTAGTATTGAGGATATCCTCCCGAGTAAAAAAAAAAAAAAAAAAACTACTCAAAAATCAGGAACTTCCGGAAAAAAAGCTTCAGAGAAAAAGAAATGCCCGTATTGTGGTAGAGAATTCCAGAGACTAGGACGTCATATAAATTCCTGTCCAAAAAAACCAGCGGATGATGATACAGGAAATAGTGGCAACTAATTTTTAAATAATACGTTTACATTGTGTATTTCGTTCAAATCCTGCATCTAATTATCTTTCTATTAAGAGAATTTTAGTTCGAAATAGAGGTAACATTTTAAATATCCTGAATTATTGATTGCTCCATAAAGAGGTGTTAAGACTATATAATTTCAGAGATCTTTACTGGTTTTTAGTCAAATCGATGGTTTTTTAAAATAAACTTCATGAGTGTCGGAAGTATAATATTTAATAGGGCTTTTTGGTTGTCTTTTTATCAGTTTTATAAAGTCAATTAACTGATCTTGATTTATCTTCATTTTTTTAGAAAGTGTAGAAATTGAAATCTTCTCAAATTCTTTAGAATAGTTCTGTAATCTGTAGCTTAGTAATTTTTTGTATATTGATGAGATCATCAATTTTAAATTTGGATAATTTTCTGTCTTTATTTCTTTTACAAATTCAAAAATTTTTCCGGAAGCATCATTATAATTTAATACTTTATAGCAACTTAAGATCTCATATAATCTCTTAATAAATTTGAAATATTTTGTAATGCCAACATTGATATCTTCAAGATGGTAATTGTAAATATCCTGATCAATATCATTTTTTAACATAGCTAATAACTTTGAGAAGTTTTCAAGGTTTAACTCGTTGAGTTCTTCTCTTAAAAGATTATTAAAACGACGCTCATAAATCAATCTATGATGCTTTAATTCTGAATCAACATATTTTTTAATTTCGTAAAAATCACGAATTTCTTTTTCAATATTAAATGTTCCTTGGTGTTCTTCTATTAAAACTAAAGCAGATCTTACTTTTTCTAAAGCGGAGTTATAATCTCCACTCTTAACTTTTTTTAAGATAATAGATTTATAGAATTCTAATTCTTCTATTAAATCTTTTTTGTTCTTGAAACTTTCGAGATTATTGTTGAAATCCATGATTTCCGGATTAAAGATAGAACAATAAATATTCTTATACTCCTAAGTAGAATAGTTACTTAATTTAAATTTAATATTAACCTTTTAATAGATTGATCATAATCTCATCATAGAAAAAATACAAAGTAATATAGACAACTAATACCAACTAATACCATGCTTCTTCGAAAGAAAAGAAAATGTAATTTTTTAAATGTGAGATTGAGTTCTTAGCAGGTAAATTAGTATAGGACTCAGAAAATTGAAGTTGTTTCTTAAGTTGGGAAGAGAAATTTATAAATAGAGTAAAGATTTCTTTATACTTGGCGAGCTCCGCATAGCGGACAAATTTCAGAATCTCCCACTGGATTCCCACAATCTTTACATCGTTTAATCTCGTCAATTATGCCTTTTTCTCTGTCACTATCGCTTTTATCCTCAAATTCTTCAGTTTTTTCAATATCTTTTTGGAAAGTTGAGCTTGGTTTGTCCCCCGGCCAAATGATATTGATTATAATCCCTGATATTACCAGTATAACACTAATTATAATATAAATTGTCAGACTACTACCATAATTATCTTTTAAAAATTGAGTGGCTACGTTAATCCAACTAACCATCCATTGTCCTATTGGAACGACTATTGGTTTGAGAAATAATAATATGGACCCAATAATATCGGCTAATACATCTAAAATTTGAATTGTTTGAAAAATCATGATGATATTCTACCTCTCTTATTTTTTCATCCTTTTCTCTCTAATTTTCTCTCTATTAATAGTAAAATCAATAATATCATAGACTTTAAGAACGATTGTAAGGAAATAAATACCCATATACGTCAATATCATTTGTTGAACATTTAGTGTAAAGAAACCAAAATCTGCTATAATAAAATTAATCTCAGCAGCTCCAGAAAACTTATAACTCCAAAGATATAAACAGTTAACAATTACTTGAATCAATGCAAAAACACCTCTTCTTATTGAATGTTTTGGGGATGAAAATGTGAAAAAGGCTAACCCACTGATTAGTAATCCAAAAGCAGTAATCCAGAAAGTTATGTTCTGAAAGTCTTGTTGTTCCCATTGAAAAGGTAAACCCTTGATGCTAAAGATTACCGTAAAAGTAAATAAGGGAATGACAATCGTCGATAATACATAGATTGTGGAAAATATAACCCCCCTAACTATATTTTTAGTAGCGCCCATTTTTATTTCCTCCTTATGGAAAACTTCCTACAGCTAAATTTATTGCATTAATCTCCAGAGAATGCATTCCCAATGAATAATCTAGACTTATGGAAAAATTTGCATAAAACTCTAAAGCCGGGGGACCTCTAAACCAATTTATCTCGGTAAGCATATTTGGGAAATTTCCAATGATAAAATTACTGTAATTTCCAAAAAAGACAAAGTTTCCTGTTGTTCCCTTTAAAATATCCACAAAAGTCATATTATGGTTGAGTATGTTTACACTTCTAGTTACATTCACACCAGGTCCACCCCCGTCGATATGGCTATAATTTAATGCAATTTGAACACTCAATTCTAAATTCTCCATATCAAAATATCCCGCATTTGTAATGTTAAATGGCAAAGTGAAATTTATGTTCTCTACATACCCACCAGTAAAATTAACATCTAGATTAAATTCTGCACTTCCAGGATCTACTTGAATATTTTTTTTTGGGTCTTTTAGTATCAAAATCGCTGAATATCCGCCCAATACTGCAACTAATGTCATGGATATTGTTAAAAGTAGAATGAAAATTCTGAAAATTAGTCTAAAAACACGCGAAGGTCTCATGTTAATTGGTTAAAATTAATTAAGATATTATTTTTTTTAGATAAATTAAATTAACACTTATGATATTTATAAATTTTCTATATTTAATTTTAATTTCTCGTTAAAGAATAATTCTGTAGGTTTTATCTTCAATACAAACAGTAAGGTTTTTATTTGAATATATTCCATTGTCTTCCTTGGAAAAAGACCCTATTTGACTTAATTTATTTTTTATGTTAAAATCTATAAGAGAATTTAAATTTGTTAAATCAAATAATGCTATATTTATTATAATAAAAATATTTAAAGAAAAATTAAAATTCGTGTAATGAAAATGGAAAATATTCAATCACATGCAATCGAGTTTGAAGAAGTAGTAGAAAAACTAAATACATCTATTGAAAAAGGTCTAACTGAAAAGGAAGTACAAAATAGGCTTGAAAAATTTGGGAGGAACGAATTAATTAAAGGGAAGAGTAAAACAGCTTTACAGATTTTCATAGGGCAATTTAAAGATTTTCTCATTTACTTGTTAATTTTTGCAATTATTATTTCAATAATTATTGGAGTTTGGGAATCTGCCCAACCAGGGGCAGAAGCATGGTCTCCAGAATACACAGATGCGATTGTAATAACCACTATTTTAATTGTAAATGCCGTACTTGGTTTTTATCAGGAATACCAAGCAGAAAAATCTCTTGAAAGCTTAAAAAAGTTAGCACCCCATTTTGCTAAAGTTAGGAGGGATGGAAGAGTTGTCGAAATTGCTGTTGAGGATGTAGTACCAGGTGATATTATTCTCTTTGAAGAAGGAGATAAATTTCCCGCAGATATAAGGCTCTACAAAAAATTTTCGCTTTATGTAGATGAGGCAATTTTGACTGGAGAATCACAACCTGTCAAAAAGACCATTAAACCTGTTGATGAAAAAATGATTTTAGCAGATAGAACTAATCTCGGATACATGAATACAGTTATAACTCGTGGTAATGGAGAGGGAATTGTTATTGGAACAGGAATGTACACTGAAATTGGTAAGATAGCCGAAAGTTTGCAGGAAGAAGAAATTGAACCTAGTCCATTTCAAAAAGAAGTGAATCGGTTTGGAAAGCTTCTTGGTATTGTTATATTAGTAATATGCGCATTAGTTTTTTTAACTGAGCTAGTTATAATTATTGCTACTGAAGGATTTGCCTTTGGTTCAGATGAAGTTGATCAAATCATTGATGCATTTAAAATCTCTATAAGTTTGGCTGTTTCGGCTGTTCCCGAAGGCCTTATTGTAGTAATCACAGTTGTTATGAGTATTGGAATGAGAAAAATGGCTGATAGAAATGCTTTGGTAAGAAAATTAACTGCTGTTGAAACTCTGGGAAGAGTGAATGTAATTTGTTCGGACAAGACTGGTACGCTTACAAAAAATGAAATGACTGTTGTCAAATTATTCATAGGGGGGATTGAATATAATGTTGAGGGTGTTGGATATGCCCTTGAGGGAAAAATTTTAGATAATTCTGGGAATCAAATAATTGCCACAAATAAGAATTATATTAAAAGATTTCTTGAAGTTTGTATGTTTTGCAATAATTCTTTTGTTTCTCCGCTTAATGACGGGACAAAAAATACTGAAGTAGTCGGAGATCCAACAGAAATCTCACTAAAAGTTTTAGCAATGAAAATGGAACTTGATACGTCATCTGAAAAAATTGATGAAATTCCTTTCAATTCTGATAGAAAGATGATGTCCGTTGTATCAAAAATTGATGATAGTATGTTTGCCCTGATAAAAGGAGCCCCTGATATGTTACTAAATAATGCGAGTAAAGCTGTTATAGATGGGCAAGAAAAACCAATTGAGGAGGTAAGAGATATCATACTTCAGAAGAATGAAGAATTTGCAAAAAACGCATTACGAGTATTAGGTATTGCATACAAGCCGATGAATGAAGGTTACAAAGAAGAGGAGATTGAAAAAGATTATATTTATTTGGGTCTAGCTGGTATTATAGATCCCGCTAGAGACGAAGTAAAAGACGCGATTCTAGAGGCTCGTAATGCCGGTATCAGAACAATCATGATAACAGGAGACCATAAAATCACAGCATTAGCAATTGCTCAAGAAATTGGTTTAACGGAATCTAACGAATCAATTACTGGAATGGAGTTGGAAGAAATGAATGACGATGAGCTCCGTGAAAAAGTTAAAACAGTAGATGTTTTTGCAAGGGTTACATCGGAACATAAGCTAAGAATTTTGCGAAGATTGAAAGAACTAGATTTAGTTGTTTCAATGACCGGAGATGGCGTAAATGATGCCCCTGCTGTGAAAGGAGCACATGTAGGAGTAGCTATGGGCTTGAAGGGTACAGAAGTCACTCAAGAAGCTTCAGAGGTCATACTAATAGATGACAATTATGCTACAATTGTTAATGCGATAGAAGAAGGTCGGGGAATTTTTGAGACGACAAAAGGATTTTTTCGTTATATGTTAAGTACGAACTTTGACGAAATTTTTTTAATTCTTATCGCATACATGCTTATGAAACTATTTCCATTAGTGTTTCTCGCTCTCCCAGTTGAACCCATTCAGATCCTATGGCTTAATATAGCTACAGATGGTATCCCTGCTATGGCACTTGGATTGACACCGACGGATCCAGATGTAATGAAGGAGAAACCACGAAAGGGGTTTACTTTATTATCTGAGATAAAGGGTCCAGTTCTCTTGCTTGGAATTTATACTTCAATTACAGATATTGCACTTTACTTGTTACTTTGGGGAGTTCTCCTACCGGCATGGGCTCAAACAGGAATAGATCCTAGGTTGGGTACAGATTTCTTAACTGCTGGTACAGCTTCTAATTTATATGCAATCTCACTAGCACAAACAATATTATTTACAAATCTCGTTGTATGTGAATTATTATTTGTTTATACATGCACTTCCAATACGAAACCCTTTTACCTTTTTCCGAATAAACATTTATTCTGGGCTACTGGACTTTCTTTAGCTTTACAATTGCTTTTATTATTCACCCCAATGGGCCTAGCATTCCATGTCGTACCTTTATTCCACCCATATTACTGGATAACCCTTATTTGCGCCGCATTTAGCGTTTCTGTTGTGGATGAAACGAGAAAATGGAGAATTCGAAAAAAGAGAGGAATGCGAATCCTTAGAAAATCTTAGTAGATATTTACCTAATCTCTCTATCTAAATCTTTAATTTTTATTAATTTTATAATCCCACTAATTTATTACAAATTGAATTAGTTCTTTAATTCTTTTTAATTAATTTTATATTTTTTTCATAATTTAATTTAATAATTAGAACTGAATAGTTCAATATC
>LAZR01002641.1_pt1 | contig 10323 bp, 9 predicted proteins | sample 329461 | NCBI WGS metagenome assembly LAZR01 (sample SAMN03002196, study PRJNA259156) | marine sediment metagenome | biome: sea floor; feature: Hydrothermal impacted sediments; material: marine sediment; isolation source: Loki non-amplified sample from Loki's castle hydrothermal vent sediment ...
TATAATTTATCATGAAATACTACTGAATCTGTCCACGTTTGTTCTCGATTTTCTAATGATGTAAGATCCGAAAAAAGAACAGGATCTGAATTAACTCCACTCCATCCAGATGCAGTTAATGTTCCAGGAGTCTTTTTAGTTACGGTCACTCTAGGAATAGTTGGAGATACTGGAGGAGTAGGTGCTCCAGGAGGAGACGGAGGTAAAACAAGACCATAGCTATGTGTAATAGATAGATAATACATATATTCTTGATCATATTGACCTTGGCCAAGATACGGTCCATATGTAATTAAACCCATTAAAGGTGAGTCATTTCCTAACGAGACCCAACTTGCTTGTGCATATGTCGCTAAGGCCCACTCATTTTCTACCGGATCGTACCTAACTGAATCATAATAATAAGGTGAATCGTTGATTAAACAACTACTTACAAAATTATCATCAAATACAACAGTGTTTCCGAGAGTTCGAATAGTCGTCCAATCACTTGGAAAATTAGTTAATGGCGAAGAGTGTGATGCCATCTCCCAGTCATCAGAGGATTCTACAACTTGAGTGACTCTTAATGCAGGTGTAATAATGTTAAACGTACCACTTCCCGATATATACCTATCTTCAACATATGTTTGATCCGTATATTTACCTTGATCAAAATATGTACCAAAGTTATCATACAACTTTGAATTTTCACATGTAACAACAAAAAGATTATTCCGTACGGTTTCTAAAGCAACGGAGCCAGAAGTAAGTTCACTACTATACATCTGTAATATGTTATACAATTCTGTTTCATTAGAATATGTAGCAGTATAATACGTAGTTACTGATTGTAGTAAACTTTGTAGGTATTGTTCAAATGTAATAGCCATAAAACTTATGTCCTAACATTCACCGTAATAGTTCCTGCAACTGCATATGAATTGGCAGGAATAATAAGATTACCTGTAGCATCTTGCTCAAGATCTCCTGTTGAAGAACTTTCTTCAAATGTATCTAAAGGTACTGTTACATCATCTACACCTGAAGTATTAGCAATTGATGCAAGCACATCCGACTGTTGAACTTCTTCCCCAATCGTATAACTATTAAGAAACGCTGTTACCGTCGTAATTACAGATGTAGTTACATCTGTGGTTGCATATCCCGGTAACGTTCTAATAACACACACAACATTAATTTGTCGAGGTATTGCACTCTTAACTAAAATATCTGCACCTAAAACTTTACGCGAATCATCTTCCATGTATAATTGTAAAGATTCAATCAAAGAATTATATGAGTATACTATTGTAACTTCCTCACCTGCAGATAACCCCGTAAATACAAACTTATCAGACCCTCTAACAGATCCTGCAAACTTACTTGTATCTTGCACAATTGTATAGTGAGTATCTTCAACTAATGTCCCTGTGACACTTCCTATAAGTGAAAAACTATCTGCAGCTAATAAATCTATAGGTTGCTTGGATGTTACAAATTCATACGGAGCACTAACAGGTACAGTATATACTTCAGAAGGAGCTTGGGCAGAAATAAGTCCCCTAATATAAATGTCTACCGCGCCTACATCAGTGCGACGCAATTCTTCTATTCCCGTATCTGAAGATGAAATACGTGCATCAAGAACATCGGTAATTCGAGTAACTGTCTGATAATATCCATCAGTAGTTCCTACGTTATTCCCCGTAATAACAGATTTTACTCTCGATCTAAAGTTTGTTAACGTTTCAAAATCCGCACCATTCGTAAACGCATTAAAATTATATACGCCTGCAACACCTGCTACAGGATCTAAAATTGCCGCAATTGCTCCAGGAGGAATATTCCCATTAACGCCAGCTACCTCTGCTCTCACAGGTGCGTCAGTTTCATATCGTCCTGTATCGCCATTAAAATTTGTCACACCTAATGTAACATCTTGAGTAGTTACATACTGTTGAGATGTTCCATCTGGAGAAGCCTTACTAGCAACCGTTGTGCCTCTAGAAATTGTAATTGTTTCCGCGGGAGCTTCAAATGAATAGAACGATACTATCCCTGTGGTTTTAAGAGGTCCTCTACGCTGCAATTGAAAATTTCTTCCCAATTGTTCAATATCTATAGTATTCGCCAAATCAGGGGATTGTGCATTTGACGTTCTATTTAAGTCCAAATACAAACTTTCCACCTCACGTGAAGGCGCATCAATTATAACATCTCGAGTAAATGTACCCGGACTTGTGTCAACGTTAGGACGTGACGAATACAGAAAACGGATCATTGCCGTTACAATATCTTGAAAGCTCTTAATTACCGCCATAGTATATACCTCAAAGTATTACCGATCATAATTTAATTTAGTTCTATAACTACTATCATATTATTCATTTAGTACAACAGTACCAGTAAGTTCCCGCGAATTTCCGGCTACCGTTGTAATTGTCACCGCATAATCTAGGCTACCAGGGTTATTGACATCCTCAAAAATTTCAATACTATCAATACTTGCGATTTGCGCTTCACCTGATAAATTTGGTACGCCCCGTTGTGTTTCCATTAAAATCATCAGACTTTTAGAGAGTTCAAATTTAATGATCGATTTAATTTCAGCAATAGGAAATTCACCTAGCCATTGTTGTACATTAATAGCTACTTCAGAATGAAAATCATTATTTTCAGTAAGCACAAATTTCTCTAACGTCTGTGTAAGTTTATCGACCAATGCAACTTCTAAAGGTTTGCCCGCCTCATTAAAACGTATATCGTAATAATATCCCCTACCTAAACATCTGGGGCACGTGGTAAGGACATATTGAACGTCGTCAAGTTTATGGTTACATACATGTTTTAATTTTATATCAAACGCATTATAATTCGTTACAATATCTGCATCCGCTGCAGTAACTTCTGCATATGTGAACACTGTGGGATCAGCACCATATAAATAGGAGTCACTACTAAATGTAGCTGTTTCTATATCATCCCATAGATGAGAATCACTATTGAATGTAGCTGTCACTGTACCATATATATTAGAATCAGAATTGAATACTTCTTCAGCATATATATTAGAATCAGAGTTAAATGTAGCAGTTACTGTATCCCATAAATGAGAGTTACTGTTAAATGTTTCAATGTCTTCAGCATGTACATTAGAGTCACTACTAAATGTAGCTGTTACTACAGTGGGTACTTCAATACTAAAAGTTCTAATAAATCCCGAATCAGAACCTGCATAATAATGCACTGCAGCATAAATATCATCCTGAACATGTATTATAGAAGGTGCGCCGCAGACATTTACCGAACCATCATAAAACTCCAATGAATCTAATACTGACGCTGAAAGATTTCCACTATTATCACATGAAAATGTATAAACCCTTCCATCTACATCAGCTACACAAGTGACTGCGAAATAATCCCCTCCTAAATAAAGAATGTTCTCGAGCACACTAACAGCATCTGTTCCTTCAAATATAAGAGTATCAATTGCACTTTTAGTGATTACTCCGGTATCACTAATTGAAAATGTAAATAGTTCACCATCACCATCACCATTTCGATATGCTGCTATATAAATCGTAGAATTTGGAACTTTTACAATACCTACATAACCAGTCTGTGTAGGCGCAACAGTCCATGAATCAACTGCTGTAATATTTCCACTTCCATCAGTTGAAAATGTATTAATAGTATCAGCATAACCCGTTGCGTAATAATTTCCATCAATGTTTATGATACCTCTAGAATCATCAATAGTATGTCCATAATCTTGTACATCTATAATGCTTGCACCAATATTTCCAGCATTATCCACAGTATACGAATTTATTTGGCCCTCGTAACAATTCGAAAAACAGATATCATTTACATTACTTGTATGAGAGAGCCGTCCACGGAACATTCTATCGCCAGCAGTCATTGTCAAGGTATCAATGAAACTTTCTGTAATTGTACCAGTAATACTAATAGTAAGAGATTTAACCTCACCATCAGCACTACCACTTGGTTCATATCCTAACAGATATTTATCAGTAGCATCGGGAATTTTTATAATGTCGGGGGTTACTCCATACGCTGCAAAATTCCAAGAATCTACTTCAGTATTACTAATAGCTCCCGCACTATTAATAGTATATGTACGCAAATAGCCACCATTAGAACCACTGTACCCTACTACCCCTACGTAGTCTCCATCCAAATGTACTATCCTTGGATACAAAAATGCTGCTACAGCTTGAGTATCTAATACTGCACTAATATCACCATATGCCATAATTACTTTCTCACCTTACAGTCGATCATCTGTCGAATGTGTATTTACCCTGTATTTATATTTCAACATTATAGTATTCTAAAACCGCCATCATCTTGTCCACCTGTTTGAGGGGTAGTGTGAATATTCCTCATAGTAGGGTGAATTTCCCACGGTATCTTATATTCATTTTCTATCTGTGCTTGTGAAATAATTCTCGCATCAGATTGAACAGTAACTGTATCTTCAGCATATAAATGAGAATTACTGGTAAATGTGCCTGTCTCTGTTTCTGTATCATGTATATTAGAGTTACTACTGAATGTCGCAGTTATTGTATCCCATAAATGAGAGGTACTACTGAATATCTCTGTATCTTCAGCATATAAATGAGAATTACTATTGAAAGTAGCTGTCTCTGCATCCCATATATGAGAGTCACTACTGAATGTGGCTGTTTCTTCAACAGCCCCTGTGGGTATCTCAATAGTAAATGACCTTACCCATCCATCAAAAGAACTCTGCCTATAATGTGCAACTGCATAAACATCATCTTGAACATGAATCATAAACGGTGCCTGACAAAAATTTACGCTTCCATCATAAAATTCCATCGTATCCGATACAGTATCAGATATAGCTCCATCCGAATCACACGTAAACGTGTAAATTACACCATCAAAACCATCGGCATTACCTACTCCCGCTATAGCAAAATAATCGCTTCCCAAAGACAAGGGAGGGGATACCCAATTGTTTATACCTGGTTCAAAAGTTAGAGAATCTATAACACTCTTAGTAATTATTCCAGTATTACTAATAGTGAAAGAAAACACTATTCCATCATTAGATCCATTTTCATACGCTATCATATACTTAGTAGAATCAGGAACTTTGACAATCCTTGAGTTAGTCCCCGTTGATGCCGTCCAATCCCAGCTATCTACTGCTGTTATGTTTCCCGCACCATCTATCGAAAACGTTTCAAGATTATCAGCATAAATTGTCGCATAATATCCTGAAGCTATCTCTATAACATTTCCTGGAACCCCCGGATGACCATAATCTTCAGAATCTATAACAGCTGCCCCAATATTCCCACTAGAGTCTACTGTGACCGTTTCCACCACTCCGGCGAAACATTGTGCTATAAGAGTATCATTAGCATCCTCTGTATGTAAAACATATCCATACACAATCCTAGCGCCCGTTGACACCGTATCAATAAAACTTTCCGTAATTACACCAGTAGTGCTGATGATTATACTTTTGATGAATCCTTCGGAAGCAGCACCCTCATACCCTATTACATACTTATCTGAGGAACCAGGAATTTTTATAATATCCGGAGTCAACCCCGTAGATGCAAAATCCCAAGTGTCTACAACCGTGTCACTGATAGCACCAACATTATCAACGGTAAAAGTGTGAATATGTCCATGTAAAGAACCATCCCACGCAGACACCACTACATAATCACCATCGAGAACTACCATACGGGGTGTAGTGCACCCTGTCAATACCAAAGTATCTATTACTGCGCTTATATCACCAGCTGCCATAATTACCTGTTTACCTTATAGTATTCTAAAACCTCGAGTACTAGATCTCCGTGTACCTGTTTGAGGCGTAGTATCAGTATTTCTCATAGTTGGCTGAATTCTTTTTGGAATTCTATATTCATTTTCTATTTGAGCACGCGAAATAATTCTTGCATCAGATTGAACAGTAACTGTGTCTGTACTCCATAGATAAGAATTGCTATTAAATGTTGCTGTTTCTATATCATATATATTAGAATCACTATTAAATGCTTCTGTTACTGTATCCCATATATTAGAATTACTGTTAAATGTCTCTGTTACTGTATCCCATAGATGAGAGTTACTGTTAAATGTAACTGTTTCTATATCATATATATTAGAATCACTATTAAATGTTTCTGTTTCTGTATCCCATATATTAGAATTACTGTTAAAAGTAGTAGTTATTGTATCCCATATATGAGAATTACTGTTAAAAGTAGCAGTTATTGTATTATATAATATGGAAGCATTAGATATAAATGTTCCAGTTTCTTCAGCATATAGATGAGAGTTGCTATTAAATGTTCCAGTTTCTTCAGCATATAGATGAGAGTTGCTATTAAATGTCTCTGTCTCTGTATCCCATATATGAGAGTTAGAATTGAATGTAGCTGTTACTGTATCCCATATATGAGAGTTAGAATTGAATACTTCTTCAGCATATAGATGAGAGTTGCTATTAAATGTCTCTGTCTCTGTATTCCATATATGAGAGTTAGAATTGAATACTTCTTCAGCATATATATGAGAGTTACTATTAAATGTAGCTGTTACTGTATCCCATATATGAGAGTTAGAATTGAATGTTACTGTTTCTTCAGTAGGTCCTACAGCAACTTCTTTAATAGCTACGCCAATACCAATACTATCGGTCAATTCAGTGCCGTCAAACCCTATAGTAACATCTGCGGTGCCTACCGTATTATATCGATACCAGTAGCCAGTACGACTGAAAAAACCACTTACCTCCAGATTGCTTGTCCATCCAGAGAGTGGACTAATAGCACCCACCGAATTAGAATCAGAAAGAGCCGTCAGCGCCACCCAACATTCTTCACCACTTAACGCTAAAGTCGCAGTTGGATCTGTTGTAGCTTCTTCTAACCACGTTGCAGTGTTCTGTACTGCTGAATCTTGTGATGATGTAACTGTATAACAAAGTGCTTGACGATCAGAATCTGCGTTTGAAACTGTTACAACAACTTCCTGTACTCCAGTAGGGACACTACTTCCTAAAAAGTAAGCATGCGCAGCAAGCGGCACTGTAGTAGTTTTCAGAAGTGGAGAAAGAGCAACCTCAACAAGAGATACTCCTCCATAAGTAACTCCAGTAACTTCATCTAACCCATTATCAGCTGCTAATACAAAAACCAACACTCCCTTGGGTGTTCCCGAAGGAGTATGATCCCAAGTCAGATTACCTGTACTCTGAGAAGAGTTACTCGCAGCATCATACGCTATAGACATTTATTTGTCCGCCATAGTAAATTCACCGTTAGCATAGATGTGGAGAATTCTTTTGAAATTTTTGCCGTCAATATTACATTGAAAGCCCAAAGCAGTGAAGAGAGTTTTAGAGGGTCCTGTTTGTTTAAGGCTGCCTACATTGAAGTCAACTTGTTCTCTTTTGAAATATATGACTCGAATGTTTTTGAGATTTTTAGGATTAATATCATGCGCAAAGAAATTGACTATTGTACCATGGATAAAAAGAGAGAAGTGGCTGTCTTCCAAAGACACAGTATAAACTCTATCTTTGGTTACCACAATAGATAAGGACTTCAGATCTTTAGATCGGTCTATAACCTTTCTAAATTGAACCTCTCTACCTTGGCTATCGTGTTGATACAAGGTAGAACCATTAAATTTAGCTAACCAGAACATTGGATTGTTCCCCTATTGGTGTTCTACTTACTGAACATCATATGTAACACTGATAGTCTTCTGGTTTGTAGCACCAGTCTCTGTATTACTGGTGGTCAGCAACTGAAAGCCTGTTAAATGTGAACGCGAACCAGAAGTATAACCAGGTGTACTTTCCTGATCATCCTGTAACAGCGTTCCACCATCAGCACCACCAGACAGTACTACATTCCACGAACCCGGTAGTGATGTATCAATTGAAGCCCAGCTCTGATCAGTTTCATCAGGTGTACTTGCAACAATACTGCCAGAAAATTCAATAGCTTCCTCGGTCTTATAAGCTCCAGCAGATTTGTACACGCGTACATTATCTACTTGAGTCATAGAGCCAGAGAAGTTGAACTTCATTTGTTTAAAGTAACTGCGGGCGTTAACCTGTACAGGATAAGATGCTGGTGTTAAATCAATAGCGTCAGTACTCCCAAGGTTAATGTTAGCTGCTGCAGAACCATTGTTGGTTCCAGGTGTATCTGACCCGTTCCACTCAATCAGTGTAACTGTTAGAGCCATAACAAGTTACCTCCTTTATGTTTAATGTGTTTCCATGATTTTCTATTTATTATGTTGCATATTGCAGTTAAACTTACATTATACATCTTTCTAAGAGCAATTTGAGAATACCCTTTTTCATAAAATAATTGCAAAATTTCTCTTACATTATTATCTGTTAATTTAGCTTTAGGATGGTTTTCTCCTTTAGGTGGTTGCCATCGTCTATTTTTCATTTGTTCACTTCTTGTTGACCATTTACAATTACCTGGCTCGTAGTGACCATCATTATCTATTCGGTCAATTGAATATTCAGGTCCAGGTTTTGGTCCAACATCAGCAAGGAACTCGCCAAAATCTTTATACAGAACTTTGATACCTCTACCACCATAATTGTGATAATTAATTGCGTTAGGGTTAGTACATCTCTGTTTCATAGTGTACCATACTTGTTGTGTAGTGATCATAAATAAATCTCCTATTTATCTATAATACCCTAACTTAAAGTAAATTGCACCAATCAGGGTCACTGTGAGAGCCATTATTAATGCCCTCCTTTATTAATTGATTGTTCTTTTATAGTGGACCACTTAACATTACTTGGCCCATAATTACCATTATTGTTTATTCTGTCAATAGAATGTTTAGGTGAAGGTCTTTCTCCTATATCTTCTTTGAAAGCTTCAAATGAATTTAACCATCTTTGGCAGACAGTAATACCTCTACCGCCATAATTTTTGTAGTCTTTACATTTAGAAACATAACATCGTCGAATCATGTCGTACCATGTTTTACGAAGATAATTCTTTTGATTATAGACTTGATAATAAGCCCCTATTTCTTTTTTATGTACTTGATAATAGGCTACTCTATTTTCTTTATGCTCTTGGTGATAAATCTTTACACAAGATTTACATACATACTGCAAACCATCTTTATTCATCTTGTGTTTACTGAAGCAGTTCTTGTCTTTCATTTGTTCACATTTAATACATTGTTTCATAGATAAATCTCCTATATTTACCTATATATACCCTAACTATCATGTACTCTGCCCTATATAAAAAGTGTTATTTTGCATCTATTGAATTACTTCCTATACCATCTATTTGGAAATGAATATCGAATTCAAGTAGAGCAGGACTTTGGGCGTTAGTAGTACCTACCCAGGTATCCCCTACAGCAGAACGGGATAATCTACATACTAACATTGAACTCATAGTTTTGCCTGCACCTGAAATTGTTCCTGCAGGAGATCTGAGATGTACATCATCAAACCCAGTACAAATATCTGCCATAGTGACTGATGAAGCTGGTGCGAATATTCCACCCTGTTCGTTAGCCCAAGAGTAATGCAATTCCCATACAACAACCCTTAAATTTTCTTCATTTCCTCTATCACATGGCGTCCAATGTACATGTGGTTGTATATCCGACCCTTCTTTCCAATTGTGTGGCATTTGTACGGTGAAAAAGACTTCATCATCTTCTTTGAACTTGTAAATTTTAAATGTTGTGCCACTTCCACCAGGCTGCCAATTTTGTAATGATGGATCGGATGCACCTGCAAATTCAAAAGCGCCCGGAACAATTCTCACATCATCCCATTGTTGTGCAGTACCTTCGAATCTAACAGTACCATCATCTTGAATTTCAGTAAAGTTATTTGCACTACCAACATTAAGGCCATGGTTCATTGAGAAGGACCCAGGACCGTCATCCCATTTCAGCGCCAGTAGCAGAGCCTCCTTCATAGAAATAAAGATGAGAATCTCCTTCACCACCATCATAATTAATATAAATATTATCACCGGCTTTTAAATCACCACCGGCTTTTAAATCAATAGCAGATTGTAAACTATGTGATATTATAAATCTATCCTCCGCATCCCACCATCCAAAGGCGGCTCCCTGATTAGATCCATTCTCATAGAAGAAGAAATAAGAAGAAGCTTCAGGACCATTGTGGTTAATATAGACCTTATCACCATTAACTATAAGATCATCATTGACTTGAAGATTTCCGTCAATTAAGGTATCTTTGAGCGAAGATCCAGAAGTAGTAGCTATTAAATTCGCTGCGGT
>LAZR01002642.1_pt1 | contig 10319 bp, 9 predicted proteins | sample 329461 | NCBI WGS metagenome assembly LAZR01 (sample SAMN03002196, study PRJNA259156) | marine sediment metagenome | biome: sea floor; feature: Hydrothermal impacted sediments; material: marine sediment; isolation source: Loki non-amplified sample from Loki's castle hydrothermal vent sediment ...
TTTGATTCATCAAACCCACCTTTTTGAATATATCAATAACCTGAACGGTTTTGATTTTCCTTATGTATGGTTTTAGTTTTTCTTATGTAGGGATTCTTTTCTTGCAGGGGCTTCATTTCTTGTAGGGGCTTGATTTATCAAGCCCACCTTTTGAATCTATAGATAAACTGGACGGTTTTAGTTTTTCTTATGTAGGGATTCTTTTCTTGCTGGGGTTTGATTTCTTGTAGGGGCTTGATTCATCAAGCCCACCTTTTTGGATCTATAAATAAACTGAACGGTTTTAATTCATTCTTCTATTTGATAGAAAAAATTAAAGAGAGCTACAAACTGGGAAATTGACAACTGTTCGGGGCGGAGGTTTCTCTCCAGCCCGAATTTATTAAGTGCCTCGTCTACTTGAGGTAGCAGGAAATTGAGTTTTTCTAAATTCTTACGAAGAATTTTTCTTCTGTGTTTGAAAACTCCTTTTAAAAATTGTCGAAAAAGTTCTTCCTGCTCTATCAAAAAAAGAGGAATGTCTCTGCTCTTTAAAGAAATCAAGGCGGAGTGAACTTTAGGAGGAGGAGAGAAACTTCCTGGGGCAACGATAAAAAGAAGCTTTGTAGAAAAATGAATCTGGAAGAGGATAGAGAGAGGAGCATATTTTTTCGATCCGGGCTGGCCGCAAATTCTTTCCGCAACCTCTTTCTGGAGAAGAAAGATACACTCTGAAAAGAGCTCTTTCTCTTGAAGCACTTTGAACAGCAGCGGGGACGAAAGAGAATAGGGCAAGTTTCCCACAAGTTTCACCTTATTTTTAAAATTTTGCGCTTTCATGAGCTTGCTGAAATCAACTTTCATGATATCTTCTTCTAAAATCGTTAAATTCGGAATGTTTTTTTTCTGGAGGAAAGGAATAAAAGATGGATCTTTCTCGATAGCGATAACCTTTCCTGCTGTTGCTGTCAGAGGAAATGTTAGTGCTCCCTTACCTGCTCCTATTTCGATGATAAGGTCATCTTTCTGCGGAGAGATGTGAAGAATGATCTTTTTTAGGACGGCATCATCTTTCAAGAAATGCTGCCCCATTGCCTTTATTTTAGTTCTTTTCAACCGTTTTGACCTGAGAAACTAATACAAACGCAGTTATCATTGTTACATTGAATAAGTGTGTAAATAAGGGACTGGGGTATCTTTATCCAAGATAAAACCTGATTCATCCGCTTCAAAATCACTCCGTAAAAAAGGGGATTTGATTAGAAGATAGTTCACACCTAATACAAACGCAGTTATCATCGTTACATTGTCACGGCGAGCGACCGAAGGGAGCGTGGCCATCCGATGTTCCGGGCAAAGCGAAGGAATCTTCTTCGCTCCTCGCACTGACATTCTATTTAATGCGTTTGTATTAGGTCATTTTCTGGATTTGTGGATCCAGCCATTGAAGAAAGCCACAGCCAGCGCGGCTATGATGGAGGCTGCCCCGATGGAATACGTTAGAGCAATCCCGTAGTTATAAATCAATATCGGAGCTGCTGCTGTAATAAATCCTCCTCCCATCATGGGTTCATATAGGATTTGTTTGAAACCAAAGGATTTTGCCGCCGGTGTCTTGAAGTTCGGATCAGCAACGCGGAGCAATAGAAGACCGAGTGCTGTGACTCCCGTCTGCATGCCATATTCGGTGATACTCCGCTCAAACCAGGCCTCAGGAAGCATACGCGGCGCAATAAACCATGTGGCAAAAAGGACCCAGGCCAGACCGACAACCATCAAAATTGAAAACGGCAAGAAAAAGGCAAAAAACACATCCAGCTTTATGGAAGCGATTGCAGATATTACCAGGAAATCGAGGGCCAATCCCAGGATGCGGTCGAATGTCTGTCTATCCAGATACTTAGAAAGTCCGGTTTTACTGCCGAAAATCTGGATAAAAAGACCTCCCATCATGGCCAGTGGAAAGAGCGGGAAGGCCTTAAACAGGTCGGGCTCCATGTTGGCGCTCAGACTTTTGATGCCTTTGAGCATAAACCATCCGATGAGAATCGCTACACCGACCCAAGCTGCATGAAAGGCAAAAGGTTCGAGGGTATCAGGGGATATGGTAGTGATCGAACCAGGCGTTCTCTTATCTGGAGGTATCAGACCTCGGGTTTCCGCCCGCGACAACAGCTTCGGTGATTTGATGACTTTTGTGTAGCCACGCCTTGCGGCCAGATTGATCATGGCCATTCCGAAGACCACAGCGCTGATCACGCCAACTGTTGCGGACATCAAACCAAGGTCAGATCCGGCTTGGAAGCCGAGTTGATCGAACGCTTCGGCCATCCCGGCCGCGGTTCCGTGTCCTCCCGAGAAACCGATTTCGAGAAGACAGCCGAAGAAATGGGGGACGCCGAATACCGGCGTTAGCAAAATGATGGTGATTCCCACCCCGACCATATACTGCCCCATGCCCACAAGCCACCCGTAGCATAATTGCGGCCCTCCTTCTTTCCAAATCGACTTAAAGGAAGGAACGGCAAATCCGAGAAACAGGCAGGCAAACACAATATTGATCAATCGGCCCGGATAGAGCGACCAGGAGTTCATAATTTCCTGGGGGATGAAGGTGAAGAGGTACTTCCCGCAGACATAAGGTCCGAGAAGAAGCCCAATAAACCCGGCAATGACCGAGGCGGGCAAAAAGAGTCTCTGAAGCAACACCAACCTTGTTCGTAGATATTTACCAACAAGAAGCAGAAGACTCAACCAGCAAATATCTACCATCAGATTTGTGAGTTGAGCGCCGGTTATTTCCATTAAATGTTTCCTTATGCAAGAAAATTGGAATTCATATCGTATTCAGATTGATTCTGCCTCATTTCCTTGGAAAACGCTTCATGAAAATGTTTTTTTCTTTTTGTCACCGTTCTCAGCGCGTTTGAATTGCATCTCTAAGCTCTATGGCGGATGGAGTTCGTTCTCTGAGTGGGCGATGACTGTCGCCGCAGCTACATCACCTGTGATATTGATAACGGTGCGGGACATATCCAGGATGCGTTCCACACCCAGGATAAGTGCGATGCCTTCCAGGGGGATCCCCACTTGTCTGAGAACGATAACCAGCATGAGCACGCCCATGGCTGGTGCTCCGGCAGCTCCGATGGAGGCGAGCGTTGCCGTGAGAACGATGGCCAGCTGGTCGCCGAACCCCAGGTTCATGCCATAGACCTGGGCAATAAAAATGGCTGTTACTCCCTGATAGAGAGCTGTTCCGTTCATATTTATAGTCGCGCCCAGGGGAAGGACGAAACTTGAAATCTGCTTTGAAACGCCGATGTTGTCTTCAGCGCACTCCATGGTGACGGGCAGAGTAGCGGAACTTGAGCAAGTGCTGAAGGCAATCAATTGAGCCTTGATAATCCCCTTCCAGAACTTTAAATAAGGATATTTTGTGAAGAGCCAGACAACAGCCGGGTAAGTCAAAGCGAGGATGAGCAGTCCTCCGATAACGACCGCACAATATCGGACAAGGGACATCAATATATCAACGCCGAATGTGCCCACAACTGCAGCGATGAGAGCGAAGACAGCAAACGGGGCGATTTTTATCACAATCTCGACGATTTTAATCATGATGTCATTTATCGCTTGGAAAAACGAAATTACCGGCTTCATTTTTGCTTTGTTAAGAAGAGAGATGACCACTCCCATAAACATTGCTATAAAGATGATCTGTAACATGTTAGCCCTGACAAATGAATCGGCTGGATTGTCAGGAATAATGTCGATGAGGATTTCCCCTATGCTTGGCCTTTCCTTGGCACGTATTTTCTGCATATCTGCGGTCTGCCCGTAGCTCGCCTTGAGTTCAGCCTGAACGTTTTCAGGGAGATTGCTGCCGGGTTGCAGACTGTTAGCCAGAAAAAGGCCTAGGGCAACAGCCGACACGTAATAGGCAATATAGAAAGCGAATGTTTTTGTGCCAACACGCCCCAGTTTGCGCAGGTCGCCGAGAGATGCAACGCCAACCAGTAATGAGGCAAAAATCAGAGGAATTACAACCATTTTTATAAGACGGATAAAAGCCGTCCCCACAGGGCGGATAACCGCTGCATCCGGACCGAAGATCACACCAGTAACAGCTCCGAGAATCAGCCCAACGAAAATCTGTGTAGGTATGCCTGTTCGGCGAAGGGTTGTTAAAATCAAGATAACAATGGCTGCAAGCATCAGCAGGATCTGGATGATTTTGATGCTGAGTGTGTCTGCCGGGTGGCCCAGAGTATAAGAAATAGCAAAGAGAGCAACGGCAGCAACTGCTCCGGCGATTCGCCTCATGAGTCCTCCTTACGTCCAGGGTAGGTTTTGGCCAGATAATGTTATTGCACTGTTCATGCCTAAAGTCAATATTTCAGGAAATTAAAATTCATAATATCTGCTTGTTCTTCTCAAGTCAATTTACGCTTGTTTATTTGGATTCTTGAATAAAGATTTCTTATTGGCCAGGAGGGAAATTAGGGAATTTAATTATATTTAAAAGTATTAAAGACATTATTAGCATTAAGATCATCAATACAATCCGGATGATTCCTTCTCCTTTTTTCACAGAAACCTTTGCCGACCACCATGCCCCGGATGCAGTTCCTGCTGCAAGGGCCAGCCCAAACTTCCAGTTCACATTGCTAGTGAAAATGAAAACAAGCAGTGCTGGAATTGTATAAATAAATATTATAAAAACCTTGTGCATGTTGACCCGGACAAGGCCGATTTTCATCAAGTGATATATCGATGCCATAAGCACAAATCCCACTCCGACCTGGATAAAACCTCCATAAAGTCCGATGGCAAACATTGCAGGATAAATAAACCAGGAATTATGATGAAGGCTTTCGTTCTGGTTTTTCTTTTGATTTGATCTCTGGAAAATCATTGAGATGATGACACCAATCATGACATAACCTAAAATATCCTTGAAGAGTTCATCACTGATGTTGACGGCGATGATGGAGCCAGCTATAGCTCCTGGCAGGGCGAAAGCAGCCAATTTTAAGCTCAGTTTGAATTCGGAGTATTTTTCCTGGCGAAAGGATAAAATTGCAGAAAAACTTTGAATAAGGATACCTAGACGGTTGGTTCCGTTTGCTACAGAACCCTCGAGTCCAAGAAACATGAGCGTAGGGAGGGTAATTGCGGATCCACCACCAGCCATGACGTTGGTGAAACCAGCCAGAGAACCGATTCCAAACAGAAGAAGCAGCTTTAATAATTCATCCATAGGTTTTACTTTAGAAAAGCTTATTAGTCAGGATATTTTACCATTCTGAGAGCAAGATGCAAAAATTATTTCAAAAAAAGGGGACAGGCTACTTTTTTATTAACTGTCTATAGATGTAGAACGGTTTCTTTCCTTTTAAAAAAACCTTTCCATTTTATAAAGGGATTTTTATTTCTCAAAAAAAGTAGCCTGTCCCCTTTTGTGCTTTTCTATTTCCGTTAGTAGAAAAGATTTTGGGAAAAGTGGCAAGGCGAGGAGAGATCGCTCATGCTGTCATCAATTTATAATAGAACGATTAGCCTTAGGCGAGACGTTATTGATGTGAACGTGCGGGCCATAACAAAGGCTGATGGGATGCTATTACTGTGTTAGCGAAAAACGGAGCCCTGCAGTATATCAATCACCAAGCTCGGAAAAACAATCGGGAAGAAGGTCCCTCCAATTTTTTGCTGACTTGACTTAGCTTTCCTTGAGATCCTTGATGCTCTGCTCAATCTCGGGGGGTTTTATTTTTGTGGAGATTGGTGGCGGCTCAGTTCCTTCCTTCAACATCTGCACAACGCCGTCGAAGAAGGAGTTGTCAGAAATCATGACCGAGGGAGCTAAGATTTCACCCTTATACCTTCCCCCAGCACGTAACTCAACCTTTTCATGGGCGATTACTTTACCCTCCACCTCACCTTCGATGATCACGTACTCTGCCTTCACTTTACCCTTGAGCTTTCCTGTCTTGCCCACTAACAAGAGTGCAGTAAGGTCAATCGTCCCCTCGAATTGCCCGTTAAGATAAAGGTTATGAGAGCCCTTTATGTTCCCCGTCACGCTGATCCCATCAAAAATTGCTGTTGTTCCCGTTTTCTGAGCTTTGTCTAGCATACGTCGATTCAATTTCGTCAATAGCCTCTCCTATATTCGGATTTTCCAAGCCATATTTTGGGGTAAGAATTTACTTTTATTGTTAATTTTCAGTTTTTTTGATCTCTTGTGCTTCATACCTTTGTATGAACGCGGATAGGTTTCTCTAATTCTATGCTAAAAAATTTATAGCACAGGAAAAATTTGAAGTCAAATCCTGAAAAGAACAAAAAAATGTTATTAAGATCTGTGATTATTTAATTATGGCCTTAGGATTCTCTCTCTCGTAATCACTTCTTCCCCAATATTCTTCAAAATCTTTAGAACGCACTAAACAAGTAACTGCTCCATTTTCTATAACAATCCACAAGTTTCTATAATTGTATTTTATGTTACCGGTGTACCACTCAATTATGTAGTGTGGGCTTCCGGCCACTTTGATAACTTCATCTTGGGTCATGCCCAATTCAACATTTTTCACATCTGGCTTGATATTTTCCACATCTAACTTTGTCTTCAATCGCACCTCACAAGAATGGGAATTATTGACTTTTTCCCAACCTGTATTCTCCATCGGAAGCTTTGCGGTTTGCCGGCCCTTTAATTTAGGTTCGCAGCGCTCTCTTTCCAGGGCTTTTTCCAGATTAAGTTTCTTAACTGACATTGAGAACCTCTGCTGTTAGTGCTGTGAAGTCTTTGGCTCCGTTAGAGCGAGGAGCATACTCAAAGATAGTTTGGTTTTGAATCCTGGCCTCTCCTATTGACACATTCTTCCGTATCCTCGTCTGGAATACTTTCGATCCCCATTTTTCTCTTGCTACATTATCAATTTCTCCTGAGATGACTGTCCTTCCCTCGTACAGGTTCATCAATATGCCAAAAATATCAATCGGTTTATTTCCTCTGGCTGCAATTTCGTCGGACACTTCGATATATCTTTCTGCTCCCATGATGGCATCTATTCCCGGGCTTACGGGTATCAAGAGTTTGTCACAAAATATAAGTGCGGCCCTGTTGATCAGGGTATCGGTTGGGGAAAAATCACAAAAGACATAATCGTAATTAAATTCATTTATAAATGAAATACGCTCCTTGAATTTGAATATCCCAAAGTCGTCTTTGGTTAATTCCCTCTGAGCATTGTAAAGCCGCTTTCGTCCTGAGGTGATGATATCCAGGTTTTTGCGAACCTCAATGATCACGTCCTTGTGGCCATCAATAAGCAGCTCCGCGAGTGAGTGCTCCGAGGCAATATTGAAATGGCCTCCGACGTTTCCCTGGGGGTCACAGTCAATAATAAGAACCCTCTTGCCTTTAAGGGCAAGGCCAGCTCCGAGATTTATAGCTGTGGAAGTTTTGCCGACTCCGCCTTTTGACGTAGAGATAGCAATCCTGTTCAATGTTTATTTCCTCCTACTTCAATTGTCCCGTATCAGCAGTACCGGAAGCCAGGGAAAGTGCCAGCAAACGTATGGATTTGGCTCTGCAATTTTCCTTGATTTTTTATATTTCTTACCTGATTGTGCGCCCATATACGACTTTTCCCTTCTAACCTAAAAAAATATAGCACAGGAAAAATCTAATGTCAAAATGATGAACCTGTTCTCCCCCTCCCCTTTTTTCTTGAAAGTCTTGGTTATCTATTGAAGAAAGTATAAAAAAATTGTGGGTTTTTTTAGATGCAAAAGAGAAGACCTATTTCTGTTGCTTTTATTTCTTTCTCCTTTGATCTTGCCTACGTTGTTCCTTGCGACGTTCCTTCCAAGCACGCCGTTCCTCTCCAGCTCGGCGCTCAGGTCCTGGGTGTTCTAAATCATCTCTTTTCTTTTTCTTATCCATACCGCGCCCTCCAATATCAATTAATTTCTTCTAATATTTCATAAAAGTGGTGGCAAATCAAATATAAACTCGGGATTCGTTTATTGAGCTTGCGCTAAAAAATAATCAGAGATTTGGATGTTATATTTGTGGGGATCTAAGGATTTTACAATAGTCCTTTTATATTCCATTGATTCCGTGTCCATTTCTGCTAAATCTACAATTTTGCCGTCAATTTTGTTGCCCATCCTGTCAGTGACAAGTTTCACTTTTGGTCTGAGTAGAAATGCTACTTCCGATTTTGACTCTGTTATAATCCCCAGTTCTCTAGTATTAAAAACTACAAGAGTGCCGATAGGATAAACTCCTATCATGTTAGCAAAAACCTTGAGCAAACTAGGGTCAAATTCTGTTCCGCTTTTCTCTAACATCAGGCTCAGGGCCTCATCATTAGGTAAGATATTTTTCCTATAAGGTCTTTGGGTCGTTACAGAGTCAAAAAAATCACACATTTTAACGATCTTACTGTAAAGATCGATATGATCTTTTTTCCAGTACCTGGGGTATCCAGATAGGTTTGCCCAGAGATGGTGTTCCAGGGTTACATAAAGGGTACTTACGGGAAGAAAACTAAGGTCTTGGAGACAGATCAATCTTTCTACTCCCTTGTAGGTATGCTTTTCCATTATTTCTCTTTCTTTTTTGCTTAATTTACCTTTTTTATCCAGAATCTTTTTAGGAACATCTAATTTTCCGATATCATGGAAAAAAGCGCTTACACCCAATTCTAACAGCTCCTTTTTTTCAAGACCTAATCTTTTTCCAAAACAAGTAGCCAAAATGCAAACATTAGCTGAGTGATTGAGGGTGTATTCATCATAGTTTTTTATACTGGTTAAGCCGATCATGAAAGATTCATCCTGGCTTATGTGATCGACTATGGATTGGACAAGCCTTCGAGTTGTTTTCAGCCGATACTTTTTTTCTTCTTTTTCTCTCCCAAAAGCCTCTCTAAGGTGGGTAATGCTCTTGAAAAAGACCTTTTTGGCAGATTTCTTAACTTCTCCCTCTTTGTTCAACGCCGCCAGGTCATAAGGATGGATTTTCTCCAGATATATATGTTTTATTCCTTTCTTTTTTATCTTTGCCTCGAAGTCAGCAAAGGGATTTTTTTCTTTTACTTTCGCATTAGCAAAATAATATACAAATTGGGCCAGCTCTTCTTGTTCCAACCGACCATCAAAGCCAACTGTCCCTATTTCTTTTTCCATGAACTCTTTAGATAGCAGCTTAAAGTAGTTGTAGCTGAGAAAATCAAATTTAACTCTAATAGTGTTAAAAAATAATGAACTTTCACGAAACTCCAACACTGCTTCATTCTCGTTTCTTAAAATATTTTCAATAAGAGTGAAAAGAAGATTAATCTGTTTTATATAGGTGATGTTATTGATTTTAAAGATTTGTGCTGTTCTTAGGGCAGAAGCGAAGCGGACAAATACCGCATCTATGGTTTTAAATAGAGCCTTTTTAGCGGACTCAGCAGAATCTATTTTCTCTTTTTTATTGTTTTCTTTCATAGAATTAAGCACCTCGCTTGCTATTAAGGATTTGGTTAGGTTTATCCTTTTCAGCAATTCTCCTCAATGCGAGATTGCAAGCGTCGCGAATGGTTTTATTTCGTATCTTAGTCCCTTCTTTAATAATATCCATAGCTTCAGGAGTAGCCATCGTTTCCAACGCAGTAACTGCGCAGAGGCGAGTCTCATTCTGTTTAGTTATGGAAAGAATATTCCATTTTTTCAACATGGACCCCAGGAGGGTACTAACTTCACCGTTTTTAGAGCGTGCCAAAAAACTTAGAAGGGCTTTTTTCTCAAGCTTGCCTCTGCTCATGAAATCTTTCTCTTGAGTCAATTGAATGACATGGTTTAATGTGGTTTTATCTCTGCGATATTTTAGGTTCATGGCAGCCCGCGTACGAACTTCTCCGTTCTCATCAGAAAGAAATCTTATTAGAATCTTATTGGTAGTTTTATCTTTGATTTTGCTCACAGCGTGGATAATTTCGAGCCTTATGGCCTTATGTTGATAATCAGAAAAACTTATAAGATAAGGAAGAATTTTTTTTCCGCCGATTCTGCCTAATATGGCAACAACTTCTTTTGTAAGAGAAACCCTATCTTCTCTTGCGATCTTAGCTACAAGCGCTATATTCTCCTGGGCAATTTCTTGGAGAAAGGTTGAAGCTTTCTGAATAAGAAAAGGATCTTCTGAATGTTCCCAAACATCACCAACAAGGGGAATAGAGTTGGGGCTAAGAAGTGTTAAGTATTGAAAGAAAGAGTCATAATCCTTTATACGGCCATCCAGGAATAATTCTCTCAACGAAGCTATAAAGCTTTCG
>LAZR01002643.1_pt1 | contig 10318 bp, 4 predicted proteins | sample 329461 | NCBI WGS metagenome assembly LAZR01 (sample SAMN03002196, study PRJNA259156) | marine sediment metagenome | biome: sea floor; feature: Hydrothermal impacted sediments; material: marine sediment; isolation source: Loki non-amplified sample from Loki's castle hydrothermal vent sediment ...
TTGGCAATTCAAAAATTCCTTAATGGATGGAATATGTGAAAACGATCCTAATTCTCGAAGAATTTGTATTAAGATATTAACTCAATTAGAGAAAGATGTTCCCTTCTTAATATTGCCATGGATAATAGAGAATCTTAGATCTCCAAATTATGATAAATCTTATCCAGTTGTAAGGACACTTCTAAAAGCAGACATTAAATTTGTTGAGAAGATTCCTAGAGAATTAATTTTTAATCTTGTGGAGGATCCTGAGTGGAGATTGAAGATATTGGGCTTAAAATTGATCTCTCGATTAATATTTCTTGACAATGAATTTTTATCAAATTTAAACCTAAATAATTTAATTAATAACCCAGATAGTAGAATTCAAGTGGAAATTCTAAATCTTTTATCCGATTATTCCTTAAAAATCCCTGTAGAAATAATTATTGATAAAATTTTTAACAGCAATAACGAAATTAGTGCAGCAGCAATAAAAAATCTTAAAAATCTTAATATAAAAGAAATTGATCGGAAGACTATTTCAAGGTTAATTCCTCTAATGAAAAATCCTTCAAGCTTGGTGAGAGCTTCAATTTTTAATATATTTGTTAAAATTGGTAAATTCAAAAAAAACAATATTCCTATTCTGCCATTCTTAGATGGGATTACAGATCCGAATGAATTTACTAGAAAAGCAGCAATTAATGTGCTAGAAAAGTATTTTGAAGAAGATAAAGATTTATTAGACATTGATACAATTATTAAAAAAATTGATATCAATAAACTCCCTTCAACAAATAGTGTTATTTCTTTGCTCGGTCGCCTATGGAATTATTCCCCTGAAAAAATACTGGCAACACTATTGACATTTATAAAATTTGATAATGAGCAATTGCAAGAGAATATTTCAAATATTTTAGCAGAAAATTATAAAAACAATCCAGATCTAATAGTACAGAAGTTAATTGAGATTCCTGATGTTTCTAAATTTGTGACAAAAGGAATAATATCTCAAACATTAATCAAAATTGGTAAATTAGACCCTAAAACAATAATACATAAACTCTTAAGATTTCTTGATGATGTAAATGATGATGTGAGAATAAATAGTATTATTACTATTAGTGGATTAGTTGAGGAATATATAGAGTATCTTGACATTAAACCCGTGCTCTTACTTTTAAAAAGGGATAAAAATAAAAAAGTTAAAAAAAAAGCTTCACTAGTTATATCTGAAGCTGCTAAGAAAGATCCACGAGTAATTGAACCCATTATTGATGAATTTTTCAATATTTTTAATGAATTAGAATTATCTGTAAAGATCGTTCTTTCCAAATCGATTTTAGAGATAGCTAGAAATTCTCCAGACATTATTCCAGTACCGAATGTATTGGCTTTATTATCAGATCAAGATTCTTTCATTCGTGAAACTAGTGTGAAAATTTTGGGGTATATTGGCTATAAACTTGCTGGCAGAGTTGTCGATACTTTAATAAATAACGCTTTAATAGATAATGAATGGATAGTCCGAGAAGCAGCTGTTTCAAGTTTAGGTAAAATTGTTACTCACGTCGAAAATAAAGAAATTATTATTGAAAAACTGGTTTACTTAATTGATGACGAACAAAATTGGGTTCGTAGATCTGCTATGAATATTTTATCAAATATGAGTGAAGTAAATAGTTCTCATATACCCTTTGAAAAATTAAAAAAATGTATTAAAAGTGACGATCCAAATGTTAGAGAAGCGTCTGCAGGATTAATTAAGATTTTTAGTAATCAGATTGAAGATGTCCTTGAAATAATCTTAATATTATTAGGAGATGAAGTAAAAGAGGTAAGAACTAGTTCTATCAACGGTTTTGTTGAAATAATACAGAAAATGGGCCTCGATAGGATATTATCAAAACTTTTACAAAATTTAAGCGATGAAGGTTCCTTAGAAACACAACGTTCGATAGCTTTAATTTTTGGACGAACAGTCAAATATGAAGATGATAAGATCAAAAAAAGAGTTATATCATTATTGAAAATAAGGTGTGAAATGAGCCAAGACCCAATCATATGTTCTATATTACAAAAATTAAAAGAAAATTAACAAAACGAGCTAATAACTCCAAGATAATCATTACTAAATCTTCTGTCTCTTAGGTTTTTTTAATCCACTATTTATTCATTGTTTAATAACCTATCCCTTAATATCAGCATTAAAATATCTTTAAATAATTAAATTAAATATTCGAAAAATTAAAAGTTACAGTGATTAAATACGACCACACCTCTCTCAAATGCTACAGTTCCGATCAACAGAACTCAGAAATTTGAAGATTTTTATCGGCTATTCCAAGAAATTCCAGGTGAATATAAGTATCAAGATCGGATAAGCAATATTTTTTCAAAGGGAGGAAGTACTTTAATTATATTTTATGAAGATTTATTATCTTTTGATCCTCAAATTGCAGAGTTAATAAAAACTGATCCAGAATCATTATTAGAAGATGCTGTTGAAGCCTTCAAAAATATTTTAAAATTTCAAGGAGGGTTAATAAAGGATCGCAATTTTTTTGTAAGAATAACCTCAATGGATAAAGAATCTCCATTATTCATACATTTAAGAGGACTAAGAGCCAAAAATATTGATAATCTCATTTGGTCAAAAGGAATTCTGGTTCGAAGTTCTGGAATCAGACCAAAATTAATAAAAGCAACTTTTGAGTGTTTGGTGTGTGGAAGTAGATTTGAGATTATTCAGTTAACTTCGAGGATTAAATGGCCAAAGTTTTGTACTAATAAACGATGTAAAGCAAAAGCTCAGACAGACTTTAGATTAATTTCAAAAAATTCAGAGTTTATCGATTGGCAAAGCATAATGATTCAAGAGATACCTGAGGATTTACCTCCTGGAAGAATTCCCAGATCTGTTCAGGCGGTATTGACCTACGATTTAGTTGACACAGTCAAACCAGGTGATAGAATCAAACTTATGGGAACTTTCAAATCTGTTTTAGCACAGTCTACTAATAGCAATAATTCTACATTATTTAAAACATATATTGACGTTAACTTCATAGATTCTGAGGATAAAACTGATGATATAGTTGATCTTTCAAAAGAAGACAAGAAAAAAATCGAAAACCTCTCAAAAGAACCTATGATTCAAAGAAAAATTGGACGATCGATTGCACCAAATATTTATGGTAGAGATCAATTAAAATTAGCATGTGCTTTAAGCCTATTTGGAGGAACGAAAAGAAAAAAGCCTGGTGGCGGTTATAAAAGAGGTGATATACATATTCTCATGGTTGGCGATCCAGGTACAGGAAAATCAGAAATATTGAAAGGGGCTATAGAAGTTTCCCCGAGGGGAATCTATACTTCAGGAAAAGGATCTTCAGCAGTTGGTTTAACCGCTGCTGTTATAAAAGAAAATGAAACTGGACAAATGAACTTAGAAGCTGGAGTTGTTGTTTTAGCTAATGGAGGTGTTGCTGCGATAGACGAATTCGATAAAATGGACACAGCAGATCGTTCAGCTTTACATGAAGCGATGGAACAACAATCTTATTATTATAGTACTGAGATTTTAAGTGTGGATGGTAAAAGAATTGTTATTGGAGAACTTATCGATAATTTAATGGAGAAAAATAAAGATAAGATATTATTTGGCAAAGATTGTGAAATTCTCCAATTTAATGATTTAAAAATTTACACAACTAATTTTAAGGAAATTTTTAAAACTAAAGTAGATCGAGTAAGTCGTCATAAAGCTCCTAACTATTTTTATAAAATTACATTTACTAATGGAAGATCAATAGTAGTTACACCTGAACACCCGGTATTCACGTTTCGCGAAGGAATATTAAAATGCATTAGTGCAGAAGATTGCATTAAAGATGATTTCATCCCTATCCCTAAATATTTGCCAAATTCAAGTAATATGGTTGAGTTATATGAAAATCATAGTTCAAATCACCCAATAGCCAAGAAAATAATCATTCCAAAGTATTTAAATTCTAAATTAGGTAGAATACTTGGATATCTAGCTAGTGAAGGCCACAGTTATAAAGGATCAAGTGCAGAAATAGGATTTTCAAATATGAATGGCATTTTACTTGAAGATTTTAATTATTTGATGGAAAAAATGTTCGGTATTAAACCATCTATAAATGAACGGGAGGATGGATTAAAAACACTAAGATACATATCAATTAATTTATATGAGTGGATGATGGAGAATTTTCCAGAAGTTATGACAATCTCAAAATTTAAACGCACACCAAATAAAATTTTATCAAGTAGTAGTAAGATAATAAAGGAATTCTTGATTAGTGCTTTTAAAGGCGATGGAAGTGTAGAATCTACAGCGATATGCTACAGAACTTCTTCTAAAGGTTTAAGTGCTGATTATCAAGATTTACTCTTGAAGTTAGGAATTCACTCTCGAATCACTTACGATAAGTATAATGATTCCTATAAGGTTTACATTCGAGCGCAATCATTGATTCTGTTTTTTGAAGAGATCATTCAAGATAATGATTATAGATTTGAAAAAATTAATAATCTTATTAAACCTAAAATACCCAAAACACATCATCATGATATATTTCCAACATCAATAATAGAAATAATTATTAATCTTAAGCATAAATTAGCTATTGCTTATGACGGGTATTTCTACCGACATTTAAAAGAAAATCATGGAATTACACGCAATATTTTTCAAAAAGAGGTAGCTCTAATCAAAAATAAATTCTTAAAAATTGTAAAAGTACTTAATAAAAATATAGATATTAAGGAAATTAGAAATGAGACGGGTTATTCTCAGGAAACTCTAAGCCAAATTTCTGGACTCAATCGAAGTAATATTGATTATTATGAAAGAGGAGGATATGATAAAAAACAGAGGGAAAAATTAAGATTAAAGATTCTTACCTCTCTTAAAAATAAAATTAATGAAATTGAAGAAGAAATCAGCTATTTAAATTCATTATTAAACTCAGACATTTGTTGGGACAGAATTAAGACAATTAAATGTATCCAAAATAACGGAAAGAATTATACTCCCTGGGTTTATGATATTACAGTAGAACCGAATAACACATTTATTAGTCAAGGAGTTATTCTGCATAACACGGTAAGCATTGCAAAAGCGGGGATTGTTGCTACGTTAAAAGCCCAAACAGCTATTATTGCAGCTGCAAATCCTTATTCTGGGAGATATGATAGATACAAAACACCTACTCAGAATATACGCTTACCCCCTGCTCTTTTATCCCGTTTTGATTTGATATTTATTGTTGTTGATAGACCTGACGCTGCAGCTGATGCTCAGATGGCTGAATTTATATTAAAAAATTCTATGACTGAACCAGAAGATAATCTTGATGAAACTGACGAAGTATTAGCTCCAATACCCACAAATCTCCTTAAAAAATATATTAAATATGCGAAAAGAACATGCCATCCCGTATTAACTAATGATGCTAAGGAAAAAATCAAAGAATTTTACTTAGAATTAAGGGGGCAATATGATAGTGAAGACGCAATCATTTCAATACTTGCTAGAAATTTGGATGCCCTTGTTAGACTTAGCGAAGCCCATGCTAAAATGGCTTTAAGAGAAAAAGTACTTAAAGACGATGTTGAAGAAATTTTTAAATTATTTAAGAGATATCTTAAAGACACTGGTTATGATGAAACAACCGGAAAAATTGACATGGATAGAATTTTTGTTGGACAATCAAGAAGTAGCATTAATAAACTTGAGACGTTAATGAATAGATTGAAAGAAATTTTTGAAGATAATAATTGGAAACCTTTAGAGAAAGTTAATATTTTTCAAATCTTAGAATTAGAAGAAAATTTAGATAAAAAGTTTATAGAACATGCAGTGACTGAACTCTTAAGGGAAGGTACTCTTTATGAGCCTAGAAGTGGTTTTATCAAATTTACTCGAAAAGATGATTGAAAACTGTTATTTTAAAGCAAATAATTACTAAATTTTCATAATTTCGTCAGGTTAAGTCAAGAGTTTTTTTTGCGAGTTCAGAAATTACTTGGAATGCCAATTCAATATTTTCTCCTGTTTTTGCGGAAGTGATAAAAACTGATTTTGCGTTTATATTTTTTCCTAGAGTATTTATTTCATGCTCATCTACGTCCTTCTTCAAATCACTCTTATTTGCAATTAAAATAATAGGGGCAATGTCACAGTAGAGTCTAAAGTCTGGGACCCAAAATTTTTCGATCTGGTCAAATGTGTTTTTCCTCGATAAATCCGCTACAATGATGGCACCCTTTGTACCAGTATAATAGTAGTGTCTCAAATTTATCCAACGCTCTTGACCTGCGATATCCCATAACTGAAGTGTTGTTTCGCCATTATTTTTTAAATTTATTTTTTTAATGAATATATTTGTACCTATGCTTGAGCGATAATCTTTTGAAAATTTGCCAGTGATGAATTTTTTTACCAAGCTAGTTTTACCGACTGCTAATTCTCCGATAATGATAATTTTTAGGGTGTATTTCTTGATCTTGTTCATATACAATTAATTTTATGTAAAAACTTTTTTAAGTTTATATAAAAATATTAAAATAATTAAATCTTAAATTTAATATATCGAAATTAGGACTCTAAATATTTTATTATGACAACAGGCATTATTTACGATGATATTTACTTACAACATCGGATAGGAACACATATAGAAAGTCATCATAGACTTATTGAAATCATGGATTTTCTAAAAAAAAATAATATCTTAAACGAATCTGAATTTAAATTAATTCATCCTAGGAAAGCTTCGTTGGATCAAATAAATTATGTACACAAAGTAGAGTTGATAAATGAAATCGAAAATCTGTGTAAATTAAGTGAAAAAACAAATCAAATACAGAGTCTTGATCCTGATACAGTTGTCTCTCCGAAAACGTATCAAGCTTCCCTATCTTCTGTCGGTGGAAATCTACAAGCTATTGATATGATTATTGGAGAAGAAATAAAAAACGCTTTCGCTTTAGTTCGCCCTCCTGGACATCATTCCAACTCTTATAAATGTGCGGGATTCTGTATTTTTAATAATGTAGCCATTGCAGCTGAATATCTCTTTAGGGAAAAAGGTTATAAGAGAGTTGTAATTATTGATTGGGATTGCCATCACGGTAATGGAACTCAAGATATCTTTTATTATGGCTCAGAATCTAAAAGTGGAGAACTAGTTGTGTTTAACTCACATCAATATAGTACATTCTTTTATCCCGGCTCAGGTTCTATAAACGAGATTGGCATTGGAAACGGTGAAGGTAAAATTATTAATTATCCTATGCCTCCAAGAGCAGCAGATGATGTAATTCCTCTCTATTTCAATGAAATAGTTAAGCCTATATGTCAAGAATTCAAACCAGAATTTTTTTTAATTTCTGCGGGATTCGATACGCATTGGACTGATCAATTAACTGATATGGGATGGACAATCCAAGCACCGGCAAATTATTTAAAAATGATTAAATCTATTGCTAAAGAATATGCTCATAACCGTATTCTTTTGACATTAGAGGGTGGTTATAAGGTTGATAAACAAGCTAAAGCAGTATATAATTGTTTGAGAGTTCTGAATGACGAAAATGATAAACTTATTGAAGAAAAATCAAGAACTTCAGATAAAACAGTATTAAATTATATCAATAAAAAACTAATTCCCACGTTAAAAGAAAAGTTAAACCCCTTTTGGAATTGTTTTTAAAGTCCATTAAACATAACACTTTTATATTTACATTTATGCTATAATCATAATTTGGCCATTAAAATTATTACTATTTTTTTAATTAGTGAAAATTAAGAGTAGAATATTATGTCATATGAATATGAGAGAGAAGATGATGATAAGAAAGAAGAAAAAAAGAAAATTTTTGTCCCATCTATGCCACCTCCTTCAATAACACCTGTTACTCCTCCTCCTATACCATCTCCTTCAAAAATTCCGCCTTTGACACCCCCTCCTGTAAGACCACCATCAGAAGTGCCATTAAATCCTCCTACTTTGGAAATACCTTCTCCCCTTCTTAAAGCCCCACCTGTTCCTCCAGAATTTGAAAGTTCCTTACCACAAGTAAAAAACCTTCCTACAGAATTAGAATTAGATGCACCTCCTATTATAAAGCCAATCGTTCCCCCTATAATTGAGCCTCTTCCATCAATTCCAGCTGAATCTTCACAACAAGAATATGAAAGTGTGTTAAGCCAGCTTCAAGAATTGGATTCAAAAATTAATCAGCAACAAAATCAAATTAATGATTTAAACACTCAAAATTCTAATTTAGAAGCTCAGCTTGGAGAGAAAAACAATCAACTTAATCGATTAAACAACCAAATACAAACACTTCAAACTTCAACCGAAACTTATCAACAACAAGTTAAACAACTTACTGATGAGAATACTAAATTAAAAACTCACATTCCTGGTTTACAACAAGAGGTTCAGGATCTCCAACAAAACAATTCTATGTTACAACAACAAATTAGACCACTACAAGCACAGATAGCTAAATTGCAAGAAGAGATTATTTATAAAGAAAAACGTATTGATGAATTACAAGAACCTAAAGCAGTAATGCCATCGAGATTAGCACAAGGAATTACATCACAAAATTCTGAATATAGTATAGGACCGTCTCAAATTCTACCTCCAACATCAATCTCAAGTCCTTCCCTTCAAACTGGAACGGGGAGAAGAACTTGCCCTAATTGTAATGCTACTGGGTTTGCGGTTAGAGAAGTAGAAGATAAAACAAGGATAATTAGTTATATTCCTAAGCCTATTTATGCAAAAAAACTTGTCTGTACAAAATGTGGGTTTGAATTTTAATTTTTTTTTCAAATTTTCATTTAATCATCTATAAAAAACAAAATTGTATCAATTTTAACCTTTATATATTTGAACAAGATTATATGCTCATACGGTTTTTAGTTAAAATTAAGTCTCTTTAAAATTGTCTTATTGAAAATTAAAAAAAAAGAAAAAATATGTGGAAAATTATTTAAATAATAAATTTGATAATGTGGTTAATTAAAAGGTTCATTATTGGTTTTAAAAAAAAAATAATTTTCATTCTAACGGTCAATTTACGTGTTTAAAAGGTTAATTTGGTTTAAAATATGTCTGAGTTAAGAGAAGAAATATTACGTGCTGGAATTAATAAGAAAAGAGTAATAGGAGTTGTCTTAGTTGCGATTTTATTAATGTCTGTGTTTGCTTACTCCGTGTTTTTTTTTAGTTTTCTTTTTGGATCTCAACGTCCTTCTCCCAATGAAAAATATCATGATGAGTATGAGGATGTACTAAAGGTTATGCCTCCGCTTCCTCTTGACATCTTAGCATCTTTAATGGATTATTTCCTTCAAAATCCAGAAGACTATTTAAAATTCATGGATCTGTTAGATCCACAAGATTTTGCAGATGTGATAAATGAAATGATTGATGCCGATATTGATGATTTTGATATTGGTGATTTTTCACAAACTCTTCTTGCAATTTTAGGCGCTGCTGGGGCATTATTATTAGGTGAACAAGAAATATTTAGAGTTTATGATTATGGTTCCCTCGTGGATATGCAAGACGTATTATGGAAATATGAGAGTTTTGATCAGTATAATGGATCTGGATGGCATTCAAATGCTGTACCAGGAGTAATAGATTTTATACCATTATCAGAATATTATAGCCAATATTCTTCTTTAGATATATTAAAAATAAAAATGGGTATTAATCCAAATGCTGGACCAACTTCAATGGTCCTTCCTTCTCTTTTCCCTTATCCATATGTAATGGAAGATAGCTTCTCAGCCCCGAATTTAGTACCTGGATCACCACTATTAAATAAGGATAATTTCAACTGTTCTTTAATCGGTCTTGATTTTAGTAGTCCAGATGCAGTTAATTTAACTTTTGAGCTATTTGGAGAAAATTTACCCACTGAACAGGATATCAATGGTTCAGCAATTTCACTGAATTTGATAACTGGATCAGCTGAATATTCAAGCTTATTAACTCAATTTACACAACTACCCCCTACAGTTAATGATTATATAAATATTAATCCGTACTTTAAAACTCATTATAATGCTCTTGATTTATTAATAGGGATTAATGATAATGCCTATGAAATCGCATCTATAATAAAAAATTATCTCCAAGCTAATTTTATTTTTAGTTGGGATGCAATAATGAGCGATCCTGCTGAAGATACAGAAGACGTTGTAGAATGGTTTAGTGAACATGGAGAGGGATTATTTGCGGAATTTACCTCGGCTTTTGTTGTTTTCGCTCGGGCATTT
>LAZR01002644.1_pt1 | contig 10317 bp, 7 predicted proteins | sample 329461 | NCBI WGS metagenome assembly LAZR01 (sample SAMN03002196, study PRJNA259156) | marine sediment metagenome | biome: sea floor; feature: Hydrothermal impacted sediments; material: marine sediment; isolation source: Loki non-amplified sample from Loki's castle hydrothermal vent sediment ...
GCGTGCAAAGAGCTCCTGAGCCCGCTGTTTGTTTCCTATGCCGCATTGACAGGGCCGGGCAATGTCCTCTGCGGCTTCTTCCAGCGTCAGTTCCCCTTCTTGGAGACTGCGCACGAGATGCCTCACCCGATTCCTGGCAATGAGTCCGTGACCGCACATGGTAATGAGGGAGAGCTCATCCCCAGATGGTAGATCCTTGACACGTCCGAAAGCACCCAGGCAGTAGAGATACGTGTGCTGCCTGAAGCCTGTCTTCTGGCAACACGCGTGGGAATCGCCGGTCAGGCCGGTGAGGACGATCGATATCGGGTATCCCATTTTCCTGTTCCGGGGAATCCACTCTTTCTTCAGGTCGGTGAGCAGGTTCTGAACCCGTTTGAGGTCTGTAAAAGCCACGTCCAGGCTGTCGGGCGCTGATCCTTTTGCCGCCTTTGTGAGACGGTCGATGGTCCACTTCGGCCAGTGATCCCGGCCGTGCTCGAGCATCTTAGCGGCGAGCTCGCTCATGGCCTTTCCCACATCTTTCTTACCCCTAAAAGCATTCGGGACCATGCCCATTACTATTAGCTCTTCTCCGGGCCGGGAAGGAGACAAGCCTCGTCGTTGTGTTGTATGTGTCATGGTTATATCTCCTCTCCCGCGATGGGTTGCGCCGCACCGATGTTCACTTTCGTGTTGGGAAGTTTATAGATATCAGGACCGAACACTTCCTCGAACCGGGACTTTCCTTGCTCGTCGGCGCGCAGCCCCACCGAGAGGCTGAACACGCTCTCCACCTCTCCGGAAAGCCTGCGAACCATCGTCATCAGCTCATCAGCTGCGGCATCCGGCAGGATGAACTCGATGACACACGAGATGACTTTTTCATCGAGGATATCGGGTTTTAACGCTCCAGTCTTCGGATCATTGATAAGCGCCGCAATCGGGTTTTCGGGTATGACCTCGTACCCGCTGGCTTTGAACTTCTTGACGATCCGCTCGACGTCGTAGAAGCGGCCGCCAAGAACCGGGCGGCCCACCTCAATGAAGACGCCTATCTGCCCTCGCTTGTAGCGGTTCTGGCTGTCATTGGTCTTGATCCCTTCGGTGCCCCGTCCGGTGATTCCCGTTGTCTCGTGGACCGCCAGTGGGTTACTGAAGGTTCCCCTCAGCACCCGGGGCCACTCAAGTTTTACGGGAGTGATGGCATCGACAGGACAGATTTCGGCCCGGTAGCAGGTGCCGCACTCGGCACATTCATTCGGGTTAATGGAGGATGTTTCCTCACCCAAGGTGATGGCCTCCATCGGGCACAAGGGCACACATCTGCCACAGCCGATGCACAGGGTCTGTTCGATGAAGCGGTGAGGCCCGGTCTCGCTCGCTTTGGGGGACGACTCGGTCTGACCGGTTTTCCGCGACGGCTCGGGATAAATGGTTGATAAAGGCCCTACTGTGTAAAACACAAGACCCACCTTTGCCGTTTTGTTAAGAAAACTCCTTCTCGAGATCTTGTTATCCGATACACTCATAATTTTTACTCCTTTATATTAATGACTTCATGTTGTAATGCCCGTCTTGAATTCTTTGAAACCTCCATTCGCACAACTGTTTGAATCTGTTCAGGACGTTCGCAGTGACTCTGTTATGAATTTTCTCCCAAATCTTGTTGACCATGTTTATGTTTGGTCTGTTTTCTCTTCCGTAGAAATTGAAATCTACTGCAAGATTGACCTGATGTCGGACAGAATTCCGTAGCTTCGTTCTGGAGGAATTTTCATTCAAATGCATGGAAATACTACCAATCCCGCGCTATTTTTGCAATTCATTAAAGTCTGATGCCCGATATCTTCAAGAATAGCACATAATGTATATATCCTTGCATTCCGTTCAAAAACAAAAAACCTTATCAAAAAATTCTCGTATTTAATAAACATAAGGACTTAGCATGGCAACAATGCAATAGCTTTTTTAATTCAAAGATGACAAATCGAACCTTCATTAATAAGAAAATTCCTCTTCGCTCCTTGCAATGACAATGGTAATTGGAAACGCTCTTTACTTTATTCCGTCACTTTAGGACAATGTCAATTACTTGAGCTCATTTTTAGTTTAGGTTAAGAAAGGAAAACCAATGTGTGAAAATAAATTCTTAAAGGAGATGCAATGTTTAAAGCTCAAACTTATTTAAACAGGAGGCATAACTTAAGAACGCGTATAGATTCAGGGATTGCCTTATTTATGGGGAATGATGAAAGTCCAATGAATTATGCGGACAATACGTATCATTTCAGGCAGGACAGCTCCTTTCTTTATTATTTTGGTTTAAATACTGCTGGTTTATCAGGTATTGTCGATGTAGATGAAGGGAAAGATTACATTTTTGGAAATGACCTTACTGTTGAGGATTTTGTTTGGATGGGATATCAGCCCTCATTAAAGGAGCAGGCACAGAAAGTTGGTATCGAAAATACCAGGAGTATTCCAGACCTGGAAAAATTCTTGAAAGAAGCTGTGGCAAAAGGTAGGGAAATACACCTGGTGCCTCAATACCGGGCTGAAAATAAAATTAAGCTGTTTAACTGGATAGGTATTAAACTGAATGAAACTCAGGATGCTGCGTCTGTTGAGCTAATCAAAGCTGTTGTTGCCCAACGTGAAATTAAATCTGATGAAGAGCTTTTAGAAATTGAAAAAGGAGTAAATACAACCGTGGATATGCATGTGGCTGCTATGCAAATGGTACAGCCCGGCATCATGGAATCGGAAATTGCTGCCAAAGTACTGGAGATTGCAGTTAAAGCCGGTGGCAATATTTCCTTCCCCATAATTGCTACAATACACGGTGAAACGCTGCATAACCATTATCATGGTAATAAATTGAAAGATGGCGATATGCTCCTTCTCGATTGCGGTGCAGAAACTGCCCTGGGATACGCAGGTGATTTATCAAGTACAATGCCCGCAGCTGCTACATTTTCAGAACGCCAGAAAGAGATTTACAATATCGTTTTGGCCTCACATAATGCATCGATTGAGATGTTGGCTCCCGGGCTTCCATTTAAAAATATTTATTATGAATCTTGCCGGGTAATTGTTGAAGGCTTGAAAGATCTGGATTTAATGAAGGGTAATGCCGAAGAAGCTGTACAATTAGGCGCACATGCCATGTTCTTTCCATGTGGAGTAGGCCATCAAATGGGGCTCGATGTCCATGATATGGAGAACCTGGGAGAAGTGTATGTGGGGTACGACGGAAAACCAAAAAGTACACAGTTTGGAATAAAATCATTACGCCTGGCAAAACCGTTAGTACCGGGACTGGTACTTACAATTGAACCGGGAATCTATTTTGTGCCTTCATTGATTGATATGTGGAAAGCTGAAAAACGTTTTGCAGATTTCATCAATTATGACAAGCTTGAAACATATAAAGATTTTGGAGGTATCAGGAATGAAGAAGATTTTGTAATCACAGCAGATGGATACAGGCTGATAGGTAAACAAAAGCCTAAAACGATTGAAGATGTTGAAAAGCAAAAAAACTTGGGAGTCTAAAAGGTTAGGGTATCCAAATCCCTAAGATGGTCGATTATGCCTTACCAGAGAACGCCGTAAAGCCCCTTGCTTTAGCAATGGGGAGTTGTCAATCTCGATTTGTGCCGGCGATATGTGGACGAGATTTGGCTGCGTACCGAAAAAGAGGTTGAAACATCTATCCGCCTTTTGTTCGAGCAACATCGTCTGGTGGTCGAAGGTTCAGGCGCGCTAAGTGTTGGCGGCCTTCTCAAACGAAAAGAACACTTCAAAGGAAAGAAAGTGGTCGCAGTTGTTTGTGGGCGCAACATTCCTCTGGAACTGTTCAAACGTATCATTGCCTAAACACAAATCAACAAACTGCCTTCGCCAGTGAAAGGAGGTTCTGATGAAAACATACAAACTGGTACTGCTTGGTTTTGGAAATGTAGGACAGGCGCTGGCCCGCCTGCTCCTTGAAAAACGCTCAGAACTGCAGCACCGCTACTTGACCCGCTTTATGGTCGCTGCTGTCGCCACGGAACCCGGCACTCAGGGGCGTGCGCTCGACCCAAATGGGCTCGACCTTGAAAGAGCGCTTAAGATCATACAGTCCGGCGGCTCGCTGGATGAACTCTCACCCTCACCAGCACCCATAGACAACCTCGAGTTGATCAGAGCCAGCGGTGCGGATGTAATGTTCGAGAACACGCCGGTCAGCTACAAGGATGGGCAGCCTGCTATCTCCCATATCGAGACCGCGCTGGAGAACGGGATGCACGCTTTCACTGCTAACAAAGGCTCTGTGGTACACGGCTACCGCCGTCTATCCGCCCTAGCCGCCAAGCATGGTCTTAAGTTCTTTTTTGAATCGACCGTGATGGACGGAGTGCCGATCTTCTCCGCCTTCCGCCAACTGCCAGCCGTGAATCTGAGCGCTATCTGGGGCGTGCTTAACTCGACCACCAACCTGATTCTCTCTCGCATGGAAGCGGGTGACAGCTTTGATGAGGCAGTCAGGCATTCCCAGCAGATAGGCATCGCCGAGACTGATCCCAGCGGGGACATTGATGGCTGGGATGCAGCTATCAAGTTGTCTGTCATGATCACCGTCCTTATGGACCACCCCTTCACGCCCGATATGGTCGACCGCACCGGTATCGGAAGCATTACTCCCAAGATGATCGCTGAAGCGAGAGCTGAGAGCAAACGATATAAGCTTGTCGCCCACGCCTGGAAGGAAGGCGAGCAAGTCAAAGCCAAAGTTTCCCCGGAGCTGGTCGGGCCAGATTCAGTGCTCTACAACATCAGCGGCACTACTGCCATCGTCCAGTTTGAATCCGATGTACTCGGGAAGCTATCGCTCATCGAGAAAGACCTCGGCACCCGCACCACCGCTTACGGCCTGCTGGCCGATTTTATCAATGCGGTGACGGGGTGATTTGTTTTAAGAGAATTATGCTGAATAAGAAGATTATAAATTGGGAATTAGTAGGATCAGCTAGTTCAACACTTAATAACAGAAATCTATGTTATTTCTTTTTCAGCTCAGTATGAAAGTTCCTTATTATGAACAAATAATTTAGCAACACCCCCGGTGTGCAAGAAGATGACGGTGTCCTTAGACGTGAACTTGCCCTTGCCAATTAGGTCAATGAGCCCAGCCATGACCTTCCCCGTGTACACCGGATCCAATAGAATTCCCTCGGTCCGAGCCACCAACTTAATGGCTTCGACGCACTCCTTTGTTGGTATTCCATAACCCTCGCCGATGTAGTCATAGTAAATCGTTAGCTCCTCGGGGTTAAAGGTCAGGTCTGTCTCCAGGAGACTGGCTATCCCGTTAGCCCTGTCCGCGGTTCTGCCCTGTGCCACCTCCGGTTTGTCGAGGATGCTAACGCCGATTACCTCAAAGGGAGCCTTGAAGTGCTTGGCACCTACTAGAAGTCCACCCATGGTACAACCTGCGCCATTGGCGACGATTAGGTACTGAACAGTAATCCCTTGTTCCTGCAGTTGATCACATATCTCGCGAATTTCATTGACATAGCCCACCTTTGCTAGGGGCATATTCAGGTCAAGCACATACGGATTTCGACCCTTGCTGCGCACTTCAGCGACTAGCTCCTCGACCCTCTTGTTTTTCAGGGGTTGCTCGACCATAGGTTCCTGACCAAATCCCGCTTCGAATATCTCAATCCTGGCGCCATAGAGGCTAGAAAGCAGCAGCGGTCCTTGGGGCTCTGGAGCAGCGTCCTTGTCAAGAAGCAAGATGACCTCCATGCCCAGTTTGCCAGCGACAGCGGCGAGCTGGACGCCATAATTTGACTGCGAGGTTCCGGACATAATGATAACATCGGCACCCTTCTGTTTGACATCAGGCATTACGAACTCAAGCTCACGGATTTTATTGCCCCCTACCAGGAAAAGCCCTATCAAGTCATCGCGTTTGATGAGTATCCGCGGACCGCCTAACGCTGCGGATAGACGGGGTGCTTCCTGCAAAGATGTAGGTAGCTGGGCCAGGGTTACGCGGGGTAAGTTTTCCAATAGCATGGTGCACTCCTCCTAAGTAGATGTCACTGCAGGGTAATATTTATTTCCAAGGCCTCTTGGTATCCTTAATCCGTGCCAGTATCAAACCATTTTCTGAGATATCTTCAGCATTTCGTGCCTCGCAATGATTTATCTGCTCGGGTCATTTCTTAGATTTTTCAAGGAGCGCATCTAATTTTTCTCTTTCAGCAGGAGGCATAAGATAGTAGTACCGTTTCTTATAGTCACTGAGTATATCAAATGCCTTACCTTTATCCCCAGTGTTTAGATAGGATGTGGCAAGAGCAAAAAGAGCTTTGCTGAAATTTGGATCTACTTCAAGAGCTTTTTCCCAGCAGTAGATAGCTCCTTCCAGATTTCTTGCTTTCTTGTAGGCGTTACCTAAGCCATAGTAAGGAGCTGCATATTCGGGATCGAGTTCTATAGCTTTTTTGTAGTATTCAAAGCTTCTAGAAAAGAGGAAAGAATCTCCTGATTGCAGAGCATAGAAATAGTAGGCAGTGGCGATGTTGTTGTTAGTCTCGGGTAGCTTATCATCAAGGGAAAGACTCATCTTGTAAGCTTTGATCGCCTCCTCAAAATTGCTTTTATTGGAATAGGCAATCCCGAGGTTGTTCCATATTGCAGGATCATGCTCTGCTTCTCTAATATTCATTTTCTTAAAACTGCTGATGACCTTGTCATACTGTTGAGCAGATATGAGCAACCTCATGTATTCGATAAATATTTCATAGTTTGAGGGGAGAGCGTTGAGTCCTTGCTCCAGGATAACAATAGCCTCCTTTGTATTTCCTTTCCCTAGATAGATAAAAGCAAGGTTTTTATATGCCGAATCTATATCTTTTCTCTCCTTTATGATTTCCTTCAAAATCTTGATTCCCGCATCTTGTTTTCCTTCTTTATAAAGCTCCCAAGCTTCATCTGCCTTATTTATGTAGGGGAGGAGAATCTTTACATCGTCTTGAATGCCAAAATTCTTTTTTTGCGAAACTTGAATGCTCGAGATATAGCCCAAGCTTGCCAGTTTTTCCCGGGTTTCCCGGTCGACTTTTTGTGCAGCATCAATTTTCTTGGATGGTGTCAGATCATCAATGATTTTCTTGAGCTGTGATGTGAGTTCGACTATTTTTTTTCGTTCAGCCAGGTTGTTGAGCTCATCAAAATCATGGTCCAGGTCATACAACTCAGGAATGGGAGAGTCAACGAATTTTTTCTTCTCGAGAATAAAACCCTTCAGCGGCGCCCATCCCCGGCTGTAGAAGGGATGCAAAGACTCGAAATAGATTGGCCTTTCTGGCAGCTTCATTCCCTTCAAAGCGGGGAGGAGAGAGATTCCTTGAAGGAAAGATGGCTTCTCGATTCCCAGAACATCACATACTGTCGGGAATATGTCGATATGACTGACATAGTGCCCGACGCGACCCGAGGCTACTTCTGGATGGGAAATTATGAGAGGGGTCCAGATGGAGGAGTTGTAGGCGAAAAAACCATGAGTCTTCTCACCATGCTGACCCAATGATTCGCCATGGTCTCCAGTGAAGATGATGAGAGTCGAATCGAACAGGTTGTTCTCTTTCAGGTGGTCAAGGAGCTTTCCCAGGGCCAAATCGACGTAGGCAACCTCCCCTTCATACAGATGCTCTTTGTATTGAGTCTTGAAAGGCTCAGGCGGCTCGTACGGGGTATGCGGATCCCAACAATGGATCCAGAGAAACCAAGGGGATCTTCGTCCTTCCAACCATTCCAGGGCGCCCTTGATCACAGCTTCAGCATTTCTCTCTAAAGTGGAAAAATTTTCAGAATGACTACGACTGTAATTATCGTCGTAAATGTCGAAACCCTGGGATAGTCCGAACCTAGAGTCGAGAGGGTAAGCGCCCACGAACGCCCCGGTTGCATAACCATTATTCTTGAGGTGCTCGGCTAAGGTTAATAATTCTTCACTTACGATAAAATTTAAGTTTTCATGAACGCCATGATAGTTAGGAGTTACACCAAGGAGTATATTCGCATGAGACGGCAGTGTGGTGGAGGTGTTGGCAAAGGCTCTTGAAAAAAGCACACCTCTCTTCCCAAGGTCATCGATATGCGGAGTTTTAAGGTGCTGGCTGCCATAACAGCTCAACTTATCTGCCCTGAGCGTATCTATCGTGATTAGAAGGATATTGAGCTTGTTTTTAGCTTTCGGGATGGGATTCCCCAGAAATGCAGAAGAGAAAACGCCAAGAATTAAACAGCTCAAAAAAAGAGGATAAGAATAAATCTTTCTCACAGGCAAACTCGACTTATATTTAAAGGCTTATCGGGAAATTGTCTATTCTCTTTTTCCGTAGCGCACTTCATTGTGGTTATAGAGATATATTACACAAAAAGGAGAAACCTCTGCAACTTGAATATTGTCACACCTTATATTTATGATATTGATGGACGATCTGCTCGGTTACGGTGGATCTTTGTCTTCATCCGAAAAAGATTTTTGGGAGGTTTGAATCCGATCCCGATAGTGTCAGCCCTTTCCTTTTTTATTTATTCAATCAGCCAAATCCTGCTTAAACCTCATGAGTTCTTGACCTGCCCCCATTTATTGTTACACATGCAAACTTAGACGGTGACCTTCCCGACGGGTGGTTTGAAACGCCTGTAATCTTCGAAGGCGAACCAGATTGTAATCAGGGTTGCCGATACAGCTATCACCAAGAATAACTGAATCATACTCTGCCAACCCCAGTTTATAACCATCCTGCCCCCTGCAATGAGATATAGCATTGAAGCGGAGTAGCCAGCAACATCTACCAGTCCTACTAAGAGAGCGCAGTGTTTTCCACCAAATTCATTAGAAAAGATACTCGCAGGAAGATAGTATGCCGGAGCAAGTGTTAATCCGTAAAAGAACAGGATTACAACCGCGAGCGGAAATTTGAAAGAATCCGGAATCATCGGCAGTCCCTTCAAACACCACAGTGCTGCAACGCAACCGCAGGTAGCTCCCAATAGTCCACCCAAGAGACCGACTCTTCCCTTTCGTGAGACCCTGTCATATATGAAGCCTCCCCCAAGCAAGGCAAGCAAACATCCGATTGGAAATGCGGAGGCCCAAGAACCGGCCTGAGCAGATGATACTCCTTCAAAAGAAGTAAGATAAAGCGGCAGAAAAAGGATAAAGTCCATTAATATAGTTGTACACATAAGACTCGAACATATTAGCCAGAAACGTCCGCTTCTGGCGAAAGCCCATAGTGCTTCGGCTGGATTCTTGTCATCTAGAAAGTGAGGTGCTTTCTGTTCAATATTTGGTTCATCTTGTCTATCAGAACCTTCTGGCACGCTTTGATCCTCCAAAGCTGGAAGCCCAACATCCTTTGGGTTCGCTTTTAGATAGAAAGAGATACATACTACTACGCAAAAACTTATGAACCCAGCAGTACGAAATACATTTTGCCAGGAGAACACTGTGAGCAACGTTCCCAACAATATCATTGATATGGAAGCACCTAGACGAGAACTGGTTGAAATCATTCCCCACACTCTTCCATATTTTGTCGAAGGATACCATACCGAAATAATACTTGCCATGGAGGGCCAGCTTGCTGCCATTGCAAACAGCAAAAGGAAGTTTATACTGGCCAAGATGGTAGCAGAGGTGCCCCAGCTAAAGGTAACTGTGAGTAAGGCTGTGATAGAGAGAGCCACTAAGAATACTCTCCGTCCACCGAGCCAATCTGCAATCACTCCGGTAAGGAGTTTTCCCGTAATCATTCCCGCCATTCCCCAGGCTGCAATATCCCCGTAGCTGGCTGCGTTAAGTCCGAGGTTCGGGTCTTTTAACATTTCCGGGCTGGCAACTGCGAGAACTGTCCTGGAGAGAATGAATCCCATATAGCCTATAAACATGCAGCCGAGGGTAATGAATTCCCAATGTGTTCTTTTTTGAGCTAAATCGTTGTTTGTCATCATTCTACCAAGGCGAGGATCGTTCAGTTGCCTTCCACAAAACTCTTTAAACTATTTAGCAAATTATCTTCCACTTCTATTTCATCACTATCCAATATTTCTGATCTAATTCTATCTCCACGTTCCCCTGGAACCATAACTTCTTCTACTCCCTCGAGTTTTTTTGCTTGTTTTATTGCCTCAGTCATTTTAGTGGTTTCTTCTATAAATTTCTGCATTCCTATCATAGCTTCAGGATTAATCGCAATTACAACGTTTCCATCATTTTTGCTTTTATTCAAAAAATCCCCACCAACTAAAGCTCCTCCTATAATC
>LAZR01002645.1_pt1 | contig 10316 bp, 10 predicted proteins | sample 329461 | NCBI WGS metagenome assembly LAZR01 (sample SAMN03002196, study PRJNA259156) | marine sediment metagenome | biome: sea floor; feature: Hydrothermal impacted sediments; material: marine sediment; isolation source: Loki non-amplified sample from Loki's castle hydrothermal vent sediment ...
CTATCCGTGAAGGTGGCCGTACTGTAGGTGCTGGTGTTGTAGCAACTATCGTAGCGTAATTATTAGCCTAGCTAATTGTTACCAAAAAGCCCGAGCTTAGTCTCGGGTTTTTTAATGTTTAAAATAAAGTGTCATATGAAGGTGGCGCTCTTACTTTAGGCGTAGGTGCGTTGTAGTAACGTTCAAAGCGTAATAATTAACGTTAAAGTTAATTGTTAGAAAAAGGTCACTTAGGTGGCCTTTTTTAATGCCTATAGAAAAGTGATTAGCTTTGAGTTATAACTTTCTTGCCGTAGCTTGGGTTGAGTTTTACGAAACCCGAGGGAAAAGGCTGCTGAAAATAACTGAGCTCTTAAATATAAAAAAGCACGGCTAGGCCGCGCTTATATTGAGTTAGCTCTCGGTCTTTTAGCCAATTACTAATATATGATAAAAGCTTTAATGCTTTTTAGCATATTCTTCAGCTTGTTTTAACACTCTTAATAAATTACCGCTTAAAATCTTTTTAATATCTTTGTCGCTGTAATCTCTGTCCATTAAACCTTGAACAAGATTAGGGTAGCTAGATACATCTTTTAAGCCGATAGGTAATGAATCGCCCACACCATCATAATCAGAGCCAATACCTACATAATCAATACCAATTAGCTCAACTACGTGATCAATATGATCAAGCACCTGTTCAAGGCTTGCAAATGGGTATGGATTTTTAGCACGGTACGCAGCATCAAAATCGTTGCTTAACTTAGTGCCTTCTTTTTTAGCAGACTCTTTTGTGTTTTTTAATTGCTTGCCCCAACTACCTGCTTTAGCGGTAACAAAGCTTGAGCCAAAGTTGATTTGAATAACGCCGCCATTTTCTTTAAGCGCCAATAGCATATCGTCATTCATATTACGCTCAAAGCCTGGCGTGTATTTACGAAGTGATGAATGCGAGGCTATTACTGGTGTCTTAGATAGATCCATAACTTGATAAAACGCATCATCAGAAATATGCGAAACGTCGATTAACATACCAATATTATTCATTTCAGTGACAAGCTTTTTACCAAATGGGCTTAAGCCTTTCCATTTACGGCGTATATCGTAAGAAGAATCCGAAATATGGTTGCTTTGCGAGTGCGCTAGCGTGATGTAGCGAATGCCACGCTCGTAAAAATGCTGAAGATTCTTCATATCCCCTTCGATTGGAGAGCCATTTTCCATACCCATTGCGATAGAGAGCTTACCTTGTTTAAATTGCTCCTCTATATCACTACTTGAGCTAGCAATAGCAAACTTATCGGGCGCGCGCTGGGCTATGGCTTCCATACTATCAATCATTTGATTGGCTAGCTGATAGCTTTTACCTTTACCTTCAAATTCCAAATGCGCAGGAATATAAATCGACATAAACGGTGCGTTTAAACCGCCTTTTAAAGCGCGAGGGTAGTCAAAATCGCCATCAGTTGTCGCTTTAGTTACATCAACCCAGTTTTTATGAATTCGGTAAGGTACGTCTATATGGGTATCAATTAAAATGGTGTCTTTAGCGAGCTTAATTGCCTTTTCAGATGCTGTTATTGTTTGTTCTGCTTGGGCTTGGCTAGTTAATGCTAGTGATATGGCTACCACTAGAGTGCTGAGTTTTATCATGTTTTGGCTCTTTGGGTAAAAAGCCATTGTGTACGTTCAACTCAAAAGTTACAAGTACTACGCCTTAATCAAACGACTGTGCTTGATGCTCTTCACTTTGCAGCGCTTTAAATTCGCCCTTCGAAATAATAGTTACAGACTCATGAAGCTCTGAAAAAAACACCATGGCTTCGCCATTTTTAAGCTGAAGCTTAACTTGGTTAACTTTAGATTCGATGCTTGCTTCTACTTCGCCATAATCGGTGCCTTCACGTAAAACATAGCTTTCTATTAGGTTGTAAAGGGTGTCTTTATCGAGTTGTTCAAAAGGAATAATCATAATTGCTCTTTGTTTGCATTGCCTAAAACATATTGCCCAAAATAGCATGGCACGGCTTTCTCTAACCAAAATATAGGCTTAAACGGATTTTTACCGCTAATAAAACCAACGTGTCCGCCCTTGTCAGAGATGCGCAGCGTAACATGCTCACTTACATCTTGCCTACTCGGTACGGCCTTAATTGAGAGCATCGGGTCGTCTTTGGCATGAATAATAAGTGTGGGTATAGCGATATCTTTTAAGTACGGCATAGCACTGGCTTTACGATAGTAATCGTGGGCATTTTCAAAGCCATGTAACGGTGCTGTAAGTTGGTTATCGAACTCTAATAAATCATCAATATTCATTAATTGATCGGTAGTTATAGGAATTTGCTGCTTAATTTGCGGTAATTTACGTTGCATCGACTTTTTCATGCGATCGAGCAAATACTTTTGATAAATTTTACCTAAGCTTTTACGAATAACATCACTTGATGATGACAAGTCATAAGGCGCCGATACCACTGCAGCTGCATTGAGTGGGCAGTTTGTATTCTCTTCGCCTAAGTACTTAGCAAGCACATTACCACCAAGCGAAAAGCCCACGGCAACCATCGCTCTATCTGGGTATTGTTGCTTAAGATGATTTATAAAAAAGGCTAAATCGGCGGTGTCACCGCTGTGATAAGCACGTGGAAGGCGGTTTACTTCAGTTGAGCAGTTTCTAAAGTGCATAAGCACAACTGCATAACCTTGTTTTTTTAAAGCCTTCATCATGCCTTTGGCATAAAAGCTATTTATATTGCCTTCAAGGCCATGCAAAACAACGGCAAGTGGTGCGGTTTCATTATGTGGAAGTGACCATGCGAGCTCAATAAAGTCACCATCGGGCGTATCAAGTTGCTCAAGTTCGTAGCGAGTGTGGTGAAATGGGCGGAAAAAACGCGGCATTATGGTTTGAACGTGACGATTGGTCATCCACCATGCTGGTTTGAACTGAGAGATCATGTTTGTACTACGCACTTTGTATTAAACGAAAAGCTAGTGTACCAAATTTTTCGCTTCAGAAAATAAAAAGCGCCTAACTAGTAAACTAATAAGGCGCTTTAGTGCGTCGTGCTTAATTTTGTTCGGGAATTTCTGCATCATGTATTTTTTTCAAAAAGAAAAAAGCAAAAAAGATACACAAAGAAACAACGATGGTTAAAAACCCAAAAGACATAAATAAAACTGGATCTGTAAAAAAGTCTCTAAAAAATACGTTCATGAGTTGTTCCCCTCGTTGTTGATGGGTTAATCATAGGCGGTGTTTGCAGGTCGCAACGTGATCGAGATCAAGTTATTTACATAAGCAGATGTAGGAGCGAAGCTAAGTTGATTTAGATCATGCTTTAAGGGTTACTAAGTTATTACCACTGAGAGCTAAGAGAGTTTTTTGCTTGAAATAGTGAGCTGATCTTAATTCATGCTTTTCCACTTCCCCTAAAGCGCAGCGCTTTTGACTTTTTTGAGCAAACCACTTAAAGATTTTTTGCACAAAGAGAAAAGAATGAGAAGTAAATGAGGGTAGAGCTATAAACTACTTGAGCAACAAACTGCTCAATATTTATATCTAAGTAATTTAGTTTGTTTTCCTCTAAAAGCGAAGCGCCTCTTAACCTCTTTGTGAGTAAATTACTTAAAGGTCTTTGCGCAAAAAAAAGAAAAAGAGAAGAAGATTAGGACAGGGTAATAAACTCCTCAGCTAAACAACCGCTCAATATTTATATCTAAGTAATTTAGTTTATTTTCCTCTAAAAGCGAAGCGCATCTTAAGCTCTTTGTGAATAAATCACTTAAAGGTTTTTTGCACAAAGAAAAGAGAATGAGCAGTGGAAGAGGGCACAAAAAGTAGCAGCCTAAGTGGCTTTCACATATAGCTCAATATTGTTTGGCTCTGTATGTTTGACTAATTCAAACTCATTTACTGCTTCAATCAACACATGTTGCTGTTGTTTTTCAAGCTTCAGCTCAGCGCTTAGCAACTCTGCGCGTATTGAGGCGTAATCACTTATTGTATTCTGATTAGCTTTTAAATAGCTGCGTGCGGCGCGCAGAGGCTGTAATGCGTGAGTATCAAACTCACTAGTTACATTTATTAACTCATTTAACTGTTGGGCATTAACACTTAAATTTAATGAATCTAAATAAAGCAGTAATAAGCATAAATTAACATTTTTTCCTTGCTGGTTTTGTAGTGCCAGCAAGGTTTTTTGTTGCTCAGGCTTTGCGTACAAGGTGCACGCAAACTGCCAAAAATGGTCGCTATTGAGCAAGTTCATTGGCGAATGCCTGCTCTTTTTCTTCCATTTCTTCAAGTGCCATAAGTAGCTCTTCTTCAATGTCGTTAAGTTTAGGTGTAAGCGTTGCTTGCTTAGCTAATAACTCTTTAAGCTTGGCTTTGTTATCATCGTTGTAGAGTTCGTTGTCGCCAAGGGCTACTTCAACTTCGCTAAGCTCTGCAGTAAATTTATCGAGTTGCTTTTCCAGCTTTTCAATTTGCTTTTTAAGTGGCTGAGTGGCTTTTCTAAATTCAGCTTCTAAGCGCTTTTGCTCTTTACGGTTAACACCTGGGTTTGCTTTAGGCTCGTCGTTTTGCTGCGCTTTAACCGCTTCTTTATTGGCATTCAGTAACCACTGATAATACGCATCTAAGTCGTAACCAAACTGGGTTACTTTGCCGTCATCTACTAAGTAAAACTCGTCGGCGGTATTTTTAAGCATATGGCGATCATGCGATACGGTAACCATAGCGCCTTCAAAGCCTTGTAGTGCCATAACCAGTGCATGGCGCATTTCTAAATCAAGGTGGTTAGTTGGCTCATCGAGTAGTAATAAGTTTGGTTTTTGATATACCAACATAGCAAGTACTAAACGTGCTTTTTCGCCGCCTGAAAATGGGGCTACAGGCTCAAGGGCTTTATCGCCAATAAAGGCAAAACCACCTAAAAAGTCACGTAGTGATTGCTCAGTAGCTTTTGGGTCGAGGCGTTGTAAATGCATTATTGCACTGGCTTTTAAATCAAGGGATTCAAGCTGATGCTGCGCAAAGTAACCAATATTTAATCCGTGATGCTGAATAACTTCGCCAGCTTGCGGCTCTAAATCACCAGAAAGCAGTTTAATTAACGTTGATTTACCCGCGCCATTTCGACCAAGTAAAGCAATTCGGCTACCTGGCACAAGGTTTAGCTCTATATTATTTAATATAGTGACGTCACCATAACCCGCTTTGGCTTTATCTATTGTCATTAGTGGGTTTGGTAATGCTTTTGGCTCTGCAAACTCAAAGTTAAACGGCGAGTCGGCATGTGCCGGCGCTAGTTTTTCCATGCGTTCAAGCGCTTTTACACGGCTTTGTGCTTGTTTGGCTTTACTGGCTTTAGCTTTAAAGCGCGTTATAAACTGCTCAAGGTGAGCAATTTGATCTTGCTGTTTATCAAACATTGCTTGTTGTTGTAGCAAGCGCTCTGCTTTTTGGCGTTCAAACTGCGAGTAGTTACCTTTGTACACGTTGATAAGTTGCTTATCTACATGCCAAATTTGGTCAACCACCGCATCTAAAAACTCACGATCATGCGATATAAGTACAAGGGTGCCAGTGTAAGCACGTAAAAAACGCTCAAGCCAATAAACAGCATCTAAATCAAGGTGGTTTGTTGGCTCATCGAGTAATAGTAAATCGGCGTCGCGTATCAATGCTTGGGCAAGGTTTAAACGCATGCGCCAACCACCCGAAAACGAGCTGACAGGGTTTTCTATAAGGTTATTGGCAAAGCCTAAGCCATGTAATAGCTCACCTGCGGTTGATTCAATGCTGTAGCCTTTAATGTTTTCAAGCTGAATATGTACTTTGGCTTGTGTGTCGCCATCGTTGTTTTGCTCGGCCTCACGCAGTGCTATACGCATTGCGTAGTATTCTGGGTGGCCTTGAAGTACATAATCAATTGCGCTTATTTCAAGGGCGGGGGTTTCTTGTTTTACCGAGGCAATAGACCAATCTTTGGGAATACTGCAATTACCAGCATCGAGTTGCAATTCAGATTTTAGTAAACCAAATAACGTTGACTTTCCACAACCATTAGCGCCAACAAGGCCTACTTTATGTTCTGGAAATAACGTAGCTGATGCATTTTTTAATAAGGCTTTACCGCCACGAAGTAGTTCTATTTCTGAGATTTGGATCATGAATGCGTTACTTTGCTGTGCCCTTGTTAAGTTGGCGCTATCATAACATAGAACTTAATGCTCTTATCAAGCGTATCAACAAGTGAAGTTATACGATAAAATAGCAGTAGTTCAAACCACAGGAAAAATGTTGTGAGACAAAAGAAGCGATTTATTGCTGGTGCATCGTGCCCTGACTGCAAAGCCATGGATACTATGATGCTATACAGAGAACATGATGTTGAAAAAGTAGAGTGTGTTGAGTGTGGTCATAAAATGGCGCAACCCGATAACGCTGTTCAGGCGTCTACTCGCCAATTTGAACAAGTAATTGGTGTATTTAAACCGGGCGACTAACCCGGTTTTTTATTGCCTACTTTTTACCGGTTTTAGTAATGCGGTGGAGGCGGCTCAGGTGCTTCAGACATCATAGACGATGATGACTGCGACTCTTTAATTTTTTCTGCTAGCAGCTCAGTTTGGCGTTTCATTTTTGCTAAAAGTTGCTGGTGCACTTTTATTTCATCATTTAAGACTTCAATTGTTTCGTCTTGAAAAGCCACTTTGGCTTCAAGTTCCATTAAGCGATGTTCAATTGTGTTCATTATTCTCTCGTATAATAAATCGCTCTGCGATACCGCTGGAGCTTTCGGTTAACAACGACTTACCGTTATCTGTAAATGTCACATCTAGCACCACCGCCGATTTAGGCTTGCTGCCTTCGCGCGGGGTAACCTGCCAAGTTTGAATTTTTTCACCGCTTGGTATTTGCCACAAATCTACGCGTTTATTTGGCGAGCCGGTTGCAAGCAAAGTGCCTTGTTCGTTAAAACGCACAGCAGTAAAAATTTTCTGACGCGCAATATACTTCAGTTTACTCACAAGATCACCTGTAGTCAGCTTCCATACATTTGCTTGTGCCATACTATCGGCCGTAAACGCATAGCGACCTTGTGGATCGAGCGTTACTTGGGTAACACGCGTTGGGTGATTAAAACGATGAATTACTTGCCCAGTACGTGTATCCCAAAAGTAAGCAACATAATCGTTAGAGCCACTCAAAGCAAAGCGTCCGTTAGGTGATAGGTCAACGGTGTTAACTTTATCTTGATGGCCTAAAAACTCAATGCGACGTCCTGTTTCTAGGTTTACAAATACGACAACGCCGTCGCTACGGCCGTATAAAACACTACGGCCTTGATTGCTAATAGCAATATCGCGAATACTGGCTTTTTGTATTTTGTAATAACCTTTATTTTTGCCTGTGGCTATATCCCACACAGCAAACGTGGTTTTTTCGGCGGTAACAGCCACGCTGTTATCAAAAGCAATAGCAACGGCGTATACCAAACTGTCTTGATCTTGCTGCTGAAACCATTGGTATTTTAGTACCTGCTGTTGATTATCCCATAGGGCGACCCCATGGTTGATAGAGGAGATCAAACTGTATTTACCATCGTTTGACAGTGTAGATGAAAACGCACCTTGTGCAGCATGTTCGTAACTTGCTACAGCGTGTTGTTTTTTATCGGTACAGGCGATGGCTAAAAAACAGCTAAATACGATTAAAAAAGTACGAAATATCGACATATTACAGGTATTTCCCCTTAACTCTTAGTGACTGAGAGGTTAGACTAGGACGCGTTAAATGCCTAGGTTGTTTGTCTAATCACTGGATATGTTTTTAGTTTAGCTAACAATGTGGAATTTAGTCATTAAACAAGCAGCCTATCATGTGGGCCGTTAATCTTTAACTAGTAATAATACATTAAAATGACAACTGCAAAGTGTGTCGGAGATTTAAAATGAAAAAGACGATTAGATTGTCATTGATTGCAGCGTCAGTTTTAGCGCTTACAGCTTGTAATCAAGAAGCAAAAAAAGAACAAGCTGAAGTTAAATTAGACACTGTTGAACAGCAACAAGCATACGGTATTGGTGCATCTGTAGGTAACTTTTTAAATAAAGACCTAGCAGACAAAACAGAAATTGGTATTGAACTAGACCAAGCACTTTTAATCCGTGGTTTTGAAGATGCACTTGCTGGCAATGCAAAGCTTGACGAAGAAAAAATTCGTGAAGTATTAACTGCACTAGATACATCAGTACGTACTAAGCAAGAAGAAAAAGCAAAAGTAGAGTCTGAAAAAAGCAAAGAAGCGGGTGTTAAATACCTAGCTGACAACGCTAAAAAAGAAGGCGTTACAGTAACTGAGTCTGGCCTACAGTACGAAGTACTTAGCGAAGGCGATGGCGAAAAGCCAGTAGCAACTGATGTAGTTAAAGTACACTACAAAGGTACTTTATTAGACGGTACTGAGTTTGATAGCTCATATGCACGTAATGAACCGACAACTTTCCCTCTTAACCGCGTAATTGCGGGTTGGACTGAAGGTTTACAACTTATGTCAGTGGGTTCTAAGTACAAGTTCACTATTCCTTCAGAACTTGCTTACGGCGACCGTGACTTAGGTAAGATTCCAGCTAATTCAACACTTGTATTTGAAGTTGAATTACTTGAAATTCAAAATGAAGAAGCACCAGCACAATAATAAGCTTATTGTGTAAATGCAAAAAGGGACCTTAGGTCCCTTTTTTAATGTGCGTAAATAACATATTAGTTTGCGTGATTAGAAAACAAGTTATCAATAAGCTCATCTTCAAGTGCAAAGCGTGCTTCTAATGCTTCGCCAATAACAGATAAGTCATCATCAAAGCCCTTTAACAAGTCTTCTTTGTCTACTTCAGCGTATTTATCATTAAAATCAAGCGCTATGTCGGTTGTACTAGAAATACGCGGGTAAATAGAGTTTGCTAATTCTTGGCTTTGTAAGCCCTTTTTTTCACATGCTTTTGCTATATCGTCATACACTTCAAAATGGCCTGCTGATAGGTAATCCATTAAAAGTTGGCAAAATGATTCAATTAGCTTTGGCTCTGGTAATGCCTGATCTTGTTTTTCGTACGGCGTAAAGCCTGCAATTTTGCAATAAAGTACAATAAGGTCTTGGCGTTCGTTTAGCCATTTATCAATTACTGTGTGGCTACCACCCCATTTCTGTTGAGCTTTTTCTACACGCGTCAGCATAATTATTCTCCTAGGCTGGGTTGGTTTTTAATTAAAAATATAATAACTCACTGTACATCAAGATATATTTAATTTGAGCGTATATCAACAAGTAAAGTAACCCAGTTGTGAGTTGTATCTTTTTATATTAATTAAGATGGGGGAGTTTTATTGCAGGCAAGAAAAAACCACCAGTTACGGTGGTCTAATTTCTTTCAGTGACTTGTTATAACAAGCTTTCTTATTTTTATGAGATGATTTTTATTGTTATTATTTTAAAACTTTTATTTTTATTGTTTTAAGATTTTTATTGTTGTTTTTGTTAACGCGGGACAAACAATAACAAGGTTTTTAGTATGTTGCAAACATATTAATAAAAAGTTTTAAATGTTATTCTTTTTTGCTTATTTTATAGTCAAAATGGATTAAAACACTCCATTATATTGATCTGCCTCTAGGTAAAGCTGTTTTCGTCCCTAAGCAATAGAGGGTCGGGGAATATGGTGGTACAATCTTGCACAATTTATACAAGTCTTAGGATCATTTACGCCATGAGCGAATTAAAAAACGACCGTTATTTACGTGCACTTGCAAAACAACCTGTTGATGTAACTCCGGTATGGATGATGCGCCAAGCAGGACGCTATTTACCAGAGTACCGTGCAACACGTGCACAAGCGGGCGATTTTATGAGCCTGTGCCGTAATGCAGAACTTGCATGTGAAGTAACACTGCAACCATTACGTCGCTACCCGTTAGATGCTGCTATATTATTTAGTGATATTTTAACGATTCCAGATGCGATGGGTTTAGGTCTTTACTTTGAAACTGGCGAAGGCCCTAAGTTTGAACGTCCTATTTCATCACTTGCTGATGTTAAAAAAATTCCAAAGCTAGACCCTACAGACGAGCTTGGCTACGTTATGAACGCAGTAAGCACTATTCGTCGTGAACTTAAGGGTGAAGTACCACTTATTGGTTTTTCTGGTTCACCTTGGACACTAGCAACTTATATGGTTGAAGGCGGTAGCAGCAAAGTATTTGGTAAAATCAAAAAAATGGCGTTTGCAGAGCCGCAAACACTTCATTTATTACTAGATAAGTTAGC
>LAZR01002646.1_pt1 | contig 10311 bp, 10 predicted proteins | sample 329461 | NCBI WGS metagenome assembly LAZR01 (sample SAMN03002196, study PRJNA259156) | marine sediment metagenome | biome: sea floor; feature: Hydrothermal impacted sediments; material: marine sediment; isolation source: Loki non-amplified sample from Loki's castle hydrothermal vent sediment ...
TACAACAATTCCAAGAGGAACAAGGTGAATGGGCTAATGTTACATTCGAGGGTCAAAATGTTCATGGAAAATTAGCACATCTTAAAAAAGAAATAGGTGAATTACAAGATGATCCTGCTGATTTAATGGAATATGCTGATTGCTTCATGTTATTATTAGATGCAGCTAGAAAGGTTAATATAACAGCTGATCAAATTTTAGAGGCCGCATGGCGTAAATTAGAGATCAATAAAAATCGTGAATGGGAGAAGCCTAATAATGATGGTTCAGTCGAACATATAAGGAGGGCATAATGAAGATTAATGATATTTTACGGGCATCGGGAGTCACCCGATGGCACATCGTCCGGACCGTGGCCCCGCAGAGTCTAGCGGAGCATACGTTCGACGTGACCATGATTGCCAGGGCGATTGCTAAAATTGCCGGATATGATGATTATGAGATCATGAAAGCTGCTATGCTTCATGATCTTGATGAAATCTACACTGGAGATATTCCTACCCCTACTAAAGTACGAGCTAGGGAAAATGGAATTGAACTCAATGATTTATATGCCAAAGTCACAGGTAGAGAACTTTCATACAATGAAACATTAATCATTCAAATAGCCGATAAATTGGCTGATTTATACTGGCTTAGTATGTATGGACTAGGTTCACATGCCAGTAAAGGATTAAAATGGATGTGGGACCAATACCAAGAATTATTGGATACTTCTTCAATACCAAACAACATAAAAGAAGCAGCACGTGAAGTTGAAGTAGATGTATTTAGTGAGGAGTTCACAATATGAGTGAAGTTACATGGGTAGAAGTCACTATCATACATGAAACTGATATGGCTGTACTAATTTCACAGGACCCAGAATCAGAGGAAACTAATATGGCTAAATGGATACCAAAAAGTCAAATTAGTGATTCAACTGATGATATGAATATTGGTGCTGAAATCGAAATTGAGATTCCAGTATGGTTAGCTGAAAAAAAAGGATTAGTATGATAGAAACTATTATTAAAATTCCCGCTGGGGAAAATTTGGCACGCAATCAATTTGATCAACCCACTTGTACACCTGAAAGACCATGGAAAAATGGTGACGAAACACCAGTAGTTCATCCACTTGCGAAAGAGGTAGGTGAACAAGAAGGTGGTTGGCCTAGTGGCGATATCGTTAGTTATAAATGTCCAATTTGTGGCACACGTTGGAAATCGGAGTTACCGCAATGAGTGGTGAATCACAAATGTGGGATTACTTGGGTCCTAAACTAAGAAAATATGGCCATTTTGAGCGGATCGAGAGTCATGAGACCGCGATCGGGACACCTGATGTTAATTATTGTATCAATGGATATAATAATTACATTGAACTAAAGCACACTAAATCGGAGAAAAAGGGATTTAAACTTCGACCCTCTCAGTGTGGATGGTTCAAAAAGCGAGTTAAAGCTGGTGGTCAACCATGGCTCTTAGCTCAAAGTGATATTCCAGGTAAATCACGCGGTATCGTATTAATACCCGGAACCGATGTACCACCTTTGATACATACAACTAGTATTATGGACTGGTTAAGAGCAGGAGTAATGGTATGGAAGGACAAAATAGACATAGACAATCTAATACAGTTTCTGAAATATTACCTAGTGGTGAACCAAGATTCAGATTCCATTCCCGGAGAAGATTCCTCTTCATTGATATTGCCATCACATCTACGGAAGAATTAGATTGGGTCCATGATAAAATGATAAAATATGAACCATGCATTGCCATGGTTCGTGTTCATCAGGTTATATGGACTTATTACACCGGGGCAGCGGTAGGTAATAATTATCATCTTGTAACTATCGGCGCTTTCTGTTACGACCTAATGTGCGACGCTTTTTCGGCTTCGAATGTTTAATAAATTTCTTAGCAGCTTTTTTAGAAATACCTATCTTGCCCCTTCCAGAAGCTGCTGCATACATAGCCCGTCTTTGCTTTGCTGATTTAAATGGCATTATTTACTCCTACCTTGAATCTTTTCAATAGTACGAAGTGTACCAAGGCCAAGGAGAGCATAGATAAGTTCCATAATTATGTCCTCAGGTAAGTTTGGACCAGCTTTATCAGTAATCCATTGAATCCATGGATTGATTAAGAACATGTTAGCTAATCCTAGACCCCCAACCCAACCCATAAACGGTCTCCAATTGGCCGCGAACCAAAACCTACTTGAAGCTTCTATCTTGTTAAGCTCTATTTGAGCTAAATCTGGCTGTTGAGCTAATCGAATTCTTACTTCTTCATGTGTTAATTTTTCATCTTTAGAAGTAAATAAACCATCGAGTACATGCCCAATAGCAACAACCCCGCTAACCGCTGCTTCTCCCGTACCAAACATATTTTTTAGAAAACTCATTACATTCTCCCGTTATGAAGTAGTGAATAATGATTTCCGTCGTCTTCACCCGGTTCCCCTGGGTGATCGTCTTTATCCCAATTACCGCCCCATCGGCAAAGTTCATGGCGAGATTCCCATTTCTCACCTGATTCACGGTGACCCATCGTTGTGGTTATATATTCACCATTTTTAAATAGATTAATATCCCCAGCGAGCTTAATATAGTGATTACTACCTTCCCTATGCCCTTCTCGGGCAAATACATCACCTAATCGGACTTCGTAGCCACAAGTATGTAACCAGATTATATGCTCAGCGTATAATTGAGCAAATAATTCTTGTTTTTCACCTAATCTCATCCCGTTCCCCTTAGCGCAGCTAAAGCTTCTCGTTGAGCTTCTAAATCCTCACGAAGTTCAACTAAATCCTCAGCATCCTCAACAGTCCAATTACTATTATTAGTTTTACGAAATTCTTCTCTGGCGATTTCTTTACGAAGCGAACTTATCTTTTGCTTAGTTAGAGCTATAAAGGCTTGATTGAGTGGGGCTACTTGAGCTTTAACTTCATTTTGGATATCAGCGGCCACAGCTTCACTAACAGCGGTTACTAAAACAGGTTTAACTAATAACCAAAATACCGGTATTAATGGTAAATATGATATTAATACCGTTAAAGACATACGATACCCATGTTCCTTTGTTAGCTTAGTATCAATTGTCATGTTATTTCCTTTATGTTCGATTATACACTAAAGTAATACGAGCACCACCGTATGTTTTAACGTGGGCTGGTACTGTATCAAATGATGCAATTTCAAATCTTGTTTTTCACCAAGTTTCATTCTGTCCCCTTTAACGCAAGCACAACACTGGAAAACGATATAAACCCTTGCGTCTCTTTAACGCCGGAGGGTTGTCTTTCAAGTAGTAATCGTTTCATTGGCTGTTCCGAAGCTAGGTATTTACCCAATAACCTCGTAACTCAGCGCATTTATATTAACGGCGTCAGCACCGTTCGCTAATTGTAGAGTCAGGTTAATGTATTGTTCCGCCGCGACACTCATATCTACTGATGGAGTAGACCCACCGACAAGAATAGCGCCGCCATCTATAATGGTGCTGCTTTGGGTGCGCTGAGCGGACGCACCATTTACGTGCAATTCAAATTCATGTACAAAGTTTCCTGCGGGCGATGCCGCAATCGCAGCAATCCCGACGACGGTTCCAGCCACGCCTGTTGCGGACGTGCTTATCCTCCACCTGATCGTTTTTGTTCCTGCCGTGCCTGTGGTGCTGCCATACATCTTTACCCGAAGAATACGTCCCTCGTAAATACTGTTGCGAGACCCCATCCACTCTCCGACCCTTAGTGTGAATGACTGTAAAAATGTTTCGCCTGTCGTCCCGGTATGTTGAGAAAGTAACAACTCTTTTTTTGTCATTCTCGGAGTAACAGCAGTGCCGTCATTTGCCTGACTAGAGAAGTTACGCAACATCACATTGTTGGTATTAGCGTCTCCACCCCCAGTGTTCCATGTAATGCCGGAATCTATAAACATTGACTGGTGGGTGGCCTTTACTCCTATACCATTATTTTTAATGTCTGTGCCAGAATCAAAATGTATTCTGGAGTTGATGCTGATGTCAGCGCCAGTTGCAAAGTTATTCAGAACTGCACCAACGTGTCCACTTGCAAATTCTTTGACTAGCATTCCGATCCCCGTACCGTCGCCGGTTAATGTTGGATCGGTTCCCGCTGTTGGGGTTCCTGTGGTTTCGTTAAAGGAATAACCTATGTGGTGTACGCTAAAGAACTCCGAAGCAATACAGGCGGTGTTGGGTGTTACAAGATTAAACAGCCCGCCATTAACGTACAATCTGCATTGTGTAGTAGCAATTACTCCGTGATCTGCGTCATCAGTATGTACGTTGTCAAGAACCAGTGTGCATACACCCGAACCACTAATAGCGTTAGCTGTCGTGTAATTCTGAAACTTCAAATCTTTTAACTTTACTTTTGCGCCAGTGGAACATCTGAACCCGGTAGTCGATGAGTTTGTGCCATCGAAGATTGCGGTCGGTACGTTTGGATGACCGCTTACATCCGGCCCAACGATGTCTACAAGTTTATTCGTTAGTAACCCTAGCGGCCAATCGGATACGGAGTTTGCTGCGGTGCTGTATGTTCCGGCAGCACAGTTGATTTGCCATTTTCCGGGGAGCGCGTTGCTGAACATTGCAATCGTATCTAACGCTTTTTGCAGGGTGGCGAAGGGCGCCCCTACGGTCTCTCCATCATTACTATCGCTGCCGGTAGTCGCCACGTACAAGTTTATCGTGATGCTTTCCCAATCAGCCTTAGTGGAGTATCGACGACCTATATACGGCGCATACCTGAAAGCACTAGGCGTGACGAGCGCATCAATTTCGGCAGCAGTTATATCATAAGATATATCATTACTAGATATTGGAAAAACTAATATACCTGCTTGTATGTCTTGATCAGCTTGCACACGAGTATTTATCTCTTCCTGCATTTCCATTGTTAATTTATCAAGATTATTCTCATGGGACATAGAATCAAATGGACCATATCTTGTATAATCCATTAATTGGGTAATTGGTGTATTTCGTTCAATTCGAATTGCAGTACCGATAGGAGGAGCAGCACTATATTCTGCTGAGCCGCCTGGATTATTGTCCTGATCGGTATTTAGACTAATTCCGTCAAAATTGTCGGTAAAACTAACATTGATCCAGGTAACATCATCCGCTCTAAAATTAAAGCTAAATGATGTTACTATACCATTACCCACATAATCAACAAAAGGTGTTACATTTTGAATTGTCATGGCTTAAAGAACTCCGGACCTTCCCTTCTTTCACGAAGATCATATTGTGGTAATTCATCAGGAACTGGAATATTTTCTTGACGTACAGCCAATAGTGTCTCTGCATATTGATCTACACTAAATGTATGGTGAATCATGACCGTATCCCCATTCTGGCGTTTAAATAGGCTATTTTTACCATGATGGTCAATCAAAAATTCAAGCATTCTTGTCCGACCAAGTTGACTGCCTATCGCTAAAGCTTCTCGAAGAATTGTATCACCATCTGATCCTGGGCCAATATTATTTGTATCTACAAGTTTTTGCCAACGAGAATCATTCATTGCAATATTCACAGCTTCGTGCCTAGCTTTACCAACAAATTCTACATACTTATCGTACACAAAACCATCACCATTATCCATAGCAAAGAGATCGATAAAATTGCCAGCACCACCGGGCATTGCAATTCTCTTATCCGGCATACTTGGACCAATACGGGCATAGGCTATTGCCATACTAGCTGGGTCAGCATCATCGGGGTCTCTCATATTAAAAGGCACTAATCCTCTAACATAAGCATTACCATAATAATGCTTAGGGTCCCCTTTCCAATCACGGTTAGGAGCAATTGTATCGGACACCCAAGGAGTAGCATTTTTCATTTGCTTAATTACTTGGTCAAGTGCATTAACACTAGCTGAACTACGTATTACTTCATCGGTTGGACGACGAATGTCACGTAGTAAATTTGGTACTAACACTGAATTTATAGTACTAGCTGATATTGATCTAGTACGACTGGTTTCCTTTGATTGTATAGCAGCTATGAAATCCGTCACAGTAGACAAATAAGATTCATCTATTATATTATCTGCTGTGTATAACAATCCTGTACCAATCCACCCCATCATTGAATCTGCCTGCTCTAGTGGATTTAAGGCCATATAATCAAACACGGTAGCAATTAAATTTATAGACCTACCCGCTGGGTCAGCACGAGACGTATCAACCCATACACCCCAAACTAGTTCAGAATTCTGTTGCCATCCGGCAGCTTTCCATGCCTCAACTTCCTCCCAATTCCTAGGCCCTGCTCCAGTTATTTTTCCCTCCTTATGTAATTCTCCAATAGTATACCATAGTCCTACCGCTACGGTTATTCGAGCTAATGCTTCCTGCCGTTCCAATGGATTATTGCCCATAATAGCACGATAAGTAGTAGAGGGCGATGTTAAAATATTCATGCCCGTCATTTCCATAGAAAAGCTAAGAAGATTAGCTGGGGTTCTAACAAATGGTACAAGGGCATTAAATGCTAAACTTTTACTTTGCATGGTTTGCATGCCTTTAGCTAACGTGGCAAATATCCCACCATAAATATTGGGATCATTGGTATATGTCATTTTAGCCGCAAATTCTCTAGCTTCTTTCTCCATTGTAGCATCAGGATTTTCTAGCCACCATTCAAAGCGTTTTTGAAAATCCTCACCTGCATGTATTTCCTCATATCGAGCTTTACGTGCAGCTGAGCCATGCATCTTTGAATTATAATATTGATTTTTAAAGAAAGCATCACCAGCTTCAAGTAATCTGACTGGGGTAGTACCTAATTTAGCGAATGCGGAATTAGGTACGTTTATAACATTATATCTAAGACCAAGTTCATTCCAAACTTTACCCTCACCTATGTCTCGACCCATAGCAATCTCTTTTGCTAATGTAAGACTATCCATAGCACTAGAAAGATGAGCTTTTAATTCTATTCCCCATATTGCTGTAGTAAATCTTTCAGCAGGGTCAGGTAAATATTTCTGAGGTACACCAGGTATTTTAGTGAAAGCCAACCTTGATGCATATGTTAAATTATTGATAGCACCAGCAAATGGAGTAACCATTAAATGATGGTAAACGCCAGAAGCTGAATTGCCTGAAAAATTGTAGAAATGAGTACGCCAACTAGACAACATCATATTATATCTAGCATTTAAAACGGCTGCAGACCATTGAGTACCCCAAATAGTATTACTTACTTTACTTATATTTTTAGTAGTACTCTCACCCACATCGCCTCTTCTGACAAACTCCGCCATTAATTTAATGGCACGTTCAGTATTAGTTCTACCTCCTTGCATATTTATACTGTCAAGAAGACTTTGACTGAATTGGTATACTTCCCCCGTGGGTCTGGACCTTAAAATGTTTAATTGGCGAGCAGCATTACCAGATACACCAAAGAATAAATCTCTAGTAGCCACAAATTGTGCATGAGCTTGATTAAATCTTGCTAAATCTTTATCCACTAATCTACTACCAAGACTCATTTCACTACTAAGAATCCTTGCCATATCCGCTATACCATTTGCTTGAGCATCATAGGTATTACGTAAAAATAACATTTCCGCTGCAGTCCAATGAGTAGCCAATTTCTTTTGTGTTATATCAACACCTAATTTTTTAAGGTCATCAACTATGGCTAATTGTTCCCTGTGCGTAATATTAACCTCTTTAAGTTTACTACTACTTATATCTTCAGCCATAGCCATAACTTTGGCTGCTGTTTCCCCAAATGGGTCTAAAGACATTGGACCCGCAAATTCTGGTTTTGGTGATACCTCAACAACATCGAATTCTTTACGACGTATATTTATCTCTTCACCTGTCCGTTTATGTATAGCACGATACCAACCATTTTTGGTGCGACCCACTAACTCATATCGACCTTTACCCTGATTGGTTGTAATAATACTGCCAGGTCTACTTACGGTTTTAGTAACTATACCACCAGCTTGAAGTTCATCCATCTCAATAATACGTCGAGCAAGTTTTTGTGATTCGGTTAAGGGTACTTTACTGCCTGGAAATTCAACAACATCAGCTGTTTTAATTTCTGGAATTTCAGTAGAAATAATTTTTTCAATGACAGCATCTATATCAATTGAACCGTTCTTATTACGAGGGACATCTTTCCCCTCTAAAATTTTAAGAGCCATCTCAGCTGCATCATCTCTCACACCGGCTCTTCCCGCCGCTCTTTGCATAGCTTGTAAAGTTTCTAATAACTGTTCCTCTGATAAATCTGCTATTGTACGAACCTTACCCCCAAGTGAATCAGCCATAGCTTTTTCAGTGGCTGCTGCGAATTTATCGGCATATCTACCAACTAAAGCTCCGCCACCACCGGCTAATAATAGCCCTGCACCTGAACCAATAGCTGTACCAATTGCTACTTGTCCATAATTAACTTCTTCACGCGCACCTGCTTCTTTTTCAATTTTCTGTCTAGCAAGAGTAAATCCACCACCAATTGCACCACCTTCAGCAATTCCGGCTGATCCACCGACTAAAGCGCCCTGGATCATTCTCTTAAGGCCAGTTTTAGCTGCAGCTTTAGCCGCTCCTTTAGCCGCTAACCCACCAACTGCTAAACCAAAATATGTAGAGGGATCAGTGGCCATGCCAACTAGGCCGCTACCAAATTCTGCCCACCCACCATCTGAATGATCATACATGTTCATTAGATTCAAAAAAGCTAAAGCAGTTTTGGGATCATTAGATGACATAATTTTACCCGAAATAGCGAATGTCACCAATAAATTCCAATTAAATCCAGAAAGTTGGCCTTTAGCCCACTCAGATACATTTTCATAGTAATCTGGTAATTCAGGTTCACCCATAAACTTATAGAAAATTTCAGCGTCCCCAGCCCATTCAGGGGTCTTAATTATTTCCTTAGTAGTAGGTTCGATATAATTTTCAGCTTGGGCTTCTTTGGGCGGTTGCCACATGCCCTCTACAATTTTTAGCTCGTCCGGTCCATCGGCGTCCCCTTTCGATATATCTCCGGGCGTCTCGGATGGGGTCTCCTCGCCCTCGGGGTCTGGGGTCGGTATATCTACCCCGAGTACGCTCTCCGCCCCGCCCGTGGACACGGAGAGCCTCCCATCTTGAGCAGCAGACTCCATATCATTGCCCCATAGAAATGCGTCCAAAACAACATCATTAGGGACACGCTCATTTGGCATTGACTCGCGCCATAAGCTATATTGATCATCAAGACCAGCGGCTTGTAAATCTTTCTTCTCAGTGTCTTCAGCCTCTTTAAAAAGGTCGTCTAACGCACTCATATTTATCGCTCAAATTGGTGATATAAAGGATTTTCAGGTTCTAATGCCAATTCACCATCACCGGGTGCTATTCCCTGACCCCGATAATATGCTTTAAACTTTGCTGCCATTTCATTAGCAAGCTCAAGATCTAAAGTTCCACCAGTAGCAGCATTTCTTAGCCATCTAATAAATGCCGTCTGACGTTGTTCATCAAAATCTGTAATCTCCCCTTTTGTATCATTCATAAAACTACGAACTTGAGGAAATTCATCGTAAAATTTCTTGTCTACACCCTGTGTAAATTTATCAGGCTCAAATGACGCCTTATTAGTATTAAAAAAATCTACAGGTTTTGCATCAACACCATATAAATCCATATAATTATCTAGTGCCTGCTTGAATAGAATTGCTGCGTCACGTTGACCTTGGTTACCGTATAATTGGCCAAGTATATCGGTCGTTACGCCTGTATGGGTCCTTATCATTTCCCATGCATCTTGATATTCTGGTGTTTCTAATGCCGTTTTAACTTTAAGATCGATATCCTTCATAAGTCTAAAGACATCTTCACCTGAAATAGTAGATGGTTGACCAGTAGGTGTACCATCAGGGTTAAGACCCATAGATGCCATTTGAATAGCTCTTCTCATGAATCGTGCTTTTTCTTTTACCCGATTATTTGCACCAGTCCATGGAAGTTTTGCTATCTCTCCTCGCCATCTACTAAGTGTAAATGGATTTGAAGCTTTAGCAGAGGAACTACCTGATGTTAAAGCATTATTTAATACCATAGCCACTTCCCGGGAAATATCATCCCTAGCTAAGGCATTAGCAACCTGATTAAGCGTTAAACTTTGACTTGGATCAATAAAGGCTACGGTTAAATCTTCCTCAACCTCAACCTGACGTTCCGTTTCTACTTTTTTCAGGTCATTACGACGTTTATCCGCCTCAACGGATAATGCAGCCCTTGTAGATGGGGCCATTCGATTA
>LAZR01002647.1_pt1 | contig 10305 bp, 17 predicted proteins | sample 329461 | NCBI WGS metagenome assembly LAZR01 (sample SAMN03002196, study PRJNA259156) | marine sediment metagenome | biome: sea floor; feature: Hydrothermal impacted sediments; material: marine sediment; isolation source: Loki non-amplified sample from Loki's castle hydrothermal vent sediment ...
CCGTAATCCTGAACTTTTATTTCGCTGCAATTAAGTATTGCATGATATACTGTCGTGTTAAAATTAATTAAAGTAATATTCGAATATATTTCATTATCTTTTACCCCTGAATAATCTATGATAATTGTAATATTTGAAACTTCTTCTTGTAGTGTCCTTCCATTATCATTACTTGAATTGATTGAGGTTTGTAGATTTGGAAAGAAAATAAAACTAAATATGAATAATGAAGTAAAACTAAAGATAGCTATTATTCCTATTGTTATAAATTTAGTTTTTTTATTCATTTTTTGTCTATTAGAAGTTTTAAAAAATAAAATTATAGTAGAAATCTAATTAAAATTTGATTTTCGATTTTTTTTAATTGCTCTAATTTTAATAGTAATTATAATGCTAATAATTAATGCAACTGTCATTATATGATATGATGAAACTGATAAAGAATCAGAATTAAAATTTGGTATATTAATTAGTGTCATCTCCAAGAAGTAATTACCAACACTAGTGTTAGTATGTATTAATAACCCTGAAATCTTATCGTATGTAGATTTAGTTTTCTGATGAAATCCTGATTTCTGTTGAAAAATAAACGTAATTTGAGCGTTAGTTTCTTCAATACTAACATCAGCTTCCCAAATACCAGATTTATTTTGAGCCTTGGCTTGTTCTTTTAACCCAGAAATGTTATTGATAGGAATTAAGAAACCAGATTTGAATAGATTATAACCAAGAGTTAAACTCATATCAGCTTCCCCATTTGATACATTATAAAAGGTTGTATTTGTAACTAGATTGCCAAATCTATTCTCAATGAATTCCACGTCTAAATAACCTATAGAATTTTCGAAGAGGTTATAATCATTAGGATGTTTGTCATAAAAACCTGTAAAATTCACTTTAATCTGACCTCCTGGTGTTGTATTAGCAAATCCTTTTAATGTCCAATCCAAACCCCACCATTCAAGACGTTTTGTAGTATTGAATAAAGTCACATTATAAATATAAACTTGATCTAAATCTAAATTTTGATTATAATTGCTTGGAATCTCTCCTTCGGCTTTAATTGATATCATAAAAGTTGAGAAGATTAATGGAAATAAAAAAATTGATATAATTACAAAAGACCCTTTTTTCTTCATAATTTATTCATTTTATTTTTTTACATTTATGTCAATAGGAAAGTTAACCTATTACTTTTTAATAATTTATCACCCTTTTTTAAGATTTTGAAATAGAATATAATTTTAAAAATGCAATAATTTGACAATCTCAACAAGATTAAACAGACAGCATTAGTTAATTATTCTTTAGTCATAACACTTCTAACTTAAGAAGTTTTCTGATAGGCGAAAATAATAGAAAAAGAGGTAATAGAGATTGAAGAATAAATAAAAAAAAATTGTTGTTTTAAATATTAAGGTAATGTTTTATTCGCGATTTTATCTTTCAAATCCTGTAGAGCATTTTTCCAAGCATTATCAAAATAGTTACGAGCTTTATCCCACTCTGGACCATTTCTCCAGCCTGTATGGAATAAATGAATAATTGTCTTATTTGAGTCATTATCTTTTTGAGAAATAAATATAATGACATGTGTTAAAGGATCAGCAATATTCATAGAAGAACTAAATTCAACTGGTCCCTTCCAATCAAAAGAAATAAATTTATTTTTTTCGATTCCTGTAATTTTGCAGCCAATGGTACTATTGAATTCTTTGTTCGTGGGATCCCAAAAAAGTTCATATTTACCTCTAACTTTTGGATCAACATCAGCTTCATTTGTTAACCAACTTTCTAAAAACTTATTAACGGTAAACATTTTAAAAGCAGTAGGATTATCACATTCTATTTCTTCTTTAATGAGAATAATGTTTTCCATTATTTTTTACCATTTGAACGAATAACTGATTTTATAACAAAAAGTTATAAAGTATTATAAAGTAACAAATCTTTATACTATATAAACTAAATAGTAACTGAAAAGTAATATTGTGAAACAAATGGAAGTATGGGAAGATTTAAAGAACATGCGAAATTGTCCCATAGAAGTATCTCTTAACTATCTGGGAAAAAAATGGACAATGCAAATAATAAGAGATTTATTTAATGGGAAAAAAAGATTTTCAGAATTTTTAGAATCAAATCCACAGATTAGTACAAAGATGCTCTCATTGCGGTTAAAAGAATTACAAGAATCAGGTTTGATCAAGAAAACTGTAATCTCAACTACTCCTGTAAAAATTAAATATAGTTTAACACAAAAAGGGAAAGCTCTTAATAGAATTCTTTTTCGATTAGCAGAGTTTTCTCTCAATAATTATCCAAATGATGTATATTATAAGGCACCCAAATCAATAGAATCAGATATGCTGAATCTTAAAGACTTCTTTGAAGCAAACAATTTTTGACAGATGTGTCACTGGGTAAATTATCCTATAAATTTTTAAGAATCTTTGCATATTATTTTTAATATATAGATCTTAAATTTAATGATTGACAATAATAGAAGAAGTTGAAAACGCAAGCTATAAAGGAAGTAAAAAAATCAATTGAAACAGAAGATTTAGGTACTGAAAAAGAAAATGATTTAGTATGGCTTGAAAGAAAATCTTTTCGAATAGCTCTAATAAGTACTTTTACAGCGTTATCTGTAGTCGTAGGTTATTTGTTAGCAATCATTCCTAATATTGAATTGTTTACTCTAATGATATTTTTATCTGGTTTTATATTAGGTAAAAGAGACGGAATGGTGATAGGGTTTTTTAGTTCATTCATTTTTTGTTTTTTCAATCCTTTTGGCCCTTCACCACTACCACTTTTAGCTTTTCAATTATTTCACTATAGCTTAACAGGTCTATGGGGAGGATTATTAAGTAATTATTTTAGAAAGAAAGATTTTTACAAAAAGGATGGGGATCTATTTATTTTCCCTGTAATGGTCATATTTGGCTTTTTAGGAGCATTAATTACGATATTTTTTCAAATATTTTCGTCGTTAACCAGCGTATTATCAATATTTGGAACAATAAATGAATTTTTACCTTATTTTTTATCTGGTATAATATTTACTATTATTCACATAATCGGAAATACACTTGGATTTATCTTTATTCTACCAGGGTTAATCCCTTTAATTAATAAGATGCTTTATTAAAATTTGGGTTATTAAAAAATAGCTAAAAAGGCTAATGTAGAAGGTAACGTCATAACTAATAAAATAATAATACAGATTAATAACCACTTTTTCCTTTTTTCCTCATCAGGATGATTCTCCTCTAAATCATCTTCAAATAAGTCGTCTTCTATTGCCATCTTGCGAACCCTTGTGTTATATGTTATCTAGAATAAAGAAGATAAGAAATTTTTTATGAAAATTATAAACATTTATTCTGCTTGAGATGGTAAAGTAATCTTTCCACCAGCTTCATTAATTTTCTCGATTGCCTTTTGGGAAGCTTTATTTACAGTGATATTAATTAATTTATCAATTTTTCCTTTTCCTAACAGTTTTTGTATATTAATTTCATTCAAATTAATAGTGTAGGAGTTTCCAGATTTTGAAGCCTTTTTATCAAGAACGAGATTGTCGATCTTTTGATCCAAATCTTTAACATTAATCGTATTAACTTGATAAATTCTTCTAAGATCTTGAGGTCTTATAAATCCTTTCTTTCCAAAATCCCAGTCTGGATCTGGAAAGCCAAGTTCTTTTTGTTTTAAATAATAGCTTTTCTTGCTTTTCTTCCACTGAGTAGTTTTACCTTTCCCCGCTCTTTGTCCGCCTTTTCTATGCTGTCCTACTTTTCCGTATCCAACAGTACGGGTTCCTCTATTTGTTAATATTTTTCTTCGAAACCTTCTTGTAATGACATTCCACCTTTATTAAATCATTTTGTTGATTAAAACATTAATATAGATACCAACATCACCAAGAGATCCTCCTTCATGGAAATGTTTTTTTATCGATCCTTTATAGCCTTTCCTGGGAGGGTGTAAGCGAAATACCGGTTTAATTTTAAATATAAAATTCTCTCGATATTGAATTTCCCCATTTAGTAAGGCTTTAGCTAATTCTCTAAAACTTTTGAAATTGGTTAAATTCTTAATATGATCTTCTGTAAGATGTTCGTTTCCTTCCACTCTCCCTCTTACTCGCAAAAGTCTAATTAACGCTTTTTCATCAATCTCTCCATAAGAAATATAATCTTTACACTTTATTAACATCCCTTTATATGAAGGATTACCCCAGATAAGCACACCGTGATTGACTCTATGCATTCGAAGCATTTCTAGCGTATCGCGAATTTTGCCTCTCATACCTGGAGCACCTCTAATGCGGACTGCGAAAAATAATTTAGGAGTAAAACCAATTTGCTTTAATTTGGATTTCTTTTTTGCCATAGCCATTTATGCACCACTTTTATTTATATATTAAAGTTAAATTTATGAGCGTTCTTTAACGCATTAACGGTTGCCTTAACTAGATTTTCACTAGTTCTCGTATCACCAAATGTCTTACTCCAGATATCTTCTATCCCACATAATCTTAATACCTGTTTAACTTTATCTGCACATGCTAAACCTACTCCCAGAGGTGCAGGGATTAACTGAATTCTTACTGAACCACATTTTCCGCTAGTTTTGAATGGAATGCTATGAATTCCTCCACAACCACATTCCTTACTACCACAACCTCTAAGGATAGGTACAACTGAGAGTTTTGCTCTATCGATTCCTTTTCTTATTGCTGGTCCTACCTCTCTAGCCTTACATGAAGCCGTTCCGATAAATCCATCTGATCCTACTAACACAACTGCTTTGAATTTAGAACGTTGTCCGCTCCAAGTTTAGTCTTGGGGACCCATTCTTCATCCATATTTCTCAAACGACTCATTTAATTTCACTCTTTTATACGCTATTTTCAATCAATTTTAATGATTCTTTAAACAATTGACTAATTTTCACTGGGTCAACTTTTTGATTGTTTAGGTAACCAGAAAATATTTGATCATATTTTTCCGGTTCGTTTGCTTTCAGTACCTTGGCATAGTTTTCAATATGCAAACCTTTAATTCTTTCTTCTAGATCTTCTGGAAAAAATTCCTCTCGATAAGGAATTTTCGGACCAGAGTCAATAATCCCTTTACAAGCAGCTAGTACTCGATTTCTATGGATAAAGATACCTAAATCAAAAACAGCTTCTTGGATGTTAAGCTTTTTTGATTTTATTCCAGCTAAAAACCCTGTTAGATAAGCTGCGGGGATATTTCCTGTATTAGCAATCCATTTGTATTTTAAAGTTAATTCTTTAGAAAAAGCAGAGACTAGGATTTTATCTCCACCTAATTCGGATTTAACAATTTGAACTCTAATATGGTTATTTGAAGCTCTAATTACGACTCTTAACTTTCTTGATTTTAATAATTTTAACCGTTTATGATAATCTGTTTTACCCTCAAAACGTCGTCTGAATTGTATGCGATATCTTGGACCCTTTGCCATTTTTAACGACCTTTACCTCTTTTTATTAATTCCTTTTCTTTAATATATCGATTTAATTGAGCAACGCTTGTAAACATCCCACCTTTTGCATTCCTATACAATTTTCTATAATTTGCTGTCGTAATTAATTTTCTATCTCTCAATTTCTTTAATTCTCGCCTAAGTGGTCTGATTCTTCTAATCCAAGCCCTCTTTTTTGGAGTCCTTGCATATTTTGTACCTTTTCTTTTACCTAATCCCCTTCCTCTCCCTTTTTTCTTCCTTTCGTGCTGTAAATTCTTACGGTATTTTGAAATCCCTTTTTTATATTTTTTCTTGATTGCTCCTTGCTTTATCAAATTACGAATATCTTCACGTGTAATCGCTAGGGATATATCTTCTTCAAGGTATGGATCAAAGTAGACTCGGTTTTCTCCACATTTGAGAATATCTGCAGCCATTCTTTTTTGCGGTTTTAAATTCACTTTTATTTTCTCCTTTAATAGTTAATCTAAGTCCTCTATATCAATGGAATCTTCTAAATCATCAACATCAATTAGTTCTTCGCTTTCTAAGTCAGGAATGGGTGCTTCAACCATTGCTTCTAAACCTTCTATTTCTTTTTGAGAGATTCCAAGGTTCAAGATTTTAAAACCTCTTTTAAGACTGTAATCAATAAGAGCGACTCGCTTTTTAGCACCTAATTTTCCTGAAATTTTAAGGGCATGTTTTTTATTATTTAAATTTAATATGTCATTTATTGTAGTGACTCTAACTTCTTCATATCCAGAGGGATGTAAACCTCTAACTTTTTTTGGACCTCTATAGCCAATACTCGGTGACTTAACACCAGACTTTTTCTTCTGTCGAGTTTTTGAATCAATTCCTCTTGCTTTCCTCCAGGGATCCTTAACCCTCTTATACCTCCATGATTCAACTCTTCTAAAAGAAGGTCTTTTTTTATTCATTTTTTTCCTAAGTTTCATCAATCTTTTATCTTGTACCATGTTTAACACCCTATTTTAATGTATTTCCCAGGTAATTTCCTCTCCACTCATTTTCTTGTAAAGATAAACCCCGTCTTGAAAAACACGAGGGTCTTTTTTCCGAATACGGCAGGATCTCTTAATATTAGCTGCTGCTTGACCTAGTGCTTCTTTATCGGGACCGATAAAATAAACATCCTCTCCTTGTAATTCAACCTTTACTTCGCTGGGATATCTTGATTTTCTAGGAGCTCTTTCCCCCAAAAAATTTTCAACAAATAACATATGGTTTTTCTCATCAACTTTTACACTACAAGGGAAATGAGAATAACAGATTTTTGAAACGTATTTATAATTAGTTTGAACACCAATTATTAAATTGTTTATAATACTTACTACGGTTTTTATTAAAGCAAGAGTTCCACTTTTTGGAAAGTTTGTAGAAAAGATAATTTTTTTATTATTAATAGAAACCTTAATGCCTCTCATATGACTAAAGTCTTTTGTTACAATACCTTCAGCTCCTTTAACTTTAATATGATGGCCTCCTTCTAATGTGACTTCAACACCTTCAGGAATTTCTAATTCTTCTTTAAAAAATGCTATTTTTACCATTTTATTTACATCTCATATTGATTTAATAAATGTAGCAAAGAGCATGTCCACCTATCTTCTTCTCTTCTGCTTCTTTCATCGTCATTATTCCTTGATTTGTAGTTAAAATAATTATACCTAATCCAGGTGCAGGTAATAAGTTTCTTTCTAGCATTTCGTATTGAGTCACTTTGTAATTCAATCTCATTAATCCACTACATTCATTAATTTTCCCCAGTAAAGCAATTTTAAATTTTCCTTGCCGTCCATCATCATACCTCTCAAATTCTCCAATATAAGCCTGTCTTTGGAATATTCTTAATACGTGTTGCAAGACTTTTGATGCTGGACAGATAACTACTTCCTTTTTACGTGCTCTTTCAGCATTTTTAAGAGCGCAACATGCATCTGCTAAAGTATTTACCATAAATCTTCACGGTTTAATATTTTTCTTATTTATTCATATCTTTTAAATCCAATATCTTTTCCTATTTCATAGAAGCATCTGCGACAAATGTATAATCCATAACGTCGAATTATACCTCGGTGCGTGTGACATCTTCTACATTCTCTCTGTCCTTTACCATAACGTTTACCCTGTGGAATTTTATTTTCACCTTCTTATAATTAAATATAATCTAACTCTAATTTTTGTACAATGTCAACTCCAAATTTTTGCTTTAAAAAATATTGAGTTTCTTCACGGGGTACATAATGATGTGCTGGAATTTTGGATCTACTTTTTCTTCTAATTTTCACTCTCATTCCTGGTCTGACAACTCTTCCAACACAGTCTAAACCCCATATTCCTATTGCATTATCATATTCAATACCAGGTATTGTAATATGTTCTGTTATTCCAAAGCCAAAATTCCCATAATTATCAAAACTTTTTCTTAATATCTTATTACTATTTACTATTAATAGCCTTTTAAGCAGTTTTTCAGCTTCTTGCCTTCGAACAGTTACTTTTGTACCGATCGGACGACCTTGTCTCAAATTAAATTCTTTTACATTTGTCTTTGACAAGGTTTTGGTTGCCTTCTTGTTTGTTATTGTTTCTAACACAGTTACGGCTTTTTCTAATTCTTCGCCTCCCATACCAACACCAATATTTAATACTATTTTTTCTAAAAAAGGTTTTTTCATTGGGTTTTTCCATTTTTCATTGAACTCTTTTGAAAGGGCATCCATTGATTTTTTTTTAGCCGGGGTTGACATTGTTTTTCCACTTATTAGTATTTCTTTAATAATTTTTTAATATCTCAATTTATGGTAGATTTATTTCAGAATTTTCTTCTCCAATAACAAATGTGTAATCATATAAAGTTTCTGTGTGACTTCCATTATGCTGAATAGATACAGTACTTGCTTTTGGACCAAATCGCTTTAAAATGCTAATAATTTTTCCAACTTGTCCGATATTTTTACCAGACATGATAATTGCTAAATTATCTTCTTTAAATTTGATTAATTTATTGATTTCCTGTTCAGGAATTGTAATTTTGAGGACATCCATCCTCTTATAAACATCCTCTTTTGGATTTTTAGGATCTTGAACTCTAATTATAATATTTTTCCCATCATGTAGATTCAATTGAATGTGACCCCCTTTAACAGTTGTCTTATTATTTATCCTACATAATTTATAATGACTCGCTTCTTCAGAAATTTCATTAAGTATTAACCCATGATGAGAATCTGGAAGTATTCTGTAACGCTTATTTAGTTGTTCTATAGAAATAACATCCATTAAACCAACAGGAAATGATTTATTTCTCACAATTTTCCCGTCAACTTTTATATAACCTAATCCTATTAATTTTTTTGCTTCTCTATGAGTATCAACAATTTTAAGGAGGTCTCGTAAGATATGAAGAAGAGGTAAACAATACCTACTTGGATGAGGTCCTGGAGATGCCTTAACAAAAAATTTTCCGTGTTTTCTCTTAATTTGCAAATGTGAAGGCGTATTAAGCCTTTTTAATACTTTTTGGCCACCATGTCTTGTCATAATTTATTTTTCTACCTCTTTTCCTTTCTTTGGTCCAGTTAATTCTTCACGATATCCATATAATGCTTTTCTTTCTATCATAGCTGCTCGCCAGGGATCCATTTTTTTCTCTTTTAGGAACTTAGTTATTACTAAATTTGAAATATGAATTGAAGGATGAAACTGGGTTCCATCTGATTTCTCGAATTGGGCTTCCTTTATTTTACACTTTAATTCTTTTGTAACCTCTAAAATTGTTCCTTCAAAGTCCTTAAATTCACCGCGCGTGATCCTTACAGCGTCCCCGACTCTAACAGGCATCTTTTTTATCCCATACTCATCCCGAAGAAAATCAGCAACTCGTACAGTAAATAATTTAGAACGCTGGTGGTTTTTATAATTAAATAAAGCTTTCCTTTGCTTTTTTGGTTGAGTTGATTTAATTTTCATTTTGATCCCTCTCGTTATATAATTAAAGATGAAATTGACGCTAATCGAGGAAACATTTCTGCTGCTTCTCTTGCGATTGGACCCCGGATTTACTGTACTGCAGGAAATCTGCTAGTGGTTCAGTTCCTTTAGGGTCTCCTTCCGGAGTTATTAATACTCCAGCATTATCTTCAAAACACAATCTCGTTCCATCTAATCTTCGATATATCATTTTTTGCCTAACTATTACTGCTTTAACAATATTCCCTCGTAATTCCGGCTTTCCTTTTTTAATTGTGACTGTACAAACGCTCCCAACAGACGCTTTAGGTAACCTTCTCAGCCTTGTTTTAGCTCCATCTACATTAATAATCTGAGCTATTTTAGCTCCTGAATTATCAGCAATTACAATGCGCGATCCGTTTTGTACACCATAACTTGTTCGGGGTTTTGAATATGTCTTTCTCCCCATCTTTCTTCTAGTACCCATTGTTTATTCTCACTTTTTTTTTTTTTTTTTTTATAAAAATTTTTGTTCCCATTTATGATGACCCTCTCAAAATTTTTCCTAAAACGATAAATGCTTTAGTTTTAGAAATTTTACGAGATTCTCCTACTTTTACTAAATCTCCAAGTTCGATTTCTTGTATTAAACATTCTGGTAAATGACATGCTAGTCGTGCATTACGACGCTCATATCTTTGATATTTTTTAATAAATTGAACATAATCACGTCTGATTATTATAGTATTTTTCGATTTTTTATTCGTAACTATCCCTTGAGTAATTTTGCCTCTTATGCGTGTATTTCCATGATAGGGG
>LAZR01002648.1_pt1 | contig 10305 bp, 5 predicted proteins | sample 329461 | NCBI WGS metagenome assembly LAZR01 (sample SAMN03002196, study PRJNA259156) | marine sediment metagenome | biome: sea floor; feature: Hydrothermal impacted sediments; material: marine sediment; isolation source: Loki non-amplified sample from Loki's castle hydrothermal vent sediment ...
GGTATATCTCGGCGACGATATTCCCAGTTACTGTATCGATTTCAACCAGCGCATTTTCGAAGATCTTTTTCGCCGCTACCCGTTTGACAGCGTTATTCATCTCGGGCGCATTAGCTCAAGCCAACTCACCCGGATGCGGCGCTACAACGCCAACGTACTGGGCACCCAAAAGCTGTTGGATCTGAGCCACAAATACGGCATTAGCCGCATACTGGTGCTGTCCACCTACCACGTATACGGAGCCATGGCCTACAACCCCGGCCTCATCGACGAGGCGGCGCCCATGAAAAGCGCCGGCCTGAGTGCCGATCTGATTGATTCCGTGGAACTGGAGAACCTGGCAAACCTCTACCTTTGGCGCTTTCCGGAACTGAATATCAGCATCCTGCGCCCCTGCAACATCGTGGGCCCAGGTGTTCGCAACACGATGAGCAGCGTGCTTTCCAGTCATCGCGCCCCGGTACTGGCAGGGTTCTCACCCATGATGCAGTTCATCCATATCGACGACATGGCCGATGCCATCGTGCTGGCCTCCCAAAAGCCGGTCCGGGGCATATTCAACGTAGCGCCGGATGACTGGGTCGCTTATCAGCGAGCACTGAAAATCTGCGGCTGCAAGCGCATTCCGGTGCCCTCTATTCCGCCGGTTTTACCAAAACTAATATCTCGCGCACTGCGCTTACGCAGCTTTCCGGCCCACCTTATGGATTTTTTCAAGTATCCCGTGGTCATTGATGGGCGAGGGTTTTCAGAGGAGTTCGGATTCAAACCGAAACGGCCGCTAAAGGAAATATTCCGGTTTTATCGGGATAATAAGACGCCTTTGTAGCTCTTATGTAGCTCTTATGTAGCTCTTCCGTTCAGAATCCGTCCATTGCGGTCCAATCCGGAAGTTGCACAGAATTGCTACCCACCTCACACTAACTTCATTCAGGTAACAGGCCGTTTACATGCTTCCAGATCTGAGCGTGATAAGCCACGGCGCGGCAGCCGCGGTGTACGCAATACTTGCGGTACTTGTCGGCACCCGCTATCTGAGGCGCGACATAGATCGGGCGTTATTTCTGGCTGCCCTTGTCACGACACTTTGGGCATCCACGCTGGTCACTCAAAGCCTTTGGGGGCAGCCCAGCTTTTTTATTCGCTACCTGCTCGAACTGCTCCGTGATACCGCATGGATCCTGCTTCTGTTCGCCATGCTTCGAGACACCTTCAGACACGGGCGCTTGAGTGGGCCCATCAAAAAATTTCTGGGCATCGCAACGGCCATTCTGCTCATCACCCTGATCGTGCTCGGCAGCCTGGAATTTTTGTTTGGCATGGCCTTATTAGACGGGAAAACCAAACTCATTGGGCAGATTGCCCTGTCGCTTCTCGGCCTTTCGCTGGTCGAACAGATATGGCGCAACGCACCTGCTTTTGGCCGGTCCAGCATGAAATATCTGTGCATCGGTACCGCCACGATCTTTATTTTTGATTTTTTGATGTACGCCGACGCCCTGCTGTTTGGCAAGATCGCCGACTCCTTCTGGAACGCCCGCGGCTTTGTCAACGCCGCGCTGGTGCCGCTGTTTGCCATTAACGTCATCAACACCCGCAAGCAACCCATCGACTTTCAGCTTTCCCGGTCCGCCGTCTTTCACGCCGGCACTCTGGTATTGGCGGGTGCCTACCTGCTTCTGCTTTCTATAAGTGGCTACTACGTTCGTATTCTCGGCGGTCATTGGGGCGAGGCCTTACAGGTACTTTTGTCAGCCGTTGCGCTGGTATTTTTGACCACTCTGGTACTGTCCCGGCGCTTGCGAGCAAAGCTGATGGTGCTGATCAGCCAGAACTTTTTCGACTACAAATACGACTATCGTGAAGAATGGTTGAAAATGACCAAAGATCTGTCGGATCTCAGCGACGAGCCTCCCCTTCCTCTGCGCGCAATCCGCATTCTGGCGGGGCTGGTTGAAAGTAACGCGGGTGCAATCTGGCTAAAAAGCGAACAGGGCTCATACACCCTCAAAGAGTCAGCCAATCTTGCCACGCCCAGATACACCGTCATTGATGAAGACTCGGATCTGGTGCGTTTTTTCTCCAAAAAAGAATGGATTGTAAATCTGGATGAATACCGGGCAGATCCCGTAAGTTATGACCTGCTTGAGATTCCGGACGCCATCTCCAGAACGCCAGACGCCTGGCTGGTCATACCGCTTTACCTTGGCAATAGACTGTACGGCATTGCCATGATAGGCAGCCCCTACGCTCGGGTAGACCTTAATTGGGAGAACTTCGATCTCATCAAAGTGGTCGCCCGCCAAACGTGTAACCTGCTGGCGCAAGCGGACTCACAGAATCGATTATCCCGGGCGATGCAGTTTGAAGCGGTCAGCAAAGCCTCGGCGTTTATGGTTCACGATCTGAAAACCGTGATCGCACAGCTGTCACTGCTGGTGAACAACGCACAAAAACACAGAAACAACCCTGCATTTATCGATGACATGATTAACACCACGGATCACGCGGTCAACAAAATGACCAACCTTGTGGACCACATCCGTAAACCCTCTGCAAACACCGATCAGGATGATAAAGCGCTGGACCTCACCCAACTGGTAACCAGCCTTTTAGAGCACTACAAGCGACAGAACCCGTTCCCCAGCCTCGACGGAACACCGCCAAAAATCCTGATCAAAGCAGATTCCCTGCAATTGAGGAGCGTTCTGGGCCACCTGATCCAGAACGCCCAGGATGCGACGCCGCCCGATGGAGAGGTTACACTGTCTCTCAAAATTGCGCGGGGGAACGTTGTGCTGTTTATTCAGGACAGTGGTTGCGGCATGACAGACGATTTTATCAATGACCGGCTGTTCAAACCCTTCGAAAGCACAAAAGGCCTCACCGGCATGGGCATTGGCGCCTACCAGGCGCGGGAATACATCCACAAAATCGGCGGCACACTCGACGCAACAAGCGAGCCAGGCGTGGGCTCCTGCTTCTCCATTCGTATCCCCCTGGCTGAAAGACCACTCGACGGCGCTGCAAAAGTGAATGAACGATCAATTTCTGACGCTCCGAGTTCTCAGGAGCTTGCCGATTAAATGGCGATTAACTTCAATTGACCAATCGGCCATTGCAAAGTGCCAATGTTCAGTTAAGAATCAAAGGCTGTGGACCACCTTAAACAAGGGAATTGTTGCTGTTGTGACTAGACGACTGCTTATCGTAGAGGATGACCCCGGGCTGCAAAGCCAGATGCGCTGGTGCTTTAGCGAAGATCTGGACGTGTTTGTCGCCTCGGACCGTGAAGCTGCTCTTGCAGCGCTTCGGCGTGAGGAGCCTGATGTTGTGACACTGGACCTGGGCCTTCCGCCAGACCCGGGCGGGGCGACAGAAGGCTTCGCGTTACTGGAGGACATTCTTCGACTTGCACCTTTGACCAAGGTGATTGTGGTCACCGGCCGCGAAGACAAGGAAAACGCCGTGAGGGCCATCGGCATGGGTGCCTCCGATTTCTATCAGAAGCCCCTGGATGCCGATATTCTCAACTTTGTGGTGAACAGAGCCTTCCGGCTTGCTGAATTAGAGCGCGAAAACCAGGATTTATCGCGGCAAAGCAACGGCACAAACATCAAAGGCATTATCGCCGCAAGCCCGCAAATGATGGCCGTATGCCGCACCCTGGAAAAGGTCGCGCCCACCGATGTAACCACCCTCATCATCGGTGAAACCGGCACGGGTAAAGAAGTGCTCGCGCGCGCGTTGCACAACCTCAGCCCCCGGGCCGGCAAGGTATTTGCCGCCATCAACTGCGCGGCCATTCCCGAAAATCTTCTGGAAAGCGAACTGTTCGGCTTCGAGAAAGGTGCCTTTACCGGCGCAACCCAAGCCAAAAAAGGCAAAATTGAAAGCGCTAACGGTGGCACCCTCTTCCTCGATGAAATTGGCGACATGCCGATACCACTGCAAGCGAAGCTGTTGCGGTTTTTGCAGGAGCGTGTTGTCGACCGAGTGGGCTCAGTAAAGCCGATACCGGTTGACGTCCGTGTGGTGTGCGCAACCCACCGGAACGTAAACCAATTGATCGAAAGTGGTGATTTCCGAGAGGATCTTTACTACCGAATAAGCGAAATAACGCTTGATATACCGGCCGTCAGAGAACGAGACGGCGACGCGCTGGTCATCGCACGCTCCTTGCTCAAATCCCTCGGCAAGGAAATGGATCGCCAAAACCTCACCTTCTCCGAAGACGCCATCAACGCCATTAGCCATTACCCCTGGCCGGGCAACGTGCGAGAAATGATCAACAAGGTGAAGCGGGCCATTATTATGGCCGATAGCAAGCGGATCACCAGCGAGGATCTGGAGTTGACAGCGAACGAGGAGCCAGGCACAAGCCATCTGAACCTTCGCCAGGTGCGAGAGCAGGCGGAACGAAAAGCCATCCTGCAAGCACTTCAGACCAGCGGCTTCAACATGACACAGGCCTCGAAGCTTTTGGGTGTAACCCGCCCGACTCTCTACAACCTTACCGATAAATACAAAATTGACACATCGGCAGAAACGTCGGAAGTCTAGGAGCAGGCTTATATGATGACAAAAAAATCGATACAAAAATCACTTCCAGGCCTGATACTTGCCGGCAGCCTGCTGATTGCATTCCCGCTGCTCTCGGGGTGCAATAATAATACCGGTTCTTCAGAAGCGCTTTCACACATTTCCCGGGCTGAGACCTACTCCGAACAAGGCCAATTTCGCTCCGCCCTGCTTGAAATCAAGAATGCCATCCAGAAAGACCCGAACAATGTGGAACACATTCTGCGCCTGGCAGATTTGTATCTGCAGGTGGGCGCTGCGAAAGAAGCTTCAGAACTGCTCAAACCCTGGCTGCAAGAAAATCCGGAAGCTGTTGCCCTTACCTTGGCGCGCGCCTACGTAGACCAAGGCAAGCAGCTCTCAGCAACGGAAACCCTTGCGCTGCAAACGCCGAGCTCCCCGGAAGACGAACTGGAAGCGTCACTGATCCGTGCAGAAGCCCTGCGTCGATCCGGAGAACTGGCCAAGGCGCTGGCACTTTTCGATGACCTGGCCACCAACAACCCATCCAACACCGAAGCGATCACCGGTCTTCTTCAAACCCAAATCAACCTGAACAAAGACACACGAGCTATAGAAATCGCAGATGCGTGGCTCGCGAAAAACGGAAAAACCTCCGATGTTTTATTCTGGAAAGGCCTGGCCCAATACCGTCTGAATCAGCTTGAACAAGCATCAGACACATTAACGGATGCCGTTGGTGTGCTGCCGACATCCGATATTTTCCTGCCGGTACGTCGCAATGTGCTGACCACGCTCTCCCGGGTACTCACCGAGCAAGGGCAGATGAGCGATGCGCAGATCTACAATCGCATTCTGGTAGAAAATCAGAACGCTGGCGCACAGGCGCAAGGCGAAGCAGCCATGGCCGCCATCAAAGAGGGCAAGCTTGAAGAAGCGAAAACGATTCTGCGCGACACCCTCAAGATGGATCCGGAAAACGAACAGGTCGCCATGCTACTGGGAGCCATTTCTGCAGGTACCGGCGAGCTGGAAGAAGGCGCTCAGTTGCTTACAGAAAACCTCGACCCCGAAACACCCCCTACCCAGTTCATCAGAGCCGCCACAATGGCCCAGATTGACGTTGGAGATCGGGAAGCCGCCCTGAAAACCCTGGATCGGGCCGTGGAAGCTCGCCCTAACGACAACGAACTGCTGGCCATGCAGGGCATTCTGGCCCTCAGCCTTCCAGACCATGAGGAAAGCGGCATTGCGAACCTTAGCAAAGCCATCAGCAATGAGCCTGAACGCGTGCGACTCAGGCTTGCACTGGCAAGGCACTACCTGCAGAACAACGAACCCGAGCAGGCGCTCGGGCAACTGCGAATGGCGTTCACCTCCAATCCTTCGGATTGGGCTACCACCAGCACCTATCTGAACGTGCTGATTCAGCAAGGAGAGAAACAGGAAGCGGGTGAAATTCGCGACTCGCTGCTCAACGGTTACGGAAATCAGCCCCGGGCCATTTTGCTGGCAAGCCTTGCAGATGTTCAGCTCGGCAACCTGGGCGAAGCCACAACACGGCTTGAAAAACTGGTCAAAGAAAGCCCAAAACTGCAGGCGCCCATGGTTGCGCTTGCCAGCCTCTATGCCAAATCCGGCAAGCGCGAAAGCGCCGTCAACTTGCTGGTAGAAGCCGCCGCAATCACGCCGGATACGATACGCCCTCTACAACAGGCGGGACAAATCTACGGCCAGGATCACAATGCAGCGGAAGTCAGAACCTGGCTGACAGAGGTTGCCAAAACCCATCCGGAACTCAAGCGCAACACCGACACCCTCACTGCGCTGATAGACATCACCCAAGGCGACCTCAAACAGGCTCGATCTACCCTCGCCCAATGGGAGAATTCCGAATCTGAAACCGTGAAGCGTGCCTACGGCCAACTGCTCGTTGCCGAAGCCAAGGCCGCGGTCAGTAATGAGGAATGGAAAGAAGCACGGGCCAAAGCTGCCGAAGCCATTGCGCTGGAACCCCAAAATCTCGGGTTCGCGATGCTGCCAGTGGGCATTGCGCAAATGGAAGGCAACATGGATGACGCCCTCGCAGCGCTTGATGCCGTTGAGAAAACCCACGGCAAAGTGACCGCCACCGTGCTGTCACGGGCAAAACTACTCCAGCAACAAAAAGGGCCAAGTGCAGCTTACGAATACCTCGCTGAACAATGGCAATCCACAAAAAATACCCAGCTGATGCCGCTCCTCATGGGACTTGCAAAATCGCAAGCCCCAGACTCACTCGAAGGGCTAACGGAAAGCTGGCTTAACGAAGCCCCGCAAAATCCCGGCGCGCACATGGCAAGAGCCGAATGGTTAATGAGCGACAACCAGGAAGCCGAGGCAGCCAAACACTATGAGGCCATTCTTGCACGGCAACCGAATAACGTTGCGGCACTGAACAACCTGGCCTGGATGCTTCGCGAGAAGGATCCCGACCGCGCATTGAAACTGGCCAAGCGGGCAAATGAACTGGAATCCAACAACCCTGCGATTCTGGATACCTATGGCTGGATTCTTCACCTGACCGGGCGGCACGCAGAAGCCAAAGCAGCCATAGAAAAAGCGGTTGCCCTTGCATCAGGCAATGAGGAAATAGCAGCACATCTTGAAACCGTGAAAAAGGCCTTATAAAGAAAATCGGCGTTGGCGGTAAAGCGTTGGAAAAATAGAGGCCTGAGGCGTAAAGCTTTCAGGTCTTTTTTTATTTCAGTGCCGGAATTCTTTACGTTTTAAATGCGCAATATTAGTAAACACGCTTTAAATCATAAGCTTGAAAAGATGGCACACTAATCGCTTTAAATTAATTCAATATCGGGCAGTCCCGGTAGCACACCGAACCATCTTATGGCAGTAGAGTTGTACAACCGGAGAAATACTCATGAAAATTCAAAACACTATTTTGGCAGTTGCCGCTCTGACTTTAAGTTCGGCAGCAATGGCGGTGCCTACGTACACAGCGACCTATCTTGGCAACGATTGCGTGTCAACGATGGGCGCAACCTGCGCAGATCTTGGCAGCACTATGAGCGGAGTTTCCGGAGGCGCTGTCATCGCTCCGGCAACCAGCGTATCAGGTGTGGCTAAGCGCCCGGGTGACGATACGTCCAATGGCGCTCAAGTACTTTCTTACAACGTGACCAGCCGGAATAACAACCCGGTAGGCGCAGCAACTGACATCGTCATTACTGGATTGGACGGCGCCTTCGATTTTTACTGGGGTTCCATTGATAGCTACAACATTGTCGACTTCTACCTGGGAGCAGACAAAGTTTCCTATAACGGAAATCAGGCTTTCGCAGCCACTGGCGCAGCAGGAACCGCAGCGAACTTTAACACCGATGGTTACTTCTCTTTCTCGGGAATATTCGACAAGGTGGTACTGAGCAGCTCAGGTGGCGTAGCTTTCGAAGTGGCTCGTGCAATGTCAGTGCCTGAGCCCGGCACCTTCGCACTCTTGGGCCTTGGCCTTGCGGGCCTCGGTGCAGCGCGCCGTCGTCAGAAAGCCTGATTACGATACGTTAGAAAAAAGCCAGCGCAAGCTGGCTTTTCTCGTTTACGTAATGTCTTTACGCCTTGACTTGATTGGAAAAGCAAACTTAACTGATTTAACATTTATTCACAAAAATACCAGTTATTAATTTTGCAAGAATTATCGCTAACTGTTTGTTTAAAAGTTATTTTTTCCCGAAAAGCGTCTTCAAAACCTTACCGATACGACATGTTTTGTCAATACTATCTCGATTATACTTTTGCGTAATTAATGGACACCTTGACAGCACACCTCAACTAGGCAGTCGTTAAAGTCATCGATGAACCGTGGAAGCGCGAGTGACTAATATTTCGATCGAATCTGCAATTGCAGAATGGACTACTATCTTGGGTGAATCGGGAGTCGTCGCGGCTAGCACGGCAGGCTTCGGCGCCTCCACAACAGGAACGAAACGTTCTATTCCTGCGGTGCTCCGCCCGGAAAACCAGGAGCAGGTTGCGGCGGTTCTGCAAATTGCCCAACGGTGGCAGGTCGCCGTCTATCCCGTGAGCACAGGCAATAATTGGGGCTACGGTAGCGCCAACCCGGTTGAAAACGACTGCGCTATCCTTGATCTTGGCCAGTTCGACCGTATTTCCGATTTTGATCCCGAAATGGGTGTAGTCACGGTTGGGCCAGGCGTAACCCAAGGTGCCCTAAGAGAGTTTCTGGATCGGCATGATGGCAATTACCTTGTTCCGGTAACCGGTGCGGGCCCCACATGCAGTATCCTTGGCAACGCCCTTGAGCGCGGCTACGGAATCACGCCGATTACTGACCACTTTGCGGCAGTCACAAAGATAGAAGCCATCCTGCCAGACGGCAGCCTATACCGAACGCCGCTCAGCGAACTTGGCTGCGCGGAAGTAGACGGGCTTTTCAAATGGGGCGTTGGTCCTTATCTTGACGGACTATTTAGCCAAGGGAACTTTGGCGTGGTGGTTAATATGACCATCGCCCTTGCGCCAGTTCCCGAAACCGTAACGGCTTTTTTCTTTTCAACAAAAGACGACGCCAAGCTCGAGGCCCTGGTACCCACAATCAGGGCCGTATTGCGAGCGCTGGGCGGAACGGTTGTGGCCATAAACTTGCTCAACAGCCAGCGCGTGCTCTCGATGATGGCGCCCTTTCCGGAAGACAAAGCCGTTGACGGTGTTTTACCTGCCCACGAAGTGGCTAGCCTCGCAAATAGCCATGGTGTGCCCGCGTGGAGCGGCGTAGGCGCGATTTATGCGTCAAAGGAAGTAGCGGGAGCAGCCAGACGCACGCTGCGGCGCCTTCTCGGCCCCGTCACCGATCGCCTCATTTTTATAAACCGACGGAAAATCACGGTGGCACGAAAAATCGCCCGTGTAATGCCTGGCAGGCTGGGTACCCGGGTTAAGGGCATGGCCGATACGCTCGCCGGCGCCCTGGAAATCATGCACGGCTCCCCCAACGATGTTGCGCTGGCATTGGCATATTGGCGTTCAGGCGCCCTGCCCGAACCTGGGCAACCGAAAAACCCGGCACGGGACGGCTGCGGGCTTATCTGGTTCGCGCCACTGGTGCCAATCCGAGGCCAAGACGTTCGCCGCTACATCACAATGATTGAAAGAATTTGCCCACAGTACGGTCTCAACCCGCTCATTACACTAACCACCGTAAACGACCGCTGCTTTGACTCAACCGTTCCTTTGCTCTTTGATCGCAGTAACCCGGATGCAGCAGCGCGGGCCAACGCCTGTTATCGCGCACTGTGCGAGGCGGGACAAATAGAAGGCTTCCTGCCTTACCGTCTCAACGTCGATGCGATGGACATCCTGAATACCAGTGGCTCTGCCTTCAGCCGCCTCACCAGCAAGCTGAAAGCCGCAGTCGACCCAAATTCCATTCTGGCGCCCGGACGTTACGTGCCCAGAATCAAAAAGATTTCCGAGGTCTGATGTGCTGTTACCTCGATACAACCGGCGCACGCCCCCAAACTTGGGTTCAGGCTGCGTTTTTTCACCACAACGATCGGCACAACAGCTCCCCGACAGGGAAGATGAGGAACTCAAAATGCACCAAAGCGCACAAACTCAAGAAGACGTCAGTAACATTTTCAATTCCGTATTCGATGTCCATTTGGCGACCTCGCCAGAGGAGATTAACGAGGTCTTCGAACTTCGGTATCAGGTTTACTGCATTGACCGACCTTTTGAAGACCCCAATTG
>LAZR01002649.1_pt1 | contig 10304 bp, 5 predicted proteins | sample 329461 | NCBI WGS metagenome assembly LAZR01 (sample SAMN03002196, study PRJNA259156) | marine sediment metagenome | biome: sea floor; feature: Hydrothermal impacted sediments; material: marine sediment; isolation source: Loki non-amplified sample from Loki's castle hydrothermal vent sediment ...
TTCACTTGTTTCTCAATTTTCTTTGGTTTCTCAGTTGCTTTAACATCTTTGATGTCTCCTACCTTGGGACCTTCATAAGGATTAATATCCTTAATGGTTGATGCAGTGTATGCTTCATCACCCTCGCCTTGTGTGTAGTCATCAATATCTAATTCAACCCAATTCCCAATGAAATCATCAGGGTCAACATCATCTGTTGAGAAAGTCCATCCTAACGATTTAAAGATTCCTGTAATTGCACTGTTTGGAGTTATTGCAGTTTGATATTCTCCTTCAATCCAATCTTCTCCTTTCTTTGAGCTCTTGTACTTATGGTAAGCAAACTTTGAAATTATCACATCTGCTTTCGTATCAAGTTTTTCATCTGTGACGTATTTCATCGGCGCAACAGGTGCATCTGTTTCAGGATCGCTTTTATAAACTGCGAATTCAAAAATCAATTGCTGGCCATATTTTCCTACCTTTGGGTTTCCATTTGCGTCTGCAAAAACCTCGACCTTAAGAAGCTTTCCAGGATAATACCCTTTTTTTATGTGGGGCTTAATTCCAAAAGAAGTCTTGTCGCTTGTTTCTAATTTCATCTTGTTTTTTTCCTAAGCTATCTTGTCACTACGGACTCTCTTAAGCTTTAAATTTAGTTAAAATTGAAAGTATATACTTACTTATAAACCTTACCATTGCACTTTTTTGAGATATCCATACCAACCCCTTTTAAGAAATTATGAACTAATCGAAATGAGAAATAAAAAGGCCTGGATAGAGATTTTTGGTGAAGAATTTGCAAAATATTTCTAGTTTCTTCTCAAATATTTTCGCCCGATGGGAAATATCTTTCGTTTAAGCGAGATGTGGATAAGGAAAGCCAGATATTCCTCATGCGCCTCAAAGGAGGCGAAGCTATTCAGCTCACCTCTCACAAAAACAGTGTTGGTTCTTATAAATGGTCTGCAGACGCAAGCAAAATATTTTTTACGGCTGAAGAACCGATGATTGAAGAAGAACAGAAGGAATATGATTTGGGAGACGATGCGATATTTGTTTTTGAAGGGCCGAACGGAAGAGAGCACGCCCGCTGGCGAAACCTCTGGGTATTCAATCTTTCATCCAAGAAAGAAGTGCGAATAACGGACGAGGAACTTATTATCAACTCCTTCGATGCTTCTCCAGATGGAAAACGAGTCGTATTTGCGGCAACAAAACAAGACACCGATAATTATTCCCATCTGTCTGAACTCTACTTGGTTGATGTAAGTAACCCGAAACCGGTTCGCCTCACCAACAATAATGCTCCGGAGAGAAATATCCTGTGGGCTCCGGACGGGAAATCATTTGTCTACCGTTCCCCTTCTGACAAGGATTTCGACTTGACTCACGGCTTTCTCTGGATTATGAATCCAGATTCGGGGAAGAAGAGGAAACTAAAAGAACCGAACCAGGGTAGTATTTCCAGCCTCGCCTGGACACCAGACGGTAAGAGTCTGTTATTCAACGAAGCACGTCGTACCAATTCCAATCTCTATCGAGCCGACATCGCCGCAGGAAAAATCCAAGATGTTACTAACGTTGAAGGAACTCTCCGGGTTCTCACTTTTTCGAAAGATAGGACAAAGATGGTTTATTCTTATAGCGATTTTGATACTCCACCTGATCTGTATGTTTCTTCGGTGGGTAAATTAAATCCTGTACGCTTGACTAACACAAACCCATGGATAGAAAAGGAGTTATTGTTGGCCAAAGGGGAAGTGGTACGCTGGAAGAGCAAAGACGGAATGGAGATCGAGGGAGTTCTTTACGTGCCGGGAAACCATAAGAAAGGAAAAAAACTCCCCCTAATAGTTACTATTCATGGTGGGCCGCCGGGACACTTTTCTAATAGCTTCAGGGCTGTGTTTCATGTTTTCGCAGGGCTGGGATATGCCTCCCTCGGTCCAAATATTAGAGGCAGCAATAGCTACGGCGATGATCTTTTAACCGCGCTGCAAGGTGATGTCGGAGGCGGTGAGTACGACGATGTCATGTCAGGAGTAGACTATTTGATAGAGAAACGTATTGCAGATCCAGATCGATTGGGAGTGCGGGGTTGGAGTTGGGGAGGAATCCTCGGCAGCTGGGTCATCACGCAGACCGATCGCTTTAAGGCGGCCTCTTTGGGAGCCATGGTCGGCAGCTGGACTGCAGAGTCAGGACCAGGCCTTAGCTATGACCTCAGGCATCATTACATTAAGGGAGCTCACTGGACAAACCCTGAGGATTGGCGCAAGGTTTCATCTCTCTGGTTCGTAAAAAACGTGACAACTCCTACGCTTTTGCTTCATGGTGCACGAGATGTGGTCAGCACTCCAAATCAAGCCATGATGTTTTTCCATGCGCTCAAAGAAATCGGCAAGGCTCCAGTCCGGTACATCAATTTTCCTCGAGAACCGCATGGATTTCGAGAGCCCCGGCATCAGCGTCTACGTGACATAGAAGAGATTAGATGGATGCAGAAACACATCAGCGGAATAGATTGGAAACCATGGAAACGAGAAGAGCAAAAATAAAACTCTTAAGGTCTAACGTTACCCGCTTCCCTATTTGACCTCCGGATACAACAGCGCATTGAGCAGGAATTTGTATGTTCCATGAGATTGAGCTCTGTGCTGACAGGGAAAGCCGATAAGAATGATGTGCCCTTTTTTGTGCTTAATATCAACCACTGCGGCTTTGCGCGCTATCACATCTTCTCCGAAGAGCCAGCCGCTCAAAAGCATATCATCTTCAGGGAACCTGGCCACAACTTTCCTATCCCACTCTCCAGAGGGGGGCCGCGTGCTGAAAGCCATGCTTCGATAAAACATGATTGCAGCCTCTTCTGGCATTCCGTATCCGATGGGCGATTTGTTATCGACTTTGACTCTTAAGATAGAACCAGGACAGAAAAATTTACTCCGGTCAACTCTTTCCAGGGCATTTCCAGCAGGAACTCCGAACTCATTGAAAGCCAATCCGCTGGCATTGTTGAGGGTAACAAGAATGCCTCCTTGTTCGACAAAGGACTTCAACGCATCGACTCCTCCCTGTCCGATGCCGCCTTCATACTCTGGCGGGGTGCTCCCGGAGGAAGATCTTGCATAGCGTGAGGATGAGCTGCGCCTTCCTGTTTTTATTATATTCGCGTTTTCATCCGCAAAGACGATTACATCATACTTTGCTCTCAGGTTGACTTTCTTCTTCTTTGTTCCTTTAAAATCCTTATTGTGAAGGGTCGTGAAGGGGATGCTCAAATCATCAAAAACATACCGAGTCCAACCCTCATCCATGTTGGATCTCCAGGACTGATAGAGGCCGATCCGGAATCTCTTCAGAGTAGCTTTGGGGATATCTGCGATGTTTCCAAGTCCAAAGGCTCCCACATGCCATTTATCCAAAAGGGCAGGAAGGACTTTCCTTACCTGAGGGGTGTTTTTAACGATAAAACTTCCTGCAGCCGCTTCGAATCCTTTACCTTTGACGATGTCCTTGGAACGGTAGATTTCTGCTTTTGTCTTGATAAGGGAGAAGATGACTGAATAGGAAGCATTGAGCCGGGAATCAAGGACGATATATGATGCAGCTTCCTTGGGCGGTGTTGGAGAAGGGTAAGGAACTTTATCCAACTTTGTGAGATTTGCCTTGAAGGGATTATTGATTTGATCACATTTGATCCCCATCTGTAAGGGAAGAGTCCAGCCCGCATTGTCGTAAGCCAGTGAAATGAAGGGACCGTTAGGATATTGGCGTTTGATGTCCGGATGTTTTTGTTTTTCGAGCAAAGCCTGCGCATAAGGTCTGTAAGGTTGAGACATCAGGATGACAAAAGAGCCGGCTGCGTAGACTTTGTCGCCAATGATGAAGTCTTCTTTAGCTTGATTGATTTCTACACCAGCGGACATCAGGATGTCGAGCATTCTAAGTGTGGTGGGGTAATCGCACTGCTTTTTGGGCATGACAAAAGCATACGGCTGGCCTTCCTCTCTTTTTTCGATGGAATCCTTGCACATTTTGTAAAAGTTGTACAAAAAATCTTTCTTGTGAAGATAGGCTGTTTTAACCAGGCTCATGGACAGGGTTATCTCGTAATCCACCATATCTCTCAGCCTCCACCAGCCACCAGGCCATGGGTCCGGAAACTGCATGCTTTTTTCGATATATGATTTTGATATTTCTGCATAGTCAATATTAATCGGGCTGGCCAAACCCCTGACAGAGGCCGCTTCGCTGAGGAGGCATATAGTGTTATGAAACCAGGGAGTATTATCACAGGCTCCATCCCACCATCCCGCAAATGCCTGGCCGTATTTGACACCTTTGAAGCCATTCTTCTGGAGGTCATAGGCCATGTTCATCCCGAACAGAGCAACTCCACGCCAGATAAGAGGATGGACATTGGGATTGGGAGGATTTGCAAAAGGCGGGATCCAGAGACGTGCACCCGAAGAGCCTATCTGATGCTGGTCGATATGGATTTGAGGAATCCAGTCCTGATACATGACTTTTGTGACGGCTTTTGTTTCAGCCAGGTTTAACATGAACCAGTCACGATTGTTGTCATGACCGGCATAATGTTGGTACAGCCAGGGCATACGGCCTCCTTCATACTTGGTGCCTACATATTTCCGGTACCAATCAGTTACCATTTGATGGCCGTCAGGGTTAATGGTTGGCGCAATCAGAATGATGACATCTTCCAGAACTTTATCAGCATCAAAGGGTGTTTTTCCCGTTACTAAGTTGTAGGCAAATTCCATGGCCGCCTGAGAGGAGCCGATTTCATCTGAGTGAAGACTACATGTTATAAAAACGATAACCTTACCTTCCTCGGCCAGCTTTCTGGCTTCATCTGGAGCCAGGCCTCTTGCATCTCTCAGTTTTTTGCTTATTCCCCGATAGGTGTCGAGCTTAGCCATGTTATCTTCGGAAGTTATGACGGCCATGATCATGGGTTTACCCAAAGTCGTTTTCCCGATGGTCAAAACCTTGATTTTTCCCGACTCCTTATCGAGCTTTTTAAAGTAAGCCTGAATTTGGTTGTAATCAGCAAGCTTGCGGTCTGCACCAACTCTGTGGCCTAAGAATTCATCCGGTGAGGTCTGGGCGATGAGGGTAAATGGCAAAAGCAATAATAGAAGGCTGGTGAAAGAAAATATTTTTTTTCTCATTAAATCCTCCAGATTAAATTCAATTTAAAAAAGCATTTTTTTTATCATTATTTCTTAATCTTTCGAAACTTCAAATTCTTAACGCGTCCTGCCTGCAGTATAAAACCAGTAATTCTTTTTTCTCTATCTCTCTTGAATTCCAATCTCCTTCTGCCCCAACCAAAGTTATCGGTTGAATAGGCAGTAAGAATGCTCGAAGTCTCTCGAAGTTTTAAAACCAAATTATTACTTTCCACATCAAGAGTATAAGTAATATTGAGTTCATCACTGTAATAGTTACCGACGTATTTCTTCAATCGCGAAGATGAAAGTTTAACGGGCTTGGGCCTTTCTTCTCGAGGGCGTTGCCTCTGCCTCGGAGTTGGAGATTCTGTGAATTGGTCTGCGAGATACAGATCCGCAATTTTTCTTGCGATTCGCCCCGTACTAAAATTACTCAGGTTTGACAGGATCACTACAGAAAACCGCTGCTCAGGAAACTGCATATATTGAGCCACGTACCCGACAGCAGATCCTCCGTGGCTCACGATCTTCAAACCCCCGTAGTGACTTATATTCAGCCCAAAAGCATAGGGGATGACTTCACCGCTGTTTAGCTTCCCGCGAGTCTTCATCATGTTAATCAGATTTTGTGTGCCATCACCCAGTTTATTTTCATAGAAATTCTGATCCCATTTAAGAAAATCTTCTACTGTAGTAATAACACCCAAATCACCTATCACTTTAAGCCTGAGTATATCCAATCTGTATCCGCCTTCTTTCTTTGGAGAATATCCATAAGCTCTGTTTTTAACAATCAGATCTGGGTTATCATGAAAATGAGTGTCATTCATTCCAAGCGGATCAAATATATATTTTTTTGCAAAGGCGCTTGTTTCCAATCCGCTCACTCGATTGACAACTTCTGAGAGTAAAAAATACCCCGAATTTGAATATGAATTCTCATCTCCGGGCTTAAAATTGAGTTCTTTCTGCCGCGAGAGCGTTCTAACAAGTTCTCTGGGCGTATAAACATAACCGCTTCCTTCTGCTTTTCCCATCAATTCCACAAGAGTCAAATATTCCCGCACGCCGCTTGTATGATGCATCAGGTGTCTGAGCGTTATCGGTCCATTATACTCTGGCCAATCAGGGATATATTTTCGGATGTTGTCATCTAGTGATAACTTTCCCTGTTCAGCAAGAATAGCTATACACATGCCAATAAACTGCTTTGAAATAGAACCTATGCGTGATGGAGTTTGAGGCGTCCAGGGAAGGGCATACTCAAGATTAGCTATGCCGTAGCCGCGGGCATATATGATTCTTCCGTCTTTAAAAATTCCGACTGCTGCCCCCGGTGAATCATTCTTATCCCATTGCTTGAACAATTCATCCACTTTGTCTGTAAGAGCATTATGAGTATAGGCTTGATTAGCGACAGCTGTCTGTGTCGTAACTCCAAAACCCAAAGCCAGTGACAAACAAAATACGAGACCTGCAAATAATTTTTGTTTGCTATCCATAACTCCTCCTCTCAATAAAAATTAGTTATCTGTTAGCAATAGAAGCTTACCATTAAGGGCTCCATTATATTCACCAGCTTCTATAATGATCTTTCCATTAACAATCACATATTCAGTCCCAGTGCTGTACTGGCACGCGTCAGAATGCGTGGCATTAACCCTGACGGTTTCAGGATTGAATACTGCAATATCGGCTTTGTATCCTTTCATGAGCAGTCCCCTGTCCTTCATCTGGAGGAAAGAAGCCGGAAGGGAAGTCATCTTCCTGATGGCATTCTCCAGTGTCAACACCTTCTCTTCTCTAACATACTTTTGAAGTACTCTGGCTTGGCCGCCAAAATCGCGGGGATGCCAAATCAAGGGTATGTCAGTCTCCTTTATTATAGGCCAAGCATCTCCGTCACTTGAGAACATCAGCCAATCTTGCTTCATCGCATACCGCATGTCGTCCTCCGACATAACTCCCATAGCGACATACAGGTCAGGTTCATCAATGACTAAATCTGCGGCAACGTCAAATGGATCTCTCTTTTGCTCCTCTGCAATATCTGAAAATATTTTTCCAATCAGATGGGTATTTTTCCTGGCTACTGTAACTAAAACGCTATCCCAGCCCGCTAAGGCTACAGAACTTGGCCTATGGGGCTCTCCCTCGAGTACTGATTTCCTGATCTGCTCCCGTTTTGATTTATCAGAGAGGGCCTTTGCCAGCTCATCCACATACTGTTCTCGTAATTTCTTCCTCTCTGCATCTGTCAAATTCTGAGCCCTCATCTTTTTTCTGAGTTCTGCAAATGGTTCCATATCGTCCGGAAGATGAAAAGGGGCCCAACCAGCGTTTTCAGCGATCGGAATAATTGTTCCTCCTGATGCATGGTTATAGGGATACATATCTGCTACGATGTATACTCCCCTTTTCCGGGCGTCGTTAATCATTTTTACAACCTCTTTCATCTTCCCCCAGTAATTCTTTCTGCCTATTTTTAAATGAGTTACATTGGCCCGCACTCCAGCCTCTTCTGCGACTCGGATGGTTTCTTGGGTAGCTTCGGGGACACGGTCATACTCATTCCTCTGGTGGCTGGAATAAACTCCTCCATACTCGCCAACAATACTAGCTACTTTGATGATTTCTTCTGTACTAGAAAACCGGCCAGGAATATGGTCTTCTAAACCTGTACTCATCCCCCACGCCCCTTCCTTCATCGCCTGCCGAACAATCTCTTTTATCTTCTCAAGCTCTTCTGGATTTGGCGCCCGCAGTTCCCTCCCCACAACTTCTTCCAGGACATCACAATAACCTATCAGATGGATGGCGTTTGTTCCGATGCCTTGTTTTTCCCATTTGTCTTTGATCTCAGCGATCTTATATGTCCCATCGCCACAGTTGCCTGTAATTACCGTTGTTGTCCCCTGGATCAGATAGTTTAAGTTCGCATTGGATTCAGGTTTACCTAATCCACTATCACAGTGAGTATGTATGTCGATAAATCCAGGGGAGACAACAAATCCCTGAACATCAATCGTTTTAGTGGCGGTTTTTCCAGAGAGGTCTCCCATCTCAGCAATGGTATCCCCATTTATTCCAATATCCCCATAGAACCATGGATTACCCGTTCCATCAACGATTCGGCCGTTTGTTATGAGAATGTCATATCCAACCTCGGCACGATTACAACTTGAAGTGATAGAAAATGCCGCTATCAGAAAACAGAAAGAGATCGAAAGTAAATGTTTGCTCACATCGTTTGTTCCTACCTTAATTAAAGGCATAAAATTGTCACGTCGCTTCGCTCCTCACAACGACGTCTATGACAATCTCGACTCGTTAATGACCCACGGTTAATAAACTTTATTTATTTATATTTTTTAAGCAGTCCTGTTTTTTCGTTAAATTCCCTGATGAGTTTGTCCAATTCCGTATAGGAACTGTATTTATCTTTCCAGTAGTTCTCATCGTACCATTGGCGGTCCAGCTCCTCTACGTCTTTCCCGATTTGTTCAACCCAGGTGAAGTATTTAAGATTATGCATTCTTTTCTTATCCCAATAACTGAGTTCGAGCATATGATCTGTGGTAAGATTTAAAAGGCAGGTATCAAAATCAACTGCAGCCTGGCTATCTGTATATTCACCTCTTTCTTCTTGCAATTCTTCAATCCGGGATTGGTAAAGCTCCATAGAGTCGGTGGCTATGGTGAACACGATATCATTCTCATTCATCTCATAATACTTAGCCATTTTGATAGAGCCGATGAGGTTGGCGATAGAGGATATTCCAAGCAAGTGTAATTTATCGATGATTTCCTCTGAGACGCCTTTTGATTTAAGATAGTTTTTCCCTGAAGGTTCGTTTAATAGCCGCAAAAGCCGAATACAAAACTCATCATTTATACCGGCGACCATATCCATGTTTTTCAGATTGTGTATCCATGGAACATGTTTATCCCCGATGCCTTCAATCCTATGGGCTCCATAACCACTATATAGGAGAGTGGGGCACTGCCAGGCTTCACCGGCACAGACCTTTATTCTCGGGAATTTTTCTCGTAGATAATCCGCACATCCTAAAGTCCCTGCAGAGCCCTGAGTCAAAAATAGGGCAGTAAGCCTTTGTTTATCTTTTCTTTCTTTATTGTAGGCTTCTTCAATCGCCTGTCCTGTGCAGACATAATGCCAGATGGCGTTTCCGATCTCATCGAATTGATTTAAAATCACGACCTCATCAGGTCGGGCTCTTTTTAATTCGAAACTTTTATCATAAACTTCTTTGACGTTACTTTCCGAGCCAGGGGTTGCATGGATTTCTGCCCCAATTTTTTCCAGCCATTCAAATCTTTCACGGGACATCCCTTCAGGTAACACTGCAATGCTTGGACAAGCAAGAAGATAAGAATCATATGCGCCGCCTCGACAGTAATTTCCTGTAGAAGGCCACAAGGCTTTCTGATTCGTCGGATCAAAAGCACCTCTTACCAGTTTTTCCACAAGAGGTCCAAATGTGGCTCCGACTTTATGAGACCCTGTAGGGAAATATTTTCCAATCAGCACTATGATTCTGGCTTTAATGCCTGTTAATTCCTTCGGAATTTCCATGTAATTAACGTCGCCAAATCCGCCTCCGGATTTTACCGGTTCATTCTTCCATGTGATCCTGAAAAGGTTTCGTGCATGGAGATCCCATAGTCCTATGTTTCGAAGTTCATCTTTTATGCCCTGGGGAATCTTTTCAGGGTGAGCCATTTCCTCATAAGTGGGGATAATGATATCTTCTTCCCTGCATCTCTTAATAGTATTTTCCAATACTTTTTTTGGTTCTCTCATTTTAGAAGTCCTGTTTTTTTACAATAATAAAATTCAATATGTATGTTGTTTTGCTATAGAGAAAAAATGAAGAGCTTAGAATTTTAGAAACCCTCAATCTGTTTCGGGAAGTAATCTTCACAGGTCCCTTCCCGGTAAACATCTGCCGTACAACAGTGAAGCCCGCCCCCAAATGGAGATACTTTATAGAACGGAACTGGAACAACTTCAAAGCCATGTTTATCGAACAACTCCATGGTAGGGGTTTCACTGGCTTCAACACAGATGGTCTTCGGATCAAGTACAAGAGTATTCATGCC
>LAZR01002650.1_pt1 | contig 10303 bp, 11 predicted proteins | sample 329461 | NCBI WGS metagenome assembly LAZR01 (sample SAMN03002196, study PRJNA259156) | marine sediment metagenome | biome: sea floor; feature: Hydrothermal impacted sediments; material: marine sediment; isolation source: Loki non-amplified sample from Loki's castle hydrothermal vent sediment ...
GCGTTGATGGGCCGTGCGAGTTCGTTGACAATATCAATCAGTGTCCGTCGGCCGGTAGATTGCCCACTTGTGGGGACGACAATTCCGCCAATGGTCGGCATTACTCAGCCCCCCTCCGGCGAGTTTTTGGGAAAATATTTCGGGCCTTCAAGTCCCTGGAAATCTTCCGCATCTGCACCTGCGTCAGGTGCCGCGAGGCTCGGCGAAACTCCTGCCGCCATCCTGGACGCACCAGAGACAGCCCACGGTACTGCGTGGCCGGCGTGACGAACCCCCTCGGGAGGTTCATCAGAGTAATGTCCACCGCCTGCCGGTAGACCTTCGGAGCGGTCTTGTTGTCCTTCCAGGGGATGTCCCGGTACCCACGGCAGATGTTGATGTAGCCGCCCGTGGCGCGGTTGTCCCGGATGTAGCACCCCGGAACGTGGCGCTGGAAAGCCCCGATGATCCTGCCGTGTTCGATGGAACTGTTGTACATCCATCCTCCCAGAGGTGCTGGGGCTGCCCGAGGATTTCTCCAAGGACAACCCCAGCGGCAATCAGCCTACGAAGCTACTGCCATTCCGCGTTGGAAGCGTCAGCAGTGGACTTCGCTCTCGTAGTGGCGACCTTGATGATGTCACCCGCAAGCGGGTTCAGAACACCGCCGTTGGCAACGTAGATCTTCCAGGTCATGATGCCCACATTCCCGTAGGGGTCGTTCTTATCAGGCTGGGTGGGCGGGATGTAGTTGACTCTCGGCACCCCGATACCCTTGCCGTGATGAATCGCCCCGCAGTAGCCGTCACCGACTACCGGGTTGCGGACGATCTGGTCGTTGGTGTCGACCACCCCAGGGAAGTTCACCGAGACATTCGTTGACTCGTTGATCCGACAACCGAAGACCTCGCCGACCATCGCCTTCTCGAACTTATCCTGCCCGGTGTTGGTCCCCTTGAGGGCGATGTCCTGGAAGGTTGCATCGGTTCGCAGGTCGCCGGCACACTCAGGAGCGATGAGACAGTCAAATGCGCTCCGAGCGGAACCCATGCGCGAACGAGCATTTCTCGACCGCAGACCGGTGACCGAGGTGTTGAAACTCTCGGCGGCAATGCGATGAGAAGGATTGTCGGCGTCGAGGGTCGCTTCGGTGAGCGTCTGACTCCCGTCACCCCAGGTGACTGTGGTCGACACCGAGGAGCCGTTGTAGTCGACACTCGGAGGAGTCAGGGTGTTGGAGTTCCCCAAGTTGCACACCATGATGTTGATGGCGTACTGATCCAGGGTGTCTCTCGCATTGTACAGGAACCGCTCGGTCAGCGTCGGGATCGGGTTCGGTTCGGCCGTCATGATCGACTGCTCGGACAACTGCATGTCGTTGCCCAGGAGAGCCAGAGAGTAGACGATCGAATCGACAGTGAACACCCGGCCCTTGAGATCTCCGAACGATGCGTAACCAAGGAACTGCGAGACCCCGGCGGTCTGCTTCGGGAAGCTGTTGATGCGATGGAACTCGATGACCGTACCGGCGTTTGGAGGAATGACCTGACGGTCGCACAGGTCGGTTGCCAGGAGTTCGTTCTCAAGGATGTCCAGCAACTGCTGTTTCCAGTAGTTGCGGAGAATCCTTTCCGGACCTCCAGTGATTGTTGATGGGATTACTGCTATGTCAGCCATTGTCTGTCCTCATGAATCTCCACCCCTAGTGGTGTTGAGTGACCGACAGTTTCACAAGAGCCGATACGTCTTCCTTCGTCATCTTGCGATAATCGATCGCCGTGCTAGGACTGGTTGGTTGTTTTTTGGGCGCTCCACCCGGGCCCGCCGCCGCACGAGCCTTGTTCTTCTGGTTCCTCTGAACCACCCGAACGGCATCCTGGGCGTCGGTTCTCAGAGCCTCCTTGCCTTTCTCGCCGATACCCTCTTTCCAGCGACTGTGAGCGAGTCTCAGGAACCCATCGAGGCTTTCATTCGCCACGGCTACTTCCGTAGGGCTCATGGCCTTCCCGGCCTGGGTAGAGATCCATTCCCCGAATTCCTTCGCTTCCTCTAGTTCCATACCCTGCTCGTTGAGGAAATCGTTGAACACGAGTCTCTGCTCTTCGGTTGCCACTCCAGAGGGTTGCGGGGCCGGCGGGACGTAACTGGAAGAGTCCGGATGCATCGTGCCTCTCGATTCCTGCACGACACGCTGGGCTTCATCCTTGTCAACGCCTTCGTCGGTCAGCGCGGATTCGATGACCTTGGTGGCTCGATCCAATGCGGTGGACTTGCGTAGGTGCCGGTCCCGGAGAATACGGATACTCTCCTGGTGACGGGACTGAACAGCCTCCAGCCGCCGTTTCGAGCGGCCCTGCTCATCTTCCAGTCTCGTCTTCAGGGACGCGACATCGTCCTCTCCTGCGGCAGGCTTGGCTTCTTCGACCGGCTTCTCGGTAGTTACCGCAGGGGCCTCCTCCACGGGCTCAGCAGGTTTGGGGTCCTCTGCCGGGGGGTCCGTGACCAAGGGGAGAGGTTGAGTAATTACCTCTTCCTGGGGGTTCTCATCCCCGTCGAATGAGAGTTGGTGTAGGGCTTTCCCAGCGTCCTCTGCGGTAATTTTCCCTGTTTCGGTCTTCTCTGCCATGTCTGCCTCCTTGGTGTCCCGGTTATTCCGGTGGCTCACCATCATCTGGTGCCGGTTGTTTGATGGGCGATTTGTAGATGAACTCCAGTCTCGTCAGGAACGATTGGATCTCTCGGTCTCTCGCCAGCATCGACTTGCACTGAATGGGGTCGCTGGGCTCCGGCACATTCGCCCGCCCCTGTATTCGTAACTCGATCAACGCTTTCAGTCCTTCGAAAAGGTTCTCATTCCCCCGGAGGTAAATGGCCACTCGTTGCTCAACCGGCGACAACGAGTTCCGAAATCGCGGGACAAGGTCACGCACGATATCCACAACGCGCCGGGGGAGATTCATCGCTCCGGGAGGTACGGTGGTCAACCCTTCAACTCCTTGAATACCTGAACGATCTCCCGCACTTCCGGTGTGGGCAGATTCGACTTGGACATCATTCGGCTGAACGAAGCCACGTCGATCTTGCACATCAGGGACTCGAACTCCATCCCGGATTTGCTGACCTTGAGGGCCACTTTCGGGGATTCCTTCTTGGTAAAAGAACTGACTTTTGCCATTTCTGTCTCCTTATGACGATTCACCTGCGGTCTGTGCTGAGACTGCGCCACCAGTCTTACCGCCGTTACCGGGGTTTTTCCTGGTAGCCTTTTGCGGGGAGCCACCATTTGCCCCGCCACCCCCTCGGCCTGGCTGTACTGTGTTTGCTAACCCCATTGCCTGAAGACGAGCAACGATTTCTTCAGGATCCTTTATCATGATCCGTTCCAACCCTTTGACATCCAGTGCCTCATCACCCCATCTACGAATAAATTCATGCCAATCTACTGAAGCTGCCACGATTGGGATAGATGCCATCACGCTTGCGAAGTCCCGGAACTGGTTGGCCTTCCCCGCCTTGCTGAGAAGGCTCCGGGCGCCGATGAAGTTGATGTCCGTCACGGAGTCGATATCGAAATACGACACCTGCTCCGGTTCAGTCTCGCCAACACGCCGGAAGACCTTCCCTTCGTCATCAAGGTTGATGTAGTACAGGTCGTTGATGAGGCGACCCTGGACTGGCAGTTCGTCCCGCTCGATCAGGATGGCCATCTGGTCGGTGTTCTGGAGAGCCGCAGCGGCGACCACCTGAGTCTCCGTGGCGGTCTGCTCCCCGCCCTGCCGCTGAATTCCTGACACTGGGTCACGGGCATTCATGGCGTTCCGCATGGTCTGCGAGATGAGGTTCAACGCACCCACGGCAATCTGCAGCCCGGAGTAGTCCTTCGGCAACGGTTGCAACTGTTCGATGTCACCCTGGACGGTGAAGACCTCCCGTGGCCGACGAGTCTCCAGGTCCCGGGCGAAGTTCGGCCCCAGGTCGCCGCTGACAAGGTAGTTCTGGTAGACCGATTCGATCAGTGCCTGGGTGGTGAGGATCAACTGCGTGTCGCTCACATCTTGCAGGTACCGCACGATGGTCAGCGGGGAGATGCCGTAGATGCCCCGCCCGGTCGGCAAGATGGTGATGGTGCCGCCCTGAATCTGACCGTTCCTCTGTGGCGACTGTATGGCCTGCACGAGTATCCCGTTGATCACCCGTAGGACGACGGAGCCTCGGTGGTCGACATCCTCGCCGATCTCATCGGCAACTTCCTTGGGGATCATCCCTTCGAACATCCACCCACCGTAGTAGCCGAACTTGTGGACATCCTTGAGGTCTTCCTCGGTCAGATTCTCGGTGATGAGTTTCGGATGCGAGGAGCGTTCCGGGCCTGCCTGACTCCCGGAAGGTTTAGTATCCAGAACCCGCGCAATGCCTTCGGAGTCCCAGTTCTCATCGGGCTTCAGCACCTCCAGCTCCTCGTCACGGATTTTGAAACGCTTGACCTTGTACTTCAACTGATCGAACCGATTCCCAGAGGAGTCGAACCATGTGTCGAACAGGTCGTCAGTCTCGAGTGACGGGTCGTCATGAATAGTGTCTTCGACGTGCTGCAGGACCGTCATGATCGCCCCCGGCTTCCCATCGGGGCGGTCGGGGCCCCGCAGGAACTCCTCCTGACCGGACGGATCTGGGACGGGGAGTCTCCGTGGCACCAAGCGGACTTCGTTACGCCACCTCGCCGAGTACGACCCCAGGCCGAAGATCAGCGAGTCACCGAGAGTCTCGTAGTTCGTGCGAAAGTTTCCCGGGCGCTCCAGGCCGAACATCACCAACCTGCTGACACGCTTCGCAGCTTCCACATCCTCATCGCCCACCGGGTCTGCCTGGACGTAATCACGGGTACCGTACAGGCCGGAAAGCAGCAGGGCCCGGAGGGTGTTCACACCCTGATGGGACTCCGGGGTCTTCAGGAAATTGATCGGCGAGAGCTGGAAGTTGCTGGCACCGCCAGAAGCCATCGGGTATTGCTTGTTGGGATAGTTGTTGCCTCCGGACTCCACCCGGTAGTTCGACCAGTTCTCGTACCACTGCGGCTCGAGTTGCTTGCGGGGCTTGTCGGCCTGCTCGACGCAGTCGTCGATCCAGTCCATTGCCGCCTGGTCTCTGTTTCTGAACCCGAAGTCAGCCAATACTCAACCTCTCCTCATCGGTCGTCTTCCGACCTTCTATTTCCATCTTGTGCCGCGCCTGGTAGTAGTTATCGACCTGCATCAGGGGTATTTCCTTCACATGGTCGAACCGCACCTCGGGGTGTACCGCGATGACGAATCCCGCCTTGTTGGCGTCGACACCGAAGTTGATGTCCTCCCCGCCCATGACCTTCCGGTCTTCCTGGTAGGTGAAGTGGAACGGGATGGGGCCGAGGCCGTGGGGCGGTGGAGCGAACACCCGCCGGCGGATGGCGAGACAGCCCGTGCCGACTACCGGAACGCGGTACGGGGCCTTCACGGAGTCATCCGGGAACGGCAGGTTGTAGCACTGCCCCTTATCATCCACCCCGTAGTGGTTCACACGCAGCATCGACTCGGGCTTCATGTTGCCGACCCACACCGGAGTCACCGCGCTTACCACGTCGGCATCATTCACCGTGCAGAGTTTCCAGAAGTTCTGCGGGACCGCCTGGTCGTCGTCGACCATCATCAGCCAGTCCGCGTCGGTGTCGTTCAGGAATGTCCGAACGATGCAGTTCCGGGCGTAATCCGCCGGCCGCTTCCCAGCCTCGATGTGGATACCGAAACGGAACGGGCATTCCTTCAGCATCGACGAGGCCATCGACTGAGCCATCATCACCGCAATGGTGAAGTGGATCTTCCCGGTAACAGTCGGCACAGCGATGAAGATCGACGGCTTGCGATTCGGCTGCAACGCCTCACGCTTTGCCCTCTTCTCCGCAATGTTGACGATCGGTGCCGGGGCGGTGGCGGAAAACGACCGCGACTTCTGCTTACGCTTTCGTCCGGACACCCGCTCTCCTTCGTTTCTGCAAGCGGCTCAGACGCCGACCTATGGCCCCTCTTGCGGAAATGACCCCAGCAACGGGTCGGCGGCCTTGGGCTCTCTGAGCCGCTGCTCTGGGAAAGACCCCACGCTTTCTCCTCCCCGCAAGACTTGACACCGGAGTCTTCCTGACATCCCCGGGTTGGTTCCTCAGCGGAGCCCCGCGAGGATCAAACTGCGGTCCACTGGAACCGCCCTTGAATGTCTCACCCGAACGAGTGTCAACTGACGGGCCTTGGACAGGAGCGCCACCTGAACGGGCGCGACTCACTATTCCTCTTATAGCCCCCCCGACAGTCCTTTGCTTCGTAGCCCCTGTGAGGCTTCTGAATAAACCGCTCCTCTTCTGTTGTTCCGCAATCGTGTGAATTGGCATTGGGTCCTCCTCAGTTTGCGGCAATGCAGGCACCGACCTCAATGGTCGCAGAAATTCCGATAGCGTTGGCAGCGCCAACCGCCGAAAATTCCACCATAGACGGCGGAATGACTAGCCCAGGTACCGTGGCCGTAATACCGACGATTGTTTCAAGCGGATTTATAGCGCCGGTAAAGCTGTAGCTTGCACGATACAAAACCAGTCTTCCTACACCGCTTAAGGCGGTAAGCCCTGCAATGGCATAAGTCGCCCCGCCGATATGTCCATAAACGGCAATACCGAAAGTTCCGGATACGCCTCCCGTGATTCTCAAGGCATATACCGCTCCGGTAATCGCCTTGAAGTTCGGCATGAGTGACGTGGGGATGCTAACCGAGGTGGTGCCAGTGAATTCCACGCGCTGTGTCGCGATGATCGAATTGAACTGTTTCGACATGACTTCTCCTATCTCTTGGCCATCGAGCCACGCCCGGATTTTGCCATCACCACGACACGGAAATCCGACACACCGCCAGCGCCCACCTCGGTCCAGATGATTGCCGACGGATTCGGCGTCTGCCCGTAGAAGTTGTTGACGAGGGCAATCTTCGCATCTGGCACACCCAGAGCGCCCGCCACTCCGGTGGAAGCGATTGAAACGGTTGTACCTCCGACGGTGGCGATGATATCCACATCGTGTTCCCCGGCCTCGGTGTTCCCGCTGACTGCCCAGTACATGGCGTTGTCCCACAACCGCATCTTGTTCAGCCCCAGGTCCGTGCCGCTCGTTCCGAGGGTGAAGGTCGTGTCAGCACTGACTCCCTCGTCACCCGAAAAGTCGATGGTGTCCGAGGTTCCCTTGATCATGTTCCCCATGATCACCCGCTCGGCGGTGGCGATGGCAGGAGAGCCGAGAACGCCCCGGTACTGCTTGGCGATAACATGGCAGTTCGCGGTAAGCCCGTCATCCGATCCACCCGCAGTGATGTCAATATTCAAATGTGTAGGCAAGGGGGATGCGGCGCTCTGGTGCAAACTGTCCATGACGATTGTCGAATTGCTGTTGGGGCCAATTCCGGTAGCCCTTGCGATTGGCATCCCGGTATAACCAACGATCGCATCAGTCTCGATGGTGACGGTAAACGAACCTCCCGTCGCTGCTCCACCGACCGAAACCCCCTGCAGAACAAACATGCATCTATCCCAGAACAGCGACCCTCTTAGCGGATTCGCTTTCCCAGTGAATGTTCCACCGGACGAATCTCCAGCCGTCATCCGTATATCGGATTCTTGGCCCGTCACTCCCCAAATTCTCGTGTTGACTACTTTTTCCCAGGACATCTTCTACCTCCTCTGCAGTCCTTCCCGGCGTCTGCTGGCCGAACTAGTGAACGGAGATTGCCGGCAATCCCGTGTATCGAGACACAAAATGGACTTCTTCACGCTCCACCTTCGGAGCTTCGACCGGTATGGCAACCGGCACCCACCGAGCGATGATCTCTTCCGCATTGGCCTGCGCCATCATGTCGAGACCGTCACGCTTGACCGACGCGGGGTATTCGTTGACGGTCGTTTTGAGTTTCCCCAGTGGCTCACGAGGGATGGTCGTCAGGTAGTACCAGTGGCCCATCTTCGCATGGCCAGCAACGGTGGAGATACGATCGTTTTTCGCACGTTTGTTCCACTTCTTCGCATCAATGAATCGCGGCATCATCGAGATGCGCGAGTCCCTCGGGGTGGATTTCCAGATACGTTTCATCAACCCGACCATCGGTTTGTCGGCCTGCTGCTCGACTGAATAGAAGTGCGTGTGCCAGACCCGCATCATCCGCAGGATCTCATCCGCACCGTCGTCGGACTCCATGTCATTTGACAGGCACAGGTCGAGCAGGACGTTGTCAATCTGCCCAGCGATGGAGTAGGAGTCGATGCAACCGATCGCCGCATCGGACCCCTCCTGATGGTTGTCATCGCCCTTCCACGCCGGGTCGCAGTAGACTGCGCGGAACTTCGGCAGGTTGCCGAACCGCTTGGCGAACTCCGAGGGCTCCAGCGGCTGGAACATCTCCCACTGGAGGGCCTGCTCACCGGTCAGGGTGGGGTCGAGTTGGTACTGCAGGTACCAGAAGCGGTCGGTACCCCGGCGCCGGATCTCGTTGGCGCGCTCTTTCGCTAATGCCTCAACCGACAGCCGAGGGATCGTAGGGAAATTCGGCTGGTTGTCTTCCGTCAGTGCCGGGGTCTTGATGACGAAGTAGCGTGGTGTGCCATCTTCGTGCTTCTCCTCGACCATCGGCTTGTAGAGTGACTGGATGTGGTACGGAGTGCCGCCAACCCATTCCCGGGTCCACGGCGGTGCGTTGAGTTGCCGTAACTGATCGTAGCGGTCCTTCAACTCCTCACGGATAATGCTGGATTTCCTCGAGTCCTCGGCTTCCCAGTCATCGAGGAACTTGTAGTTGTAGCCCGACCCGGCCTTACGGGTCAGAGCCGCCTCGGCGGTGATGTTCTTCTGGTCGGCCATGAAGTCTAGATCCCGGCAGGGCCAATCCCACTCTTCCTTCGCCCCCCACTCGCTCTTGGGAATGACGAAGTTCGCCGGCCGACCGGTGACTGTCACGCACCCATCGCCGAAATGCCTCTGGATGTAGCGGTTGTGCCGGTTCATGTTCTTGACCGACTCCATCGCCGCCTTGGCCTTCCGCTCGAGGTTGTGGGAGTAGAGGATGAGGATGTCCAGGTTCTCGACGATCTTGTGCCGTTTTGGCACCCAGTCGCAGATCATCTTCATGAAGAAGGATTTCAGGGCCCGGCGGGGGTACTGGTGGTGAATACCATCGTAGTCGTCGAGCTTCCCTGTGGCCATATCCAGGATGGCTTTGGCGACTTGATCACGATGAACCGGGGGGTGGAGCAACGCCCGATACACAGGGCGCTTGTACCAGGTCTGCAGGCAGTAATGCCAGAAGGGGTTGTGGTCGACCGCAATTACCTCCACCGGCTTGCCAGCGATGTGCAGGAAGGTCCGTTCTGAGTTTTCCGACTGGGAATACTTCTCCATCAACTCCGGGCCGGTCAGAATCGACAGGTCACGTTCAACCGTGATTGCCGCCGCATGGAGTTTTTCCGGGTCGAGTTTCTTCAATTCTCGGTGTCGTCCTTCGCTCCTGGAGCGAGGTTGAGAGCGTCCTGGGTGGCTTTGAGGGCCTCGCCGACCTCTTCCATGATTGCCCCCTTGGCCTTGCTACGTTCATCCGACGGGAGGCCCAGGCCCTTCACGGTCTGGGTGACCATCCGAAAACACTCCCGGAATGCCCGGGCGTTGATGGTCTCCCCCTGCCATTCCTCGCCAGCGAGGTGGGCCTTCATCTGCCCTTCGATGCCCTTCTTGGCCAGGGAGAACAGGTCGGTGAGCGAAGCACAGGCTTTCGCAGCGGCGGTCTGCACGTCTGCGACGGAGTCCCAGCATTGCTTCCGCATCTTTCCGGTGTCCCGTTGCAGGTTGTCTCTGAATGCCCTGATCGTTAGTTCGTGTTTTGCCGCACGGTTCAGGGCGGCATTCCTGGTGCAGTCCCGCTTTCCCCACTCCTTTATCGCCCGGCGGATGTAAATGCACCCCACATCCTTCTTCATCGGCGGGATGGTGATGGTCGACAGTTTCAGGATCTCCTCTCGCCTCGCCGGTAGGGGGTAGATCGTCCCCCACGGGGGCGAACGGAAGCCTTCCGGCAGGAGCAGCCAGAACTTCCCGGCCTTCGCAGCCTCGAGATTCAGCCGGAGGGTCTTGATCGTACGGTCCTTGCCTAAAGCGAGTACCTCTTGCCGATGTTTTTCATATTTGGGATTGAACTTAGGTTCAGACATATTTCAGGGAAATACCTTGAAATGAATAAATAAAGCAATAGTTATTTCCAAGTTGACATATGCAAT
>LAZR01002651.1_pt1 | contig 10302 bp, 7 predicted proteins | sample 329461 | NCBI WGS metagenome assembly LAZR01 (sample SAMN03002196, study PRJNA259156) | marine sediment metagenome | biome: sea floor; feature: Hydrothermal impacted sediments; material: marine sediment; isolation source: Loki non-amplified sample from Loki's castle hydrothermal vent sediment ...
TAAAAAGGAACTTTCATTATATGGGGAAGAGCTTATCACTAGAGGATTAATTGAAATATTTTGTATTTTTAAAGTATAAGTTTCATTTACACTGAAATCTGATGGCATATATCCTCTTGTTACATTTAGCCTAAATGAACTCGCGTCTAATTGCCCAGAAGGGTAGGTAACACCAGTAGTATTAATTTGTTTTATCGCATTTTTCCAAGTTCCACCATCATCCTGAGTAGTTTTTAATTGATGATCGATACTTACATTAATATCTCCATAGGTATTCCAAGGGAGTGTTACTAAACTATATACTTCGTTAGAATTATTAGATTTTATTACAATAAAATAGTTAGAAACGTTTAGATTATGTGCATTGCTTATATCAAACGTAAAATATGAGAGTTCATCAGCAGTATAATTCCATAGTTTAGTATCTATCAGTGTAATATTGTCTGGAATTAAATTAACAACTTCTAAGTTATTGTGCGTTCTTACAACCGTGCTATTAGCTCGGTATAAAGTGATATTCAATCGCGTATTAGCTGCTTCGCTAACATTTAAAGTTCTTATCCATGTTTTAAACCCATTTACAGTAGTGTTCAACCCTTTCAAATCAAACTCTAATGCCACATAACTCGTGTCAGTTATTGGCAAATCAAAGGCATGAGTCGCCGTTAAATTAAAGCCATATAAAGTAGCGTTAAGTGAAGGAACTCCTCTTGTTCTGTTAAAAATGAATTGTTTTTATTAATAAATTTCTTTCCTACCTCTTGTATGCCTAAACTACTGTTTATTTCTACAGTACTAATGATTTCTTTCCATGTGAATGTTGAATTATCCTTTATTCTTACTGTGAGATTCGCATCGCTTGTAAGGTTGAAAATCATTGAGAGAATTAACCCTAAAATATGAGATCGATTAAATTTAACATCTCCATAAACTGGCATCGAATAATTTGTATCGGTAAAATTAGCTTTTACAGTAAAATTTATAAACCCATTTGTTGCATTCACTAAAATAAAAGTTGAATTTGATCCATCAGTAAAATTACTGAAAGCTCCATCCTGTATCGTTCCATTTGTGAATGTTATACTAGAAGAAGTCTCATTTGTGTCGAATTCATAAGAGATAAAACTAGTAGCATTTAAAGCACTATCATCTTCTATGATATAATCAGTTGTATAATTGTTTTGAAACGTAAAATTAAAAGCTCCAGAAGTAAGATACATGTCTTGGGAGGGATTTGTAGAAATATTAAAATACCCCTGGTTATCAATATTTTCAGATTGATTGTTTACATAAATTCTGACACTCTGATTATCTCCATCACCCGTGATAACGTCATTAAGATTAGAATTTAGAGGGGTTTTATCTATTTCTTTTCCCTCAAAAGTATCTATAAAACTATTATCTTGATAATTCTTAAAATTAGTAAATATTAGTATATTAGATGTAAAAATGATAAGCATGAAAAGTAAAGAAAAGATGAATCTTTTACTCTCTCGTTTACTTCGTATCAACAAAACAATCGTAGCCTCTAATTTTTGTTTATAAAATAATTTAAAAGTATTAAAATTTCCTAATTTTTTTAATTTATTCAGTCAGATCCATAGTATAACAAAATATTTTAAATTCTCAATTTTATTTCAAATTAAAAAAGCAAATCTGCATCGTAATATGATTTATTAAATCCACCTAGGTTTCTGTAGGGGCTTGATCTATCAAGCCCACCTATTTGAATATATCAATAAACTGAACGGTTTTGATCCTTCTCATTTATGGATTCTTTTGTAGGGAATTTGATTCATCAAACCCACCATGATGATTATTTATTGTAAGGGCCTGTTTTATCAAACCCACCTTGGTTGTTTTTTTCTGTAGGGGCTTGATTTATCAAGCCCACCTATTTGAATATATCAATAAACTGAACGGTTTTGATCCTTCTCATTTATGGATTCTTTTGTAGGGGATTTGATTCATCAAACCCACCTTTTTTTTATAAAAATTTATTCAATAAATCCACAAATAATAAAAATTAAAAGCAAATCGTTATTTTCCTCTGATCTTTTTTTCCTATATGCAAAATTACCCGAATAGCATCTAAATTGAATTTCATCTTCTCGGCCCATTCCACAACGATAATTCCTTGACCGAGATAGTCCTCCAAACCAAGATCCAGTATCTCTGCATTTTCCCCGAGCCGGTAAAGGTCTATATGAAAGATTGAATATTTCGCTTCGTAGATGTTAATGAGAGTATAAGTAGGGCTGCAGACTTGATGAACATCCTTCAATCCCAGGCCAGCAGCTATTCCCTTGGCAAAAATCGTTTTTCCAGCTCCCAGTTCCCCTATTAGAAATACAACTTCCTGGCCTTTAAAATCCCTGGCAAGCTTCTTGGCTAAAAGAAATGTTTCTCTTTCAGAGTTAGTTAAATACTCTTTTTCCTTTTTCTGACAGGTGCTTATCTTCATTTTCTCTTTAAGTAAAATGGAGGCAGCCCCCATTTTTATTTACAAATTACTCAGATTCTAAAAGTTTGAGCCCTGATGAAAGATAACGGATGATATCACCAGCTGTCAAGGCTTTCTCCCCAAGCTTTTCAGCTCCAATATCTCCGCTTAAGCCGTGAATATAAACAGCCGCCAGTATTGCCTCAAGAAGATTTTTCTCCTGGATGATCATAGAAGCAATCATTCCACTCAGAACATCACCCGAGCCTGCAGTGGCCATTCCAGGATTTCCAGTGGGATTAATAAAAACTCTCCCATCAGGAGTAGCAATGAGAGTTCTGTAGCCTTTAAGCACAAGATAAACCCCGTATTCTTCGGCAAATTGAGGTGCAAGTTCCAATTTTCTCTCTACTACCTCCCGCGTGGAAAGATTGAGGAGCCGGGCGAATTCACCTGGATGGGGAGTGAGCACTGCGGGCTGGCGCAAAGATTTTATTATTTCCGGCTTTGAAGCCAATATATTCAGCGCATCTGCATCCACGACTGCAGGCACGTTAATCTTCGGCATAAGGGAGAGAACAAGTTCTGAGGTGGATTTGTGAGTGGAAATCCCTGGTCCGATCATGAGAGCATCCTTCCCTTTAAGAAGACTCAGCACCTTTTTTAAGGCTTCATGAGAAATAGTCTTCTCTGGTGTTTCTGGTAAAGGCTCTGTCATCAATTCATCCATGGAGCGAGCCACAAGGGGAAGGCAACTCTCTGGAGTTCCTACGGTCACCAAGCCTGCTCCCATCTTTAAAGCTGCTTTTCCAGTCATAGCAGCTGCTCCTGTTTTCCCTAAGGAGCCGGAAAGAATGAAAAGATGACCGTAAGTTCCTTTATGCGTATCTTTGCTGCGCCTCTTAAAATAAGGCAGAACGGTTTTCTTCTCGACCAGTTCGAGCTTGAGGTTTTCGTCATCGAACAGGGAAGAAGGCACGCTTATATCAGCTACCACCAGCTCACCGACATATTCTTCTGCAGGCGGAAAGATATGGGCCACTTTAGGAGCAGCTAAGGTCACAGTCAAATCTGCTTTCACGCAGGGACCGATGATTTGAAATGTATCCGAGGATAGACCGGAAGGAATATCCACGGCTATTTTAAAAGCTTTTGATTTGTTAATACCCTCTATAACTGCAGCGTAGAGTCCCTGCGCGGGCTTAGCCAGACCGGTTCCAAAGATAGCGTCAACGAGCACAGACGGCTGAGAAATCCTTTCTTTCTGGAGTTTCCAATCTTTAAGTGAACAGACCTCGCTAATCTTTACCCCTATTTTCTCGGCCATTTTTAAATTTACGGCGGCATCTCCCCTCACTTCTTTCTTGGAGGCAAGAAGCAGGACATATGGGTTGGCTCCGTGGTTATAGAGATAACGCGCTACAACAAAACCATCGCCGCCGTTGTTTCCTTTACCGGCCACGATGACGATTTTTTCCTTACTCAACTCTGGAAACTTTTCTCTTAGCTTTTCGAAGATCTGCTTGCCAGCATTTTCCATTAGGGTGGTGCCCAATATTCCGATTTCCTCGATAGCTTTCCGGTCAATTTCTCTCATCTGGGTCGAAGTCAGGACTTTCATAGGCGCTCCTCTGATAGTGCTTTTTAAAGATCCATTCTTATTTACAACGAATTTTACCACATGGAGTTAGACTTTTAAAACTTGAATTTTTTACCTTTTTTTTAAAAACACTTGGGCTTGATGAATCAAGCCCCTACAAAAAAAACATCCCTAATTCCTTAAGCAAAAAAATCACATGTCACTGTATTTATTGATTTAAGCCTGTTTTTATGTTAATAAAGAAACATAAATATAAGAGGAGGTTTCATATGAGTTTTAAAATCGGAATAAATGGATTCGGACGTATTGGAAGAAGTTTTTTCCGCGCCTCTTACCAGGATCCCGACATTGATATCGTGGCTGTAAACGATATCACTGATGCTAAAACTCTGGCTCATCTGCTCAAGTACGATTCTGTATTCGGGATTCTAGAGGCAAATATTAAATCCTCGGAAGACGCAATAATAGTCAATGATAAAAAAACAAAAGTCCTTTGCGAGAAGGACGTAGGAAACCTTCCGTGGAAGGAGCTGGGGGCTTCAATCGTCATTGAATCTACGGGCATATTCAGGAAAAAGCAGGATGCAATCAAGCATATCGAAATAGGAGGGGCTGAAAAAGTTATAATTTCTGCACCTGCCTCAGATCCAGACGTAGCGATTGTCCTCGGAGTCAACGAAGAAATCTATGATCCAGAAAAACACCACGTCATCTCCATGGCCTCTTGCACTACCAATTGCCTGGCCCCTGTAGTAAAAGTTCTCCATCAGGAGTTTGGCATTGAAAAAGCCTTTATGACCACAATTCACGCCTATACAAGCGACCAGAAATTACTTGATGCACCCCATAAAGATCTTCGTCGCGCCCGAGCAGCAGCTGTCTCTCAAATTCCCACGACAACCGGAGCTGCTAAGGCTGTAGGACTTGTTATTCCTGAGCTCGAAGGGAAAATCGACGGCATAGCCATAAGGATTCCCACCTGCAATGTATCTGTCGTGGATTTGGTAGCGCTCTTAAAGAAAAATGTCAGCGCTGATGAAGTTAACGAATCCTTCAAGAAAGCTTCCGAAGGCAAGTTGAATGGAATTCTTGATTACACTGAGGAGCCTCTTGTCTCTGTTGATTTTATGGCCAATCCTCACTCTTGCATCGTGGACGGGCTTTTCACAAGGATTACAGATGAAAACCTGGTGAAAATTCTTGCCTGGTATGACAACGAATGGGGTTTTTCCTGCCGCATGATAGACTTGATCAAGTACATCTCCCGTTAAGAGGGCATGCTTACTCCCAAAGATTTAGATCTCAAGGAAAAAATAGTTTTCCTCCGGGTTGACTTCAACGTTCCTCTGGATGAAGAATGCAAAATAAGAGATGATTCGCGGATAAAGGCTGCTCTTCCCACAATAAATTATCTTATCGAGCAAAAGGCAAAAGTAGTAGTCGCCTCCCATTTGGGACGTCCCAAAGGAGAATATATTCCTGAATTTAGCCTTAAGCCTGTAGCAGAAAGGCTTTCCGAACTCATTCCTCAGAATGTCATTCTTGCCCCTGACGTTATCGGGGAGGAAGTCCTAAAACTAAAGAAAGAACTAAAGGAAGACCAGACTCTTCTTCTTGAAAACCTCCGGTTTCATAAAGGAGAGACAGCTAATGATTCTTCTTTTGCCCAGCTTTTAGCTCAAGAAGTCGACTATTATGTTAACGATGCTTTTGGTGCTTCCCACCGATCCCATGCCTCAGTTGTCGGCATTGCCCAGTATGTTGAAAAATCAGCAGCTGGCTTTCTCCTCAAAAAAGAAGTTGATTATTTGAGTAAAGCCGTTCATTCTCCCCCAAAACCATACGTAGCCATTCTCGGAGGCGCAAAAGTCTCTGATAAGATTCCGGTTATAGAGAAGCTTTTAAATAAAGCTGACAGTATTCTTATCGGCGGCGCTCTGGCTTACACATTTTTCAAAGCCCAGGGATATGAAGTCGGTCGCTCCCTTATCGAGGAAGATAAAATAGAGCTCGCTCATCTCCTTTTAGATCAAGCCCAAGAGGAAAAAGTTAATATTTATCTTCCTTCTGATCATCTTGTCGCCGCTGAAAAGGACTCCGCAGCAGAGGTTAAAACATTGGACTCTCCGCCTCTTCCTTCAGATTTGATGGGTCTTGATATCGGGCCAAAAACTATCGAGAAATATTCAGAAATCATAGCCAAAGCAAAAACAATCTTCTGGAACGGTCCTATGGGAGTGTTCGAAATCGATAAATTCTCCCAGGGAACAATGAGAATAGCTGAGGCTGTAGCCAACTCTGAAGCCCTCTCGATCGTAGGAGGGGGAGATTCAGTAGCAGCTATCTACAAAGCAGGGGTGAGTGAGAAAATATCCCATATTTCAACCGGAGGGGGTGCTTCATTGGAATTTATGGCAACCGGAACTCTCCCCGGTATCGAAGCGTTATCGGAGAAATAAAATGACAATAAGTAACGAAAAACCTTTCCTCGCGGGAAACTGGAAAATGTATAAGACCATTCCTGAAGCTGTGGAAATGGTTAAAGCTCTCAAAGAGGAAAGTCCTCAACTGATGGATGCAGAGCTTGTTGTAATTCCTCCCTATACCATGCTGAATGAAGTGAAAAAAGTAATTGAAGGAAGTAATATCCAGCTTGGCGCCCAAAACATTTTCTGGGAAGAAAAAGGAGCTTTCACAGGCGAAGTCTCCCCGCCGATGCTCAAAGATGCAGGCTGTCAATATGTCACTGTCGGTCACTCAGAAAGGCGGCAATATTTTGGTGAAACAAATGAGACTGTTAATAAAAAAATTAAAGCAGCTTTAGCTCATGAACTTACGCCAATCATGTGCATCGGGGAATCACTGGAAGAAAGAGAAAAGGGAAACACCATGGGTAGAGTCGAAACCCAGATAAATTCAGGGCTGGAAGGGCTGGGGAAAGATGAGATAAGGCGGATCGTTATCGCTTATGAGCCTATCTGGGCCATCGGAACGGGTGTAACGGCAACACCTTCTCAAGCGGAGGAAGTCCATCGCTTCATAAGAAAGAAGCTGACAGAAAAATATGGAAATGAGATTGCTTCCTATGCTATAATTCTCTACGGTGGCTCAGTGAAGCCAGCCAATACATATTCTATACTAAAGGAAAATAACATAAACGGAGCATTAGTCGGAGGAGCCTCGCTGGAAGCTGACTCATTCATTCAAATAACGAAAGAAGCAATAAAAGCTTACAAGGAGAAAAAGTGAGCGGTATAATCACAGTAATTCACATTATCGTCTGTTTCATCCTCATCATTGCTGTTCTTCTTCAATCAGGCAAAGCTGCTGATCTGGCTGGGGCGTTCGGAGGGGGAGGCAGCCAGACTGTTTTCGGGCCCCGTGGTGCGGCCAATATTTTATCCAGGGCAACCACAGTTAGTGCCATACTTTTCATGATAACTTCGCTGGGGCTCTGGATGCTGTCTGTAAAAGGAGTAACATCGGCTGTAAAAGGCGAAGGAGCACCGACAGAGGAAGCAGCTGCGGTAACAGAGACAAAAAAAGAAACCGAAGAAAAGAAACCTCCAGTAACAGAGGAAAAAGAACAAAAAAGCACAGAAACAGAGAAGAGAAAATAAAGGTCAGAAAACTTTCTCCCTTAAATATAGACAATACTGCCTAGATGAGCCTCCCAGGTTTAAATGCCGAAGTGGTGGAATTGGTAGACACGCTAGCTTGAGGGGCTAGTTCCTGATATTCGGGAGTAGGGGTTCGAGTCCCCTCTTCGGCATTACCTCTTCTTTATTATCAGTAATTTAGCTGAGTTTTAACAGGTTTTGCTTCAACCCAGTCAGCCTCCTGCGGGCATACCCTAATCCAGGAACACCCAGGTCAGCGTCTTTCCAGAGATCGGGGAATTCTTCGTAATTCTCATTGGATTTCCCTCCAACATTTTTTTAGGGTTTGTTGATTATTTCCCCTGCGGCAGGTTCATCCGCCGCAGAAGATCCTGGAAGCGCGGGTTGTCACGCAGGCCGTCAAAAATCGGATCCACACTGATATAAGGCATGTTGCCGTCGTGCTCCTCGTATGCTTTCTCCAGCCATTCGAGGGCTTCGTCGTTCTTCCCGGCACGGGTATACAGTGTCCCGATTTGCCAGGACGTAACATAGGTTGTGCGTGAGCGTGCTATCAGCATCTCCGCCACACGGCTCAACGCCCCGGAGTAGCCCGCCTCCGCGTAACCGCGCGCCAAAGCTTTTTCAGCTTCATGATCGCCCTTCGCGGCATATGATGTCTTCCATATTTCCAGCGCCTCCTCATACATGCCTTTCTGGTGGTAGGCGGACCTGAGGGTTGACAGCGCCGTCCAGTCGTTTGGTGCGGTTCTGAGCGTCTCGCGGAGCATGGCGATGGCGTCGTCATACCGGCGCACGAAATTCAAGTCCATAGCATACATAGCACGGAACAAGGCGTTGAACGGGTCCAATTCCAAAGCTCGCTCGATCTGTGCCATAGCTTCCTCCGGACGTCTCATTATGAGCAAGAAATGCGAGTAATAGGCACGTGGATCCGGATAGTTGGGGTTGAGTTGGAAAGCCCGAAGATACGCTGTCTCCGCACCCTCCCAGTCCCAATCCACCCAAGCTCTGATACCCGCCAATATGTGATGAACTTCCGGGAGCGTGTCGTCCAACTCCAGGGCTTTCAGAAGAGCTGCCTTTGCTCTTGGCGCTGCTTCACTGTAGGGCACTAATCCCTGTTGCTGGCGCCCACCCCAGACGTGGGCGATACCCACATAGGCCAGGGCGTAATCCGGATCTTTCTCCAGGGCTAACTCAAAATACTGAAGTGCGATCTCAAGGTCCTGTTGAGTAAGTTTGTACCGGTGAAACCGGCCCTTGATATAAGCCTCGTAAGCCTCGGGATTGACCTGGCGGGTACTGGCAAGGTTCGCCTCTTCCTGCGGAGTCAGCTTGACTTGAATCCTATCGGCAATGGCACGTGCCATTTCGCGGTACATTACCAGCACATCGGTCATGGCACGGTCGTACGTCTGGGTCCAAAGGTTCCGCTCCTCGGGGAGCGCCTCGATCAACTGCACCCGGATGCGCACGCTGTCGCCAACCCGTAGCACCGTTCCCTCCACCACAGCATCCACCTTTAACTCCTTCACAATCTCCGGCAAGGGCTTCTCTACACCCTTGTACTGCATTACCGATCTGCGGGAAATAACCCGCAAAGCTCCAATCTGAGCCAGCTGCCCGATCAGCTCATCTGTAGCAGAATCGGCGAAAAATTCTTGCTCTGGATCGCCCGTGAGGTTCTCAAGCGGCAGGACCGCAATCGCATCGATTGCTTCAGCACGTCCCGTGAAAAGACTTAGCACGATAACAGTCATTATGATCAGAAAACCTGCGATGCCTGCATAAAGAATTGCTCTCTTCCTTTTAAGCAATTTCGCTTTCCACAGTCGTACCCTAATCCCTTCTGGCTCTATACCCTCTGATATGGATCTCAGATCATCTAACAACTCCTCTATGTTCTGGTAGCGCTCATCCGGATCCTTCTCAAGAGTCTTGGCCACAACCTGCTCTATGGACATCGGAATCTCTGAGCGTAAATCCGTAATCGGCTTGGGCTGCTCATTCAAAATTGAATATATAATAGCCTGATCATGCTCCCCTTTGAAAGGCAATTGACCGCTGAACATTTCATAAAGAACCACACCTAATGACCAGATATCCGTACGATGGTCAACTCCTTCACCGCGTGCCTGTTGGGGAGACATGTAGGCAATCGTCCCCATTGTCATCCCTTCCTTTGTTACCAGGGTCGTTCCTGTTACCCTGGCAAGACCAAAATCCATTATCATCGCCTGGTCTTTCTCCGTCACCATGATGTTGGCACTCTTGATGTCCCTGTGCACTACTCCTTTCTTATGAGCTTCCTGCAAACCCTCGGCTGCTTGGATGGCAATCCTCAGGGCTTCATTTAGCTCAAAAGGACCAGATTCAATCTTCTTCTTTAGGCTCTGCCCTTCTATATAAGCCATAGAGATAAAGGTTTTTTCCTCAGTCTCATCAAATTCATAGACAGTACATATATGAGGATGATCCAGGGCAGCAGCAGCCTGTGCCTCGCGCATGAATCGATCTTTTACCTCCGCAATGTGTGTTAACTCTGCAGGAAGAAATTTCAAGGCAACAGTCCGCTTAAGCTTTGTATCCTGAGCTTTGTAGACAACTCCCATGCCTCCTCTACCAAGCTCTTCGAT
>LAZR01002652.1_pt1 | contig 10291 bp, 6 predicted proteins | sample 329461 | NCBI WGS metagenome assembly LAZR01 (sample SAMN03002196, study PRJNA259156) | marine sediment metagenome | biome: sea floor; feature: Hydrothermal impacted sediments; material: marine sediment; isolation source: Loki non-amplified sample from Loki's castle hydrothermal vent sediment ...
ATACAAACAGATAGGGGACTGGGACACGAACAATACGCGGCAACAAATAAAGAGAGGAATTTACAAGGCCATACTATCATAGATGTACCGGCAAACGGGCAAGTAAGTTTGGCTATAAAAAATACGGCATCCAGCGGTAAGATTTTAACGATAGACCATCTTAATATTACTGTTACTCAAGTTGGAGGTACTTAATGAAAAAAGCAATTATAATAAAGGATAATCATGGTTGCAAATAGAACATCAATAGCAAACGGCGCATTACTGGCAAACGGACAGGAGACGTTAGGTTCGTTGGAAGATAACACACCTACGGCTGTTAAAATAAGAGCAATATTTGATTTGGTACTTCTCGAACTACAGACCCAGGACTGGTACTTTAATCGAACACGAATAGAATTAACCCGACTTGAAGCTGCCCCTGATTTCGGGAACTGGCTGTACCAATACAATCTGCCAGGCGATTTGACAAATATCATCGCGTTAGTAGATGAAGTATCTGACATTCCCAAATACGCATTTGAGCGAGAGGGCGCAAAAATCCTCACTAACAGGGAAACGGTGTTTTTGAAATACAACCAGTTAATCGAGGATGTAGGTTTAATGCCGCCGTGGTTTGTCAACTTGATGGAGGCCAAACTTGCCTATAAACTTGCACCAAAACTCCAAAAGGACGAGAACAAGCTCAAGCGAATCAAAGAAGACCTGATCGACGCATGGGATGAGGCCAGAAGTGGAAATGGGCAAGATGCGTTCTTTGCTGACGAATTCGGAGATACGAACGGAAACACCGATGCCGCTATCGGAATGAGAGACAATGATTAAAAAATTCATAATCATACTATTGTTGTGTTCAGTATGTAGCGCCGATTCCCTGAGCTTTAGTTCTAACGCAGGCGAATGGACTCCTCTCTTAAAATATCGAACAGATCAGCAAAAGTATTATTCTGCCTGTCAGACCTTAGAAAATATGATCCCTCTACCGCAGGGAGCGACGATACGACGGCCCGGCACGAAATACATAGCAGAAACAAAGTCCAGCGGTACGGCAAGGCTAATAGCGTTTGAGTACGCTACCACCGATACTTATATAATTGAAATGACAAACCTTGCGATGCGGTTTTACCGTAACGGAGGGCAGATACAAGACAGTGGAAGTGCTTTTGAAGTCGTTACGGTATTTACTACCTCCCAATTAAGGGACATTCAGTTCGTCCAGATCAACGATGTGATGTATATGGTTCACCCGAACGTTCACCCGCAAAAACTCACAAGGGCAGGGCATACGTCATGGACTATCGCTGATGTGGATTTTCAAAAAGGCCCGTTTACTGACGAAAACACTACCACCACTACGATAAGTGCATCGGCTAAAACCGGGACAGTAACTCTTACGGCTTCGGTAAGCCTGTTTAATAGTAACCATATAGGCTCGTTATGGAAACTCATCCATATCAAGGCCGCAGAGAGAATAAGCGGATCTCACAGTGGGGACGGTAATTCAAGTACCATAACCGTCCAAGAGGGCAGGGAATGGGAATTTGTCACCCACGGCACATGGACGGGCAGGATGGTATTGGAGAAGAATTATAACTCCGAGGGCTGGCTGACCGAATATGCAACCGATTCGGCAAACGACGATAACCGGCACGAAGTAGGGATTGAGGACGAAGGAGAGGCCCTTTACCGCGTAACAATGGAGAACCATTCGGCTGGTACGGCTACATACTCGTTCATAGCCTATGCACTCCCGATAGACGGCGTAGTTACTATCACAGCCGTAGCGAGCGCCACGAGCGCCACAGCGACCGTACAGGCTACATTAGGCAACACGATAGCCACAAAGCGATGGGCCGAAGGCGCGTGGAACATCGAGAACGGATATCCCCGGACGGTAGGCTTGTTTCAGAACCGAGCGATGTACGGCGGGACGGACTTCGATCCCATAGGGCTTTGGCTGAGCGCCTCGGCGGGTGATTATGAAAATATGTATCTTCCAACCGCCAGTCCCGACGATGACGATGCTATTGTTTATGTAGTAGCTTCTGCGAAACAAAACCCGATAGAGTGGGTCTTAGATTCTGATAATATAATGGTAGGCACGAACGGCGGGATCATACAGGTTGGGGATTTAGGTTCTGACGGGCCAGTGACGGGTGATAATATAGCAAGCAGGGCACAAACGGGGTTAGGAAGCGCACACATCATGCCTCAGAGGATAGAGGATGCGATTTTGTTCGTAGAGCGTAATGGAGCAAAGATAAGGCGGTTAATTTACAGCCTTGAGAAAGACTCCTATTCTGCTTTGGATATGACGATACTTTCAGAACACTTCTTTGATTCTGAGATCGTCGAGATAGCCGTCCAGAACCGGCCAGAACCGATACTATGGTGCGTACTAACAGACGGTACTTTACTGGGGATGACATTCCAGCAGGAACACGATGTAGTTGCATGGCATACACACCCGATAGACGGAGACGTTGAGAGCGTAGCGGTGATCCCCAGTACGTCAAGCGATGAGGACGAGGTATGGCTTTCAATAGAGCGGACGATTGATAGTTCGTCAGTAACCTATGTCGAGCAGATGCAACCGCAGGACTGGGGTTCGGACCAGGACGATATGTGGTTTGTCGATTCAGGTTTGCAATACGACTCAACACCGGCTACGACGATCTCAGGGTTAGGCCACTTAGAAGGAGAACTCGTACAGGTGTTTGGCGACGGAGGGTACTTTGAAGAAGAAACCGTTGTATCAGGCTCGATCACAATATCACAAGCCGTCAGTCAGGCACAGATAGGATTAGGGTATACTTCAAATCTGGAAACAATGCCGTTCGAGGTATTTTCACGTTCAAACTCCACAGTGGGAAGGTCAAAACGGATAACTAATATTGGAATCGGATTTTTCAACAGTCTTCAATGTGAGTACGGTTGGGATGGGGGTGTATTCTATCCGGTTCAGATGTATGTATCAGACGGTACGCTTACAGGCGGCGCACCGGAATTAGTTAATAGATTCATACCCGACATACCGTTTGCAGGTAACAGCGATGTTGAAGCCGCGATATGGCTAAGGCAGACAAAACCCTACCCAATGGGAATTACAGCGATTACAGCGGAGGTTGATTATGGAGATTAGACAGTTCCGCAAATCCGATATAAAGTTTTTGAATATGACCGACTGTTTCAAAAAGTTATTCAGAAAGAGCGTAAGCGAGGAATATTCGTTTACTGTACTCGAAGACAACGAGATTATGTTTTGCATAGGCGGTACTCCGTTATGGGATGGAGTGATGGAATCGTGGATAAGCATTGTAAATGCTTCAAACCCGATGAGGATAGTGCTTACTGCCAGAAGATTGATGTTAGATAGTATGGTAAAATTCAGAATCCACAGGCTTCAGGGGATTGTCAGGGCAGATAACACGCAGGCTCAAAGGCTTATGGCAATGCTCGGATTTAAGGACAAGTTCAAAATGGAAAAGTTCAATGCAGACAAAACTGATTCTTATATGTATTCGTTGGTGATTTAATGGAAACACTTTCAGGCATAGGCAAATTTGTCGAAGAACAGGGAGGCAATATAACAGCCGTTGCGGGCGCTGTGGAATCTGTCGCAGGTGCAGCGGCGACAAGACGAGCAGAACAACAAGCTGGTAAGATCGCCGAAGAAACCGCTGCGTTCAATGCTTCTCAGTTCAGGGAACAGGCAAGGGTAGCAATTCAAAAGGGAAGTTTTGAAGCACGAAAACTCCTGAGACTTGCAAGAAAAACGACCGCTGCGAATATCGCTGCCGTAGGCGCTACAGGAGGATTACTCACCGGCTCGAAGTTACTTGCTATTGCTGACACCGAAGCTGTGATTGAACTGGATAAACGACAACTTCTAAGAAACGCAGAAATCGAAGCCAGAGGGTTTGAAAGTCAAGCTGACATAGCAATATTCGGCGGCCAGCAACTCAGGGCAGCGGCCAATATAAGAGCAGAAGAAGCGGCACGGTCAGGGTTCAGAGGGGCGATAAAAGGTATAAAGCCAGCCTTCCAGTTAGCAGGTGCTTTAGCTGCGAAATTAAATAAAAAACCAAGAGCACTCAGGAAATCAAGTGTACTTAAACAAATAAGAGGGACTCCTTTACCTGCGAAATTACGCCGAACAAATATAAGGACAGCATAATGCCAATAGATGTTAAAAGACATATACAGCAAGTTGGACCAGCCATACCGAGTGCGCCAACGATCTCACCGGGAACAGCAAGTCTCCCTGCGAAGACAGCGGCAGCGGCCGGACGCAGAACTACCACAGAAGGTCAAAGGCAGACCGAAGAAGGATTACGGCTTCAGGAACGGGCTGATGTTTCTACGGCGAATAAGCAACTAAATGACTTCGAGGTTCAGGTCAAACTCAGGAAAAACGAGTTTGATGCGATGATACGCAGGAACAATAATCCCGAAACTTATTTTGATGAATATGATAAATTCAAAAAAGATATTGATGAAAAACTCGTACCAAACGTAGACCATTTCCTTGCGACAGACAAAGCCGCTGAATGGCTTGCCGATAGCGATGCGGGGTGGCGGGACAAACTTGATATAGACCAAGACCAGAAGGCCACAGAAAATTCCGTTGCTTCATTCAGGGCGACCCGCAATAAAGCGATGGAGACACTTGACCCCGAACTCTTGATGAGGACTTACGAACGTGCGGTAGGGGCAGGGATAGTACTCCCTGAAGTAGCAGAAGACCAATTAGCAACTGACCTTGAGAAGATTGACAAAGTAGCAAGGGCAAATGCACAGGAAGTTGCGATCAATAATGAAATGGCTTTAGCGAGGGCTGTTATTGATACGGCTATTGAGGAAGGCAAAACCCAAGACGAAGCGTTAGAACTCGGACTGGACTTCATTCGTAAATCAGCACTCATTCCAGAGGATGAGAAACAGGAGCGACAGGAAGACCTGAACGCAGAGGAAACATACCGCAGGTCGATTGATAAACGACAAAAGGACAAGGCAGTATTGGAACAAAACAATGCTATTCAGGGCAGAATCAACGAAGGAAACCTTGAAAGTATCGTAGCGTTCGTAAAGGCACAGCCTGACTTAGATGAAATCCAAAAAGGATCGTGGATCGACGCTATCAAAGAAGATGCAGAGGCAAAACTCAAGGATGACGAAGCCAATAGTCCGTTTAATCAGGGGAGTAACGCCGTATTCCAGAAATGGCTTAATATGGCTCAGACCAATCCCAAAAATGTTGATATGAACGATATGACCGAATTGACAAAGAAAGGCTTATCTGAAGGCATAACGAGTTCACATTGGAGAACAATCAACACGCTTCGTAATACCGCTTTGAAAAATATCGGAGAAGGTGACGACCCATTAGACAGCCGGACAGCGAAACTTGCCGACGAATATCTCGGCACGTTCAAGACAGACGACCCCGAAGGATGGATACAATCGGTCAATGACTACAATAAATGGTATCTCGACTTTATCGACAAAAACAAACGTGAGCCAACACCGAGAGAGTCTGAAACAAAGCTACAATTCTTGACTACAGAGCCAGTAAGAACTTTCTGGGTTAATGATCTTCCAGATGCACAGGTTAGGTCGGAGTTAAGAGACATACCGCTTGAGGCACAGAGAGAGTTTGTAAAATCTGCAAAAGCAGAACAGTCCACCACGAAGTTTTTGAGGGAATGGCGGGCAAGGCCAAAGAAGTTTACGAAAACAATAGCAGATCATTACATCGCACTCGCTAACGGCGACCCGAAAAGAGCAGACGAATTAGCGACAAAAGACGGATACACTGAATAATGGTGACAAGAGCAGAAATCTTATCTCAAGCACAGGCCGACTTTGAAGAAAGTCCGCATATAAGTATGTTGAACGAAGCAAAGGTACAACTCGATCAGAAAACGAATTACGCGATAAGGACACATGAACTGATAAACAATCCCGAATCAGAGATAGAGGATTTTGTCCCACAAGATCAAGCGGATCAACTCAGAGCCTATTTCGAAAAGGCTGAAAACCCACAAGCCGAGAGAGAGAAGTTTATCGAAGTCGATATGTTATCTCTGTCAACGGGTATGCCGGATAGCGTAGCGAATACAATGCACTCCGAATTGAAAGCGGATGGAACGGTTGATGCGATCAAAGCCGAATGGACAGGTGAACGACCTGGCTTTTTCAAACGAGGGTTAAAGAAATTCGGCAGATCGTTTGTTGATACACTCGCAGGGATACGGACTAAAAGCAATTTCGGCAGGACTATGACCGACCTTGCAGTATTCAATGAGCGAATTAACACAGCAATAGAGGCCGGTTTGATCCCAAAAGGTTCTGGGTTCAAGGAATTTTTACAAATACCCGAAGGAGAAGTAGACGAACTTTTCGGCGGCGAAACAATCTTAGAGCATATCGAGAGAAAAGACATTGAACGTGCAGGACAGACACCCGGACTTGATATTACCGCAGTACCACCGGCAGAGGGCGTAGGCGAGAAAATTGCCGATGTTGCCGGTAACGTAGCTGGATTCGTAGGCAAACTTGCATTAACCAAACGTGTTTTAGGTCCGGGTCAAGGTCAAAGTTTAGTGGCTTGGGAAACCGTAAACCTTGCCGAAGGCGGTTTTCCGGGCAGGGGAGCGGCGATGTTTGTCGCTTTAAGGGGAATTGATAAAATCCGATTGAAGGGTAAAAGGGTTTTTCGTAAAGACAGGTACACAGTCCAGTTTGTTTGCAGGAGTTACCGCAGCGGCAGGTGGTACTCAAGAAGAAGTTTTTACCGCAGCAGCGATACCGTGGGCATTAAGAGCGGTTGACCTTGCAGTAAAAACCGGAGTGAAGTTAGGCAGGAAACAATTAGAGAACAACGCCGTCAAAAACCTCCGCGATATTGGAGAAAAGAACGGGGTAACATTCAAAGGTGTACCAGATAATACTTTGAAATTCCTTATCAGTCGAGGTAAGCAGGCTCGATTCTGGAATAAGCAGTTTGCAAAAGGCAGAATATCACAGGAAACCCTAAACAAAAGGCTTGACCTGATCCGTCAAGACTTAGCTCCTGTACTGTCAGCTATTGCAAAACAGCAACCGAAACCTGCACAGCCGAAACCTACTACTGAAATTGTACCGACCGCTCAAGCACCCGCAGAGCCAACGGTTGCACCAGTTACGCCTACAGTCACACCTATTGTAACCCCCGCCCCCGCAGAGATAACAACCCCAGACCAATCGTTACTGGACGAAAGACGGGGGATCGGGGCTATACCACAAGCGCAAAGAACTCCACAGCAGATCGAACGGCTTGGCGAGATCGAAACCGAACTTATCGACCGGAACATCGAGAAATTCCCGGTACAGGATATTACCGATAAGGCCAGAAAAGCGGAACTCAAGAAAGTCGAAACTGAAATAAAAGAAAACCCGGCGTTTGAACTGATCGCAGAGGGCGCTGAAGCCGTACCGGAATTAGGCGGGGTATTTAATGTCGATAGTACGGAAATCGGTGACGTTCGGGCAAGGTTTGACGGACAGCCGGAACTCCTAAAGAAGTTTAAGCTGGTAGAACAAGGAGGTCGAAGATGGGACACGATAGCAGACGAGAGAGAAATCGAAGGCGGACTTGATGCGTTTATGGACGCGGTGGAGTTATTCGTGGAATCTGAGGCCGGATTAGAAGGTATACCTCAGGCGTTTCTTGATGAAGCATTGGCCGTAGACGTGCCCGACCTTGAAATGCTGGCACTCAAACGTGACTTAATTAACGAGGGTGAAACCGCAACGATCATAAATGAAGAACTTAACACGCTTGCCGAGCGATTAGATATCCCACCGGAAGATAGACAACGGTTCCTTATGCCGGTTGAAGGTGTCACGGAGGCCGAGAGACGCGCACAGGTATTGAAGGAAGTCACCAGAGAAAAGCCTAAAAAGCCAGTCAAGAAGCCCGAACAGGAAGCTATTAAAAAAGCACAGGCCAGAGCGTTCAAGGAAAAGACTCCGATATTCGTAGTTGAAAAAGACGGCAAGTTCTCAGTTACCCAGAAACGTCCGACAAAGGGTGAGTTCGTAAGGATCACCGCTGCCGAACCCGGACAGCTTTTGGGTAAGACTGAGAGATTAGTAGCAGGTCCGACCGCAGAGGAAGTGGCAGAAGCCAAGAAACTCAAACAGCAAATAAACATCGTAGCCAAAAGCAAGGGCTTAACAGAAACCAGATTCAACCAGATCAAAATGGATAATGCCGACACAAAGAGGCTTACCAAAATGACCGTCGAGGAACTCAGGGACGTTCTCAAAGGCGTTAAGCGGGCAAGGCCGAAGAAGATACGGGTTGGCAAAAGTACGCTTACAGTCGTAACCCCGAAGACCGAACGGCAAATAGCTTCACTCAAAGAGAGCCTTACCAACGCTGAATTGATGAACGAAGCTGAATGGGACAACATACTTGCCGAAGAAACCGGAGGGAAGCAGCCGAAATATATCAGCGAGAAGGCGTTTATCACCCAGACACAGGGCAGGAAAGTCCTGTCACACATGCACGATGTCGCCGAAAAACTACGGGCAACAGAATCGTTCCGATTAGCGGTCGAAGCCGACCCAGAGATTTTAACCGCACAGGTAAAGGACACTTCATCGGAACTAACGGAAGAAGATTTCCTCACAAAAGCACCGATAGAAATACGCAGTATGAGAAAGTACATACAGAAATTAGAGGAACGCTTAGGCGCTCCGATATACCATATCTTCCAGGATATTACATTCACCCACCAGGTATTAACGAAAGAAAGAAGGCAGTTGCTTAACTCACTCGAAGAAATGCCCGGCTTTATAAAAATAGCCAAATCACCAACTAAAATACAGAGGGTCAGTGATTTCATAGCCAGCCAGTCAACCCTTAAAGATAAACCCGAAAAGCCAACGGACATAACCCCGGAAGAAGAAGCTATTGCCAAACGCATACAGGGTATCTTTAAGTCCTATCAGTTACAGGCACGCATCGGAAAGTTCTTCCAGCACCTTGACAATCTAAGTTCTACAGACATTGATGTTCGGAGCAGGATGCCGCAATACAGGCAATTCAAACAGGAGATCGACCGAGCATTAGAAATATACGATACCGAGGGCTTTGATGCCTTAGTGGATTATCTCAGGACTCAGAAGTGGGGAACTGTCGGGTCAGGGTATGAACCTATGGAATCCGTGATAAGAAAAGTAAGCACACACCGTTTACCGGATATTGCAGTAGGAAAAACCCATGTCAAGGAGAGGGGAATCCAGTACGTCAGGCAGGAGAGGAACATACTTCAAAGGCTCGAATCTTATATAAGGCAGATGGATTTCCTATCGTTTATGCAACCGAAGATCAAAGCCTTAGTCCGAGAAGTGAACGAAAATCTGTCGCGGTTTAATGAAGATGATTCCAGAAACGTCAGCGCTGTGATAAGCGTGTATCTTGACAACCTCAAGAAAACTAATAATGAGGATGGCTGGACCGAAAGGAATATGCGACCGATTTATGCACAGGCAATTACTACGTTAGTATTAGCCGACCCGATTGTAAAACCTGTCAGAAACTTATTGCAAAATGCAGCGCTCAGCGAGGACAGGCGTGACTTCATTAAATTAGGTGTCAGATTTGCAAAGAGGGGCGAAATCCTGTCAGAGCAGGATACCGAGTTCCTTGAGACATTCGTTCATCAGGACAGGGTAATGTTAAGCGACTGGGCGTTTACCGGCGAAGATCCGATAGACTTCCTATTCCACAAAAGGGCGGTCAAGGCACTCACCGGTTGGGATGTACCATCACTGACCAAGTGGGTACAACGGCATACCCTTTACCCGGCTTCTGACAGGGTAAACAGAACAATGTCATTTTCCGCAAAGCTATGGAGAGTTAAAGATGCCTGGGCGAAAGACCAGTCACTCGCAGCCAAGGAGAAAGAGGCTCGATTCAGCGATATGCAGTGGGGAGAACGACAGCTTGCAAGGGGAATACTTGCAAGGGACGGTGTAGAAGCTATGGCGAGATTTATAGCAAAAGTACACACCGACAACACTCACTTCTTATACGCCAGAGAACAGAGAAGTCCGGCAGAACAGACAAAAGTCGGTAAGATGATTTGGAACTTGGCATTGTTCAAAAGAGCAGCGTTAGAAAAAGCCGCCGAGCAATTACATAAGGTTATCGAAAAAGACACATCGTTTGCAAATCGGCTAAGAGCAGCGAGGGTACTCGTATCACTTGTCGCCGCTGCTACTATAATAAATATCATAT